>JACCDU010357556.1_pt1 | contig 12774 bp, 11 predicted proteins | sample 7446081 | NCBI WGS metagenome assembly JACCDU01 (sample SAMN15323447, study PRJNA562643) | freshwater metagenome | isolation source: river surface water | place: USA:Blue River Watershed | collected 2017-08-17 | reverse complement strand
GAGCTCATGATTGCCGAAGGTGGCAAGGGGCTTTCCGGTGGCCAGCGCCAGCTGGTGGCACTGACGCGACTCTTGCTCAGCAACCCCAGCGTCTGGTTGCTCGACGAACCCACCGCCTCCATGGACGAACAGACCGAGCAGCGCTGTATCCAGGTACTGCACCAGGCCATTAAACCCGAGCACACCCTCGTGCTCGTCACCCACAAGCCCTCGTTACTGGCGCTCACCAGTCGCCTCATCGTCATTGCCAACCATCAGATTGTGATGGATGGCCCACGGGATCAGGTGATTAGTCAGCTGAACGAAGCCGCACAAAAGCAGAAACAGGCACAGCAGGAGGCCGCCAAAGCTGACCAGTCAGGCCAGGTTGCGCAACCGCCGGCAATGACAGGAGGTGCCGCATGAGCCTCAAAGACCACGCCAGAAACCTCAGCCAGAAACTCTGGCACAAAGCCCAACCCACGGTTGATAAATACCGCCCCCAAGCGGAACAGCTTTGGGCACGCATCGAAGCACTGGCCGCCACCACCTTTGCGCTCACGGATCACAGCAGCCTGCGCCTGCCGCGCATTCTCTTCCGTGTCAGTATGGCCTGTCTGGTGCTCTTCTTTGCCTGGGCGGGTTTGTTCAAAATTGACCAGGTGGTGCATGCCCAGGGCTCGGTCATCGCCAGCTCCCGCACCCAGATCGTACAGGCCGCGGATGGCGGCGTGCTCGTTGATATGAAAGTGCAGGAAGGCGACGAAGTCAAAGCCGGTGAAATCATTGCCGTCCTTGAGAAAGAACGCGTTCTGGCCTCATTCACCGAAAGCCAGGGCAAAGTCATGGCACTACGCATGACAGTCGCCCGACTACAGGCGGAAATCACCGACAAACCGCTGGCCTTCGACGACGCCATCCAGAAGAACTATCCCACCTTGTATGAGACCCAGATGAATCTCTACAAGCAGCGGACCAAAGCCATTGATGACCAGCTGGCTGTCTTGAAAGACAACGTCAACCTGGCCCAGCAAGAACTGGCCATGAACCAGCCGCTCGAGAAAATGGGCGACATCAGCAAAGCGGACATCCTGCGCTTAAAGCGGACAGTCAACGAAGCGCGCAATCAGTACGCCAGCACCAAAAACAAATACCTACAGGACGCCAGTGCCGAACTGAACAAAGCCCAGGAAGACCTGAATAGCCAGGAACAGACGCTGGCCGACCGCGAGCAGCTGCTGGAGCACACGGACATCATCGCCCCGGCCACCGGCATCGTGAAAAGCGTCAAAGTCACCACCCTGGGCGGCGTGGTTCGTCAGGGTGATGAAATCCTGCAGATTCTGCCGACAGAATCCGACCTGGTCGTCGAAGCCAAGATCAAACCGGCAGACATGGCCAACATCAAACCGGGCCTGCTGGCCAAAGTGAAGCTTGATGCCTACGACTATGCCATCTTCGGCACCATGTCTGGCGCTGTGACTTATGTGAGTGCCGACACCTTGCAGGAAGACACCAAGGCAGGCCCCATGACCTATTACCGCGTCAAGGTGGCCATTACCGAAAAGGATTACAAGAAGAGCGAGCGCGTGAGCGACATCGAAGTGCGCCCGGGGATGACGGCCACCGTCGATATCCAGACGGGTAAGCGCTCAGTGTTGTCCTACCTGCTCAAGCCCGTGACCAAGACTTTTACCGAGGCCTTCGGGGAGCGCTAAGTTAATTAAGATTCATTTTAAGTCTGCGGGGGAAGGTGATAGTCTTCGCCGCATGAGCTTCCGCAAAGACACCATTATTGCTGCCGTGCTGGCTGTATTCATGCATGGTGTCTTTGCGTGGCTTTTTAATCCTCAGCCGTCGACGCCTGAGCCTCAGGAAACGGTCTTTGCGGTCGAGTTAGTGCCACGACACGAGCCGCCACCAGAGCGTATCAAGCCCGAACCGGCGCTGCAGCCTGAATCCCCAAAATCCCAGATGCCTGAACCAGAGATGGTGGCCGCTCCGGAATTGGCAACGCCGCGTGAACCTGCCTCGATGGCGGCGCCAGCTGCTCCAAGTGCCGAAGAATGGGCATTGGCGAGTACTTACACCTTAAAGAACAGTAAACGCTATCGTTATAACTGGGGGCAGCAGGTGCGCAGTATGATGGGCACGGCGGTCGAAGGACCGGATCAGGGTGTGGTGCGCTTCCGAGTTGAAATCGCGCCAGATGGCAGATTGGCTAAGCTTGAAACCTTGTGGAGTACCTCGGAGGTTGCAGAAAAACTCGCTAGAAAGGCGATTGAGTCAATGCCGCCATTGCCACCTACGCCAACCGGTCAACCTTTGATCTTTGAAAGAACGATCTCGTTTCAGCCCTTTGCCGCGGATGGTCCACCCGTCTATCGGGATGACTGTCTCCCAGATCCGCCGGTATTCCGTAATCGTTTTGCCTGGGACGGTAAATCCGCCAAAGTTCAGGCCGAGCCACCGATTATCGAGAAGCCGGATCCCAAAGCCCTAGCTGAGTGTATGAAACAACTGCCGCCGGATACGATTGAAGCTGAAAGCGCCCAGAATAAGCGCGAGTTTGATCAGTGGCGGTCAGGTAAAACGGGTGGGTGACGGCCCAGGCAAGTTTCGGTATTCTGCTTCGACGACACTGATGGAGAAGCATGCTTTGGAAAAACTCAGCGCCAGAAACCGTTACATCCTCGCGGTTGTTGTATTGTCACTCCTGATGGCCGGCCCGTTTGTGGCGGTAGCAATTTTTGCCTGGGCTGAGGGTACGGTAGAGCACCGGGCGATTTTTGCACATTACTTCCAGCAGCTCATGCCGTTGGGCGCACTGTTGACGCTGCTGGCGTTGTGGATTGGCTTTGCGGTACTTAATCGGCTGTTTCGCGCCTATGTGACCGGTATGGCAGCGACGGCAGAGCGTCTCGCCGTGATGCTGACGAGTAACCGGGATTTACGGCTGGATATTCAGGGACCGCCGGAGTTGCAGGCGGTGATTGGCGCGATGAACCGTCTGGCGGACCAGCGGGATCACCGGATCAATGAGGTGGAAGCGCGCGTTGTTGCGCAGCGTTCCATGTATGAAGCGCTGTGCGAGCGCTCGGCAGGGTCATCCATTCTGGATCATTCACTGCAGCAGCTGGCCTATGCGGCGTTTGATACCGAAACCACCGGCTTGCAGCCGAGTAACGGCGACGAAATCATCCAGATCGGTGCACTGCATGTGACGGATGGGCACCTGGAGGCAGACCATGCTTTTGAAGCGCTGATTGATCCGCTGCGTCCGATCAGCCCGGAAAGCCTGAAGATTCACGGTATTAGCGATGCTGCGGTGCATGGTCAACCGACCATCACACAAGTATTGCCCGAGTTCTATGATTTCTGTGAAGGTCGGGTATTGCTGGGACATAACGTGGCCTTTGATATGCGCTTCCTGCAGTTGAAGGAGCAAAGTACGCGGGTGGTTTTCCGGCAGCCGGTGCTGGATACGCTGTTGCTCTCTGCTGTTGCGTACCCGAATCAGCCGCATCACAGCCTGGAGTCGAGCATGGCGCTCCTGGGGGTGACTATTGAACACCGGCATAGCGCGTATTCGGATGCAGTGGCTACGGCGCAGGTGTTTTTGAAGCTGGTGCCCTTGCTGGAAGAGCGGGGGATTATTACGCTCAGGCAGGCGATCGAGGCTTCGGCAAAGACGCCGTATGCCCGCTTGGCTTATTAGTGCAAGGTCGTTCGGCGGCAACAAAAAACCCACCGCGAAGGGTGGGCTTTTTGCGAGGGCTGATGCGTATTAGACGCGGGCAGCCTTCAGTGCGGCGTTGAGTGTGGCGCTCGGACGCATGACGGCCTTGCACTTCTCCGAATCGGCCTTGTAGTAGCCGCCGATATCAACCGGCTTGCCCTGAACCGTCTTCATCTCGGCCACGATCTGGGCTTCGTTGTCCGACAGGGTCTTGGCGAGCGCCTTGAACTGGTCGGCCAGTGCCTTGTCTTCGGTCTGGTTGGCCAGTTCCTGGGCCCAGAACATGGCCAGGTAGAACTGGCTGCCCCGGTTATCCAGCTCGCCGGTTTTGGGCGAGGGCGACTTGTTGTTGTCCAAAAGCTTGCCGGTGGCGGCATCCAGCGTTTTGGCCAGCAGCTTGGCGCGGGCGTTGCCAGTCTTGAAGCCGAGGTCTTCCAGTGAGACGGCCAGGGCCAGGAATTCGCCCAGCGAATCCCAGCGCAGGTGGTTTTCTTCGGTCAGCTGTTGCACGTGCTTCGGTGCAGAACCGCCAGCACCGGTTTCGTACATGCCGCCGCCGGCCATCAGCGGCACGATCGACAGCATCTTGGCAGAGGTGCCCAGTTCCATAATCGGGAACAGGTCGGTCAGGTAGTCACGCAGGATGTTGCCGGTGACCGAGATGGTGTCCAGACCGCGGATAACGCGCTCCAGCGTGTAACGCATGGCGCGGACCTGCGACATGATGTGGATTTCCAAGCCTTTGGTATCGTGATCCTTCAGGTATTTTTCGACCTTCTTGATCAGCTCGGCTTCGTGCGGGCGGTACGGATCCAGCCAGAAGATGGCCGGGGTGTTCGAGTTACGGGCACGGGTCACCGCCAGCTTGACCCAGTCACGGATCGGATCATCCTTGACCTGGCACATACGCCAGATGTCGCCCTTTTCGACATTCTGCGTCAGCAGCACTTCGCCGGTGTCGATGTCGACGATGTTGGCGATGCCGTCTTCGGCAATTTCGAAGGTCTTGTCGTGCGAACCGTATTCTTCAGCCTTCTGGGCCATCAGACCGACGTTCGGCACGGTACCCATGGTCTTCGGATCGAAGTTGCCGTTGGTCTTACAGAAGTTGATCATCTCCTGATAGATACGGGCGAAGGTCGATTCCGGCATGACGCACTTGGCATCGTACTGCTTACCGTCGGCCCCCCACATCTTGCCGCCAGCGCGGATCATGGCCGGCATCGAGGCATCCACGATAATGTCGTTCGGCGAGTGGAAGTTGGTGATGCCCTTGGCCGAATCCACCATAGCCAGTTCCGGCCGGTGCTCGTGGCAGGCGTGCAGGTCGCGGACGATTTCGTCGCGCTTCGATTCCGGCAGGGTCTTGATCTTTTCGTACAGATCGACCATGCCGTTGTTGACGTTGATGCCCAGCTCTTCGAACAGCTTACCGTGCTTCTCGAAAGCTTCCTTGTAGTAGATCTTGACGCAGTGGCCGAACACGATGGGGTGCGAGACCTTCATCATGGTGGCCTTCACGTGCAGTGAGAAGAGGATACCGGCCTTGCGGCAGTCTTCCATTTCCTGTTCGTAGAACTTGCACAGTGCCTTTTTGCTCATGAACATCGAATCGATGATTTCACCAGCCTTCAGTGCAACCTTTTCTTTCAGGACCGTGGCTTTGCCGCCCTTGGCGATCAGTTCCATACGGACGTTGCGGGCTTTGTCCAGGGTCATCGATTTTTCACCGTGGTAGAAGTCACCACCGTGCATGTGCGATACGTGTGATTGCGACCACTGGTTCCATACACCCATCGAGTGCGGATGCTTCTTAGCAAAGTTTTTGACGGCCTGCGGGGCGCGGCGATCAGAGTTCCCTTCGCGCAGCACCGGGTTCACTGCTGAACCCAGGCACTTGCCGTAGCGCTTGGCAATGCTCTTTTCTTCTTCGCTCTTGGGGTCTTCTGGGTAGTTCGGAATGCTGTAGCCCTTGGCTTGCAGTTCCTTGACGCAGGCCTTCAGCTGGGCCACGGAGGCGCTGATGTTCGGCAGCTTGATGATGTTGGTGTCCGGCTGCAGTGTCAGCTGGCCCAGTTCGGCCAGATTGTCGGGAACCTTCTGGTCGTCTTTCAGGAATTCGGAAAACTCGGCGAGGACACGGGCAGAAACCGAGATGTCGCTCTTCACGATTTCGATACCGGCCGGTTCCGTAAAGGTGCGGATGATCGGCAGGAAGGCACAGGTTGCGAGTAGCGGTGCTTCGTCTGTGAGCGTGTAGATAATCTTCGACTTCTTGTCAGCCATGGTGTCCCCTTGAATTCAAGTAGTTATGGTGGGCTCGTTGTGCGAGCTTTTTTGATTGCCTTTTGGTTAATCCGGCGAATTTATGAGTATCCGCACCGGAGCCTTGCTCGTCAATGCTTCAAGTTCTTAATCGTCTTATTTCTACGCGTTTTTCAGGCTTTTTTTAGCCGCCACAGGGCAGTGATTTCAGCCGAGCGGGCTTGGTGCAGTGCATCAGTGTTGTTACGGGTTTTGGGGTGATGGGGCCGGGTTTCCAGCCGGTCAATCACTTGTAGACCGCCGGCAGTCATCCAGTCGAGCAATTCAGCCCGGCCACGTAAACCCAGATGCTCGGCGATGTCCGACAGGATCAGCCAGATTTCGCCCTGCGGGCTTAGATATTGGCCAGCGCCGGCGAGAAAGGCTTTGAGCATCTGAGAATCGGGGTCGTAGACGGCGGCTTCCACGGGTGACGTCGGGTGGGCGGGTACCCAGGGCGGATTGCAGACAATCAGATCGGCGGGCGGGCGGCCGCTAGGAAACAAGTCGGCCGCCATCAGAGTGACCTGATCGGTATAGCCGAGCCGCTGTACATTATCCTGGGCACAGGCGAGCGCCCGTTGCGAGAGGTCGGTACCAATCACCTGCGGGATACCGCGTTTAGCCAGCAGGCAGGTCAGCACACCCGAACCGGTGCCGATATCCCAGGCTTCGTTGCAGGGCTGCGGTAGCGGGGCATTGGCCACCAGATCCACATATTCGCCGCGAACCGGGGAGAACACCCCGAAATGCGGGTGAATACGGGCATCCAGCGCAGGCACCCAGGCCCCTTTTTTACGCCATTCGTAAGCGCTCACCAGTGCCAGAAGGCCGCGCAGCGATATGACAGCATCGCCGGCATTCGGGTTTATCGGGCCGAGGGCAGCGATGCAGGCATCGCGTACGTCCTGCCCGCGCCGAAGTGGCAAGCGGTAGTCGGTGGTTAGCGGTACGAGCAGGTGAGCCAGGAGCGTGGCGCGACGTCCTTGTGTGGCGCGGTGCCGTTCAAAGGCTTCGTGGGCCGTTTTGGCGGGGGCGGGCGCATTGCGGGCAGGCCGATCCACGCGACGCACCAGTGCCTGAAGCAGGTGGCGTGCATTCGGATAATCCCCTTGCCAGAGCAGGGCCGTGCCCGACTGAATGAGTTTAAATGCAGCGTCGGCCGAGAGGGTGTCGTTGGCGATGACAACCCGGTCAGGCGGAGGCAAGCCGGCTTCGGAGATCCAGCGGGCTTGGTGGGGCTGTGCTGGCAGGTCTGGCAGGGTGGTGTCCTGCCAGTGGATGATCGGTGGCGTAACAAACGACATGCCGCATTGTAGCGGGATTAAGTCGCATGGTCAGGCAGCGGCATTGTGCGTTATTTGGCAGACACGGCAGTTACGCGTAGCCTTCTGCCTTTCGGATAGGAACCATGGCACTCAAAGCAACCGTTTTCAAGGCTGATCTGCAGTTGGCGGATCTGGATCGCAATCACTTCGGAGATTACGCCCTGACTATTGCCCAGCACCCGTCGGAGACGATGGAGCGGGTCATGATGCGATTGCTGGGGTTTGCACTCTATGCGTCTGAAGACCTGCGTTTCGGACGCGGTTTATCGAACGAAGAAGACGCGGCATTGTGGGAGATTGATCCCGGTGGCGTGATGCGCCGCTGGATCGACGTGGGCCTGCCGGATGAAGCTCGCATTAAAAAAGCCTGTAGCCGCGCGGATCAGGTGGTCGTGTTGACCTATGGTGCACGTCAGGCGGATTTGTGGTGGCAACAAAATGCGCCTGTATTGTCGCGCTATGAGAATCTGACGGTGCTGCATGTCTCGCCAGAGGATAGCGCCCAGTTGGTAGCCGCGGCCAGCCGGACCATGAAGCTATCCTGGACAATTCAGGAAGGCATGCTGTATCTGGCCGAGGGGGCTGTCACGCCGCGTGTGCTGATGACACCGGCGGCGTAGGTACTCCAAATCGACTCGGCATGCCCCGATGAAGCCCTGGTTCCTCTATCTGCTGGAATGCACGAATGGCGCTTATTATGCCGGCATTACCACCGATGTGGCGGCTCGTTTTAGCGCCCATCAGCAGGGTAAGGGGGCGCGTTACACCCGGGCGAATCCGCCGCTACGCGTTGTGGCGCAGGCCGAGTATCCGGATCGGGCCAGCGCGTCACGGGCCGAGTGGGCTCTGAAGCAGTTACCGCGTGATCTGAAGCCGGCTTTTTTCAAGTAGGCTGAATCAAGCGCACTGAGTTTGAGTTGATGCCATCTTGGTTGATGCCTTAGGGGTTATTCCATATCCGCCGCATCATTGGCCTGTTCTACCATCGGCGTCGGTAGCGATTTACTGGGTTTGACGCCCAGCTTTTTCAGCATTTCGGCCTGGCGGATCAGGTTGCCGCGCCCGGTCGACAGTTTGTTGATGGCGCCGTCATAATCCTTTTGTGCCTGGCTCAGTCGGTTGCCCAGAGATTCCATGTCTTCCACAAAACCGGCCAGCTTGTCATAGAGCTCGGCGCCACGCTTGGCAATATCCTGGGCGTTGCGGTTCTGCGCTTCCTGGCGCCAGAGATTGGCTACCGTGCGTACCACGAAGAGCAGCGTGGAGGGACTGACGAGCAGCACGTTCTTGTTCCAGGCATCCATGAACAGCTCGCGATCATGCGTCACGGCGAGCATGAAGGCCGGCTCAATCGGGATAAACATGAGGACGAAGTCCAGCGACTTCAGGCCATACAGATCCTGATAGTTTTTGTCCGAGAGGCCTTTGATGTGCGTGCGCACGGCGTCGAGGTGGCGTTTGAGTGCAGCATCCCGGTGTTTTTCGTCTTCGGCGTTGGCGTAGTCTTCATACGCAATCAGTGTGGCTTTGGCATCAATGACCAGATGCCGGTCTTCGGGCAGGTGAACGACTACATCGGGTTGCAGTCGGCGACCATCGGCCAGGGTATGGCTTTCCTGGACATCATATTCTTCACCCTTGCGCAGGCCGGAGCTTTCCAACACACGTTCCAGAACCAGTTCACCCCAGTTACCCTGGGCTTTGTTGGAGCCTTTAAGGGCTTTGGTCAGGTTGTTGGCTTCTTGGCTGACGGTACGGTTGAGTTCCATCAGCTGGCGCACCTGTTCGGCCAGTGCGGTGCGGTCTTTGCCCTCCTGCACGTAGACCTGTTCCACCTTACCCTGGAATTCCTGCAACTTGGTTTTAAGCGGGTCCAGTAACTGACCCAGGCTCTGCTGGTTCTGCTCGCTGAAGCGTTTCGACTTCTCTTCCAGAATGTCGTTGGCCAGTGTTTTGAACTGCAGCGTTAGTTCGTCCCGCGCACCTTGCAGCAGGGCCAGCTTTTCCGTGCTCTGGTTACGTTCCTGTGTCAGCTGCGTGCTGAGTGCCGCGACCTGGGCGTTGAGCGCGGTGACTTGCTGCTCGGATTCTATGAGCCGGCCTTCTAATTGGGGCAGCCGCTCGGCTTTGGCCTCCGCAGCGGCCGTACGGGCGCGTCCGAGCAGGAGGCCGATGGCGGCACCGGCCAGGGCGGCAAGCAGTGCAACAGCAATCAGGGTGAGTGTGTCCATGGGGGCATCCGATCAATGAGCGGTCAGGCGGCCTGGCAGGCCTCGATATCTTCGGCCAGGGTCAGCCAACGTGCTTCGAGGGCATCCAGTTCCTGCTGGATGCGATGCAGTTTATTGCCGGTCTCGGTAATGCTTGCTGCATCGGTCGTTCCGGCGAGTGCTGCTTCCTGATCGGCGCGGTTTTGCTGAAGACGGGCGATCTGCTGATCCAGTTTTTCCAAGTCACGTTGCAGACCTTTTAAACGGTTCGTGTTCGGCTTGGCTTTGGTGGCTGATGCAGTGGTGGCTATCTTGGCCGGTGTTTTGGCCGGTGAGGCAGCTTCGCGCTGCCGTTTAGCTTCTTCCAGCAGATATTGCTGGTAGTCATCGAGATCCCCGTCAAAGTCACTGACACCGCCACGCGCCACCAGCCAGAAGGTATCGCAGACGGAACGTAAGAGTGCACGATCATGGCTGACCAGCATGACAGTGCCTTCGAACTCGTTGAGCGCCATACCGAGGGCTTCTCGTGTTGCCAAATCGAGATGGTTGGTGGGTTCATCGAGCAGCAGCAGATTCGGACGTTGCCAGACAATCATGGCCAGCACCAGGCGGGCTTTTTCACCACCGCTCATGGTGCCTACCGCCTGCATGACCTGGTCACCACTAAAGTTGAAGGTGCCCAGGTAGGTGCGCAATGACTGCTGGCGCGTGTCACGACCGGTCGCACCATTGGTCAGCGCTTCTTTGGCCAGGCGAATCATGTGTTCTAGTGGGGTGCTGTTGGCGGAAAGCACATCCAGTTCCTGCTGCGCGAAATAGCCAATCGTCAGGCCTCGGCCTTCAACGACCTGGCCGCTCTGCACTGGCAGGGTTTGTGCAATGGTTTTAACCAGCGTTGACTTACCCTGACCATTGGCGCCCAGAATGCCGATGCGCTGACCAGCGAGGACTGAGCGGTTAACGTGCTGAACGATGATGGTAGACGGGGTGCCCGGTGCGGCATCCGCCGGGGGCGGGTAACCGAAGCTGGCATCTTCCATGGCCAGCATGGGGTTGGGCAGTGCACCCGGTTCGTCAAACGTGAAGCTGAATTCCGCATCAGCCAGGACCGGGGCGATTTTTTCCATACGCTCCAGGGCCTTGACCCGGCTCTGCGCCTGTTTGGCTTTGCTGGCTTTGGCTTTGAAGCGGTTGATGAAAGACTGCAGGTGCGCAATTTTCTCCTGCTGTTTGGCAAAGGAGGCTTGCTGAATCGTCAGCTGCTCGGCTCGCAGGTCTTCGAAGGCGCTGTAGTTGCCACCATAGCGCACGAGCTTGCCATGGTCGATATGGATGGTGACGTTGGTGACGGCATCGAGAAACTCGCGGTCATGGCTGATGACGATGAGCGTTCCGGTATAGCGTTTGAGCCAGGCTTCGAGCCAGACCAGCGCATCCAGGTCGAGGTGGTTGGTGGGTTCGTCGAGCAGCAGCAGGTCAGAGGGGCACATCAGTGCCCGGGCCAGTTGCAGACGCATACGCCAGCCACCCGAGAAACTGTTGACCGGCTGATTGAGCTCGCTGGTTTTGAAGCCAAGGCCGAGAATCAGCGCCTGGGCGCGGGCCTGGGCATCGTGTGCACCGACATCATTGAGCAAGGCATAGGCGTGGCCCATGCGTTCGCCGTCATTACTGGCTTCAGCGGCGGCAACTTCGGCTTCGGCGGCCATGAGGCGCGTATCGCCTTCGATGACGAAACGTGTGGCGCTGTCTTCGGTTTCCGGCATGTCCTGGGCGACCTGGGCCATTTGCCACTGGGTCGGGATGCTGAAATCGCCGCGGTCTTCATGCAGCGTGCCATTGAGGAGTGCAAACAGGGTGGATTTGCCGGCACCGTTACGGCCGACCAGGCCCACCCGCTCGCCGGGGTTGATGGTGCAGCTGGCATCGTCAATCAAGACGCGCGCGCCACGGCGCAGCGTCAGGTTTTTCAAGGTAATCATGCGATCAGTCGGGGTGTGCGGTTAGCGGCAGAGAAAGGTGGCGCGACACTGCAGGGGGCAGCTCAGGCATTCTGCCGTGCAGGATTTGTCGCCACGTAATTCCGCATGGAGGCCGCGTTTGCGGCAGTACAGCTCGGCATCTTCCTTGACGTCTTCAACGCCGTGGCGACCACTGGGAAAAGCAAAGGTGATGCTGTCCGGCGTCTGGTTCAATACTTTAGGGCCAGCGCAGGCGGTGAGGAGCAGCGTCAGCGCGAGGAGGGTACAACGCAACATGTGAACCTTGTCTGTTCAATCGTAGAATGGCGTAAGCTTAATGCATATCGCCGGATCGTGAACGATCCGATTCTCAAGAGGAAAGCATGATGAAAAAAAATTCGCTGTTGATAGCCGGCGCCTTACTGTCCGGCGCAGCGCTCGCGGGCTCTCTGGAGACTAATCTGTCGGGCCTGTTTCTCAAGGGCAACCACGCCGAGCTACGTATGACCGGTTTGAGTAACAGCGGTGTCAATTTCAAGCTGGCGGCTGGCAATATTGTCCCCGGTGATGGTTGTGCCAATGGCCCGGCGGGCTGTGTCAGCCTGTGGGGCTGGGCGACGCGGACAGATAAGCCGGAGGAATTTCTGTATGCCAATGAAAACGGTCAGTGCGTGTTCTACATCCGCAATGAGCCGCAGGCGCTGGTGATTCATGGGCTCAAAGGTGGCTGTGGCACCAATGAAGAGAACCGCGCCGCGTTGAAGGCGGTCGAGGGCGTCTATACGCCGCGTCCGTAAGGGAATTGCTGGCGGCTGAAGGTTTTGTGGCCTAGACCTTCAGCGGCCAGTATGTTCGAGTCGGGTCAGATAAAGCCCGATGGCGAACACCAAGCTGACACAGAGCATCAGGCCGATGACCATGCCCGGCCACTGGTAGTTCGTCCAGAGAGGGCCCGAGGTGCTGCCCAGGAAGCTACTGCCCAGATAATAGCTCGATAGATAGAGGGCAGACACCAGACCGCGCCGTGCTCCCGCACGAAAGCCCACCCAGCCGCTGGCGATGGCATGGGTGGCGAAATAACCAAAGGTAAAAATGGCCAGCCCCAGCACGATGATGCCGAGGCTGGAATCCAGGGTGGCCAGCACGCCCACGGCCATGGCGCTGATCATGCCGAGCATGATTTTGCCGCGTCCATAGCGGTCCGCCAGATGGCCGGCCCAGGCTGAGGACGCGCTACCGACGGCGTAGAG
>JACCDU010552097.1_pt1 | contig 12776 bp, 9 predicted proteins | sample 7446081 | NCBI WGS metagenome assembly JACCDU01 (sample SAMN15323447, study PRJNA562643) | freshwater metagenome | isolation source: river surface water | place: USA:Blue River Watershed | collected 2017-08-17 | reverse complement strand
TTCCCATCCCGAACAGGACCGTGAAACGACTTTGCGCCGATGATAGTGCTGCAACCAGTGTGAAAGTAGGTCATCGTCAGGCTTCTATCCCGAAAAACCCCCGCCTCAGTGAGGTGGGGGTTTTTTATTTTGTGCGCCTGCTCAGCGAAGAATGCGCACTGTTTTCATACGGCACTCAGGCGGCAGTCCATAGCCCGTCGACCGTACCTTCCCCTCCAGCGTGAATTCGACCTGGAACCACTGGCAAAGCGGCGTGATATACCGATAATTCCATACGTAGCCGCGATCGCGCCCCAGCAGAAAGGTGTCGCGTGAGACGCCGATAATGTCGACAACCTCAGCCTCGGTCATGTCAGGCTTGATGCGAGCGAAATTCTTCTCGTCCAGTAGCTGCGCTATCCGTACCGCACGGCCTTGCTCATCAAAGTAGACGACATAGGTATGCCGGCCATACGGGCCACGCGGAAAATCCAGCCGTCGTACGTTGGTAAGGGATTCGGGACGCGGCATGGGCGGCCCTAGCCGCGCGATGACTTCCTCTGTCGTGGCGCCGATTATCTCGGGCGATGGCGCATACGATGTCGCACAGCCCATGAGCAGCAAGGACACCGGCAGGCTTGAGGTGCTCAGTCGAAGTAGATGGCGAAGTTTGGGCGTCATGTCGTTCTTTCCGGATGCGGATTGCAAGAACACGGTAAACCGATCACTTCGAGCCGATCGCGGCAAGACAATCATGCCAAACCGACGATGCCGAGTCGAGCTCTCCGAGCGGATCACATCGCGTGAATCATATCGAGAAGACGAGCAGCCGAAAAGAATAACGCCTATTGATCGGAAGCCTTTCGATCGGCCGCCTTCGAATCCGCCAGTTTGCATTTGACGACAATAATGTCCCGGAACGCGAGGACCTGTTCGTCCGACGGCAGGATGGCGCTGATCTGATGCCAGACTTTCTCATCATCGAGAATCAAGGTCTCCCAAGTTTCCGCCAACGGGCGTGGCAGCCCCAGCACATTGCTCGGCTTGTCCTCTCCGGATGAGCGTACATACGTAATCCCGCCCTCGATGTTCTGCCGACGTATCATCGTGATGAACACATGCTGTACCTCATCCTGATGTATGCCTTCGGGCGCAGGCTCGACGCCCTTGCCGCCGCGCGCGGCCGCCTGGACGCGGATCTGATAATCCTCGATTTCCCAGCGCTTCACATCTGGCCGCAGGCTCTGCAAAAAATCACAGATGACGGACAGATAAGCCTGATGTGCATCGGACTCGAATACCTCATTGCTTATCCTTGGTAGCAGGTCGCTCATGTTGGCGGGCGTGAGCGGCGATAGCTGGCCGTGACCGTAGCTAGGCGAGCGACGGGACTGAATCACGAACTCGTTCGCATCGAGGTCCATCACACCCAGCGTGTAATGACGGCTGTGGTACATCTCCCCGTCAAACAGGTAGTACGGGTCACTGCAGGGTGTGAGTGTATTCCAACTGTCCATATAGCTTGCGCCATCCATCAGCGGCCTCTTCTCGAGCAGCATGCGCTGAAATTCTCTGGCGCCGACAATGGCGAAACCCTCGTGTTTGATTTCCTCCGTAATTTCGACAACGGATACAGGGACTGCGCCATTTAGCGGCCGGAATGCAGTACCACCCGGTGAATAGAGCTCAGCGATTTCGCCCGACGGCTGTTCCGGGCTGTTTGCTGCCAGAAGCGCAGGGGTTTGGGTGCGAACTGACGTTAGTTGATAAGCCATGAGATCTCCGGTCGAGGCGAAGGGAAGCTCCGGATGCCTACGTGCTAGATCAAACTGAAAGGTTGCCTCCGTGTGCCAGTGCGCGCTTGTCGGCTAGGCCACCGCAATGCGACGCGATCGATCTGGCGTTTTTCACGATAGCGAATTGAGAAGTGGCGTGGCCGCGGATAGCAGTCACGCCAGACAAAGGCCGCCTATACTGCCGCAAAATGGGCAAAACGGGGCAAAGCTTGCACTCCTGATGCCATGTGGGCGATCATCTGCGCCTACAACAATAAATCGCGTGATTTCATACTAATTAACAATACACGGACGGGACACACGCCATGAGCAGCACTGCAAACAAACCGAAGATCGCTTTTTTCGGTATCGGCCTGATGGGCAAGCCTATGGCAATCAATTTGCTGAAAGCTGGCTATGAACTGACCGCTTGGAACAGGACAACGGCCAAGGCGGAGGCACTGCTGCCGCATGGCGCAATCGTTGCAACTACGCTGGCCGAGGCGGCTCATGCGGACGTGCTGATCACGATGCTGGCGGCCGGCCCCGAAGTGCGGCAAGTCCTGGATGCGATCGCAGACGACCTGAAAGTCGGCGCGCTCGTGATTGACATGAGCTCGACCCGCCAGTCAGAGGCCGAGGCCATCAGCGATATGCTGGAAGCGCGCGGCATTCACTTCATCGATGCGCCCGTGTCCGGCGGCGTGGTGGGTGCGGAAGCCGCGACGCTGGCCATCATGGCTGGCGGTAACGAAGCGCAGTATGAGCGCGCGCGTCCCATCTTGTCCGTAATGGGGCGACCGACGCTGGTCGGGCCGGCAGGATGCGGCCAGCTATCAAAGCTGTGCAATCAGTTGATTGTAGGGGCAACACTGAACATCGTGGCCGAGGCACTGCTGCTTGCGGAAGCCGGCGGTGCCGATCCGGCAGCCGTGCGTACGGCAATCCGTGGCGGCTTCGCTGAGAGCAAGATCCTGGAAGTCCACGGCCAGCGCATGTTGGATCGCAATTTCATGCCGGGTGGGCAGGTCAAGACCCAGCTGAAGGACCTCGACAACATCCTCGACGCGGCCGGCACGGCGGGTATCACATTGCCCGTGACGGAACTGGTGACGGCCCATTATCGCGAGCTCGTAAAGACAACGCCATATGCTGACCAGTCGGCGGTGATGCTCGAGGTCGAACGCATCAATCCGGGCAAGCGCGTCGGTACGGCGCCGGACAAACTGCCGGAGTAAAGCGCCCTCCGCAAGGTTGATCGCGCTACTCGCTATGTCGGGCAGCGCACCGATGCAGGCACCACGAGCCGGGCGTCAGCAGAAGCAGGCCGTCAGCAGAAGCAGGCCGTCAGTCTCCGGACGTATTGGATGTAAGGATCAGCGCAAGGGCGGCCGCGCGAGGAATTGCTCGGCCAGCCTCACCCAATAGCTGGCGCCAACCGGCAGCAATTCATCATTGAAATCGTAGCTCGGGTTGTGCAGGTTGCATGGCCCGAGTCCGTGGCCGTGCTCGCGATGGGCGCCATCGCCGTTGCCGATGAAGACATAGCAGCCGGGCTTCTGCTGCAGCATGAAGGCGAAATCCTCCGAACCCATCGTCGGCTCCACGTCTACCAGCACGCCGTCATCACCGACCACGTCTTTCATCACGCCGATCGCAAATTCGGTCTCGGGCTTGTGGTTGATCAGCGGCGGGTAATTGCGCAAGAACTTGAAATGCACTGACGCACCGAAGGCGGCCGCCGTGTGCTCGGCAATCTCGCGCATGCGTCGCTCGATCATGTCCAGCACCGGCATCGTGAAAGTACGCACGGTCCCGATCATGCTGGCCGAGTCAGGCACGATATTGGTCGCGCTGCCGGTATGGATCTGGGTAATCGACAGCACCGCCGAGTCGAGCGGGCTGGTATTGCGGGAGACGATGGTTTGCCAGCTTTGCGCGATCTGGACGGCGACCATCACCGGATCAATCGACAGGTGGGGCTGCGCTGCGTGCGAGCCTTTGCCGTCGATGACCAGTTCGAATTCATTGGACGAAGCCATCATCGGTCCGGCGACGACGCCGAGGCAGCCCGCCTTCGCATTCGGCCAGTTATGCATGCCGAACACGGCCTCCATCGGGCATTGCTCGAACAGGCCGTCTTCCATCATCGCCTTCGCGCCACCACCACCTTCTTCGGCTGGCTGGAAAATTACATAGACCGTGCCGTCGAACGTGCCGTTCTTTGCCAGGTAATGGGCTGCACCCAGCAGCATGGCGGTGTGGCCGTCATGGCCGCACGCATGCATCTTGCCTTCGTTGCGTGACTTGTGCGGGAAGCTGTTGTGCTCTTGCAGCGGGAGCGCATCCATGTCCGCGCGCAGGCCGACGGCGCGCGTGCTGCTGCCGCGGCGAATGACCCCGACGACGCCGGTCTTGCCGAGCCCGCGAATGACGGGTATGCCCCAATCGGTGAGCTTCTGCGCGACCAGGTCGGCAGTCTGCACTTCTTCGTACGACAGTTCGGGGTTGGCGTGGATCGCGCGGCGAATCGCCTTCAGTTCTTCATGGAATTCGAGAATCGGATCGATCAGCTTCATGATGGTCTCTTCCCAGTGCGGACGACGTACATTGCGCCGGTCCTCTATCTGCAAATCTGGCTGGCGACAACGCCCGGCCTCTGTGTAATATTACCTGTACCCGGGTTGTCTGGGGCGCGAACCCCTCATCGGCGCCCGGGGTTGTTCCGTCCGTTGCCCATCCGGCAAACGGAAATCTGCGAGTCCAACGGAGATGTCATGACTACCCGTGTCGTGCGTGCGGCCTGTCCGCACGACTGTCCCGATACCTGCGCCATGCTGGTCACAGTTACCGATGGCGTGGCCACTGAAATCCGGGGCGATCCCGACCACCCGAATACGGCCGGCGTGCTGTGCACAAAAGTGTCGCGCTATCTGGAGCGTACCTACCATCCTGACCGTATTCTGCACCCGATGAAGCGCATCGGCACCAAGGGCAGCGGCCAGTTCGCGCAGATCAGCTGGGGCGAGGCGCTCGATACCATTGCCGACCGCCTGCGCGCCATCGCCGCTCGCGATCCGCGCGCCATCCTCCCCTACAGCTATGCCGGTACCATGGGCGCGGTGCAGGGCGAGTCCATGGCCATGCGCTTCTTCAATCGCATCGGCGCGTCGCGGCTGGACCGCACCATTTGCTCGTCGGCCGGCGGCACCGGCATCAAATATACGATCGGGGCCAAGATGGGCACCGACACCGAACAGTTCTCGAATGCGAAATTGATCCTGATCTGGGGCGGTAATCCGATTGCCTCCAATTTGCATTTCTGGATGCGCGCGCAGGAAGCACGGCGCAATGGTGCAATCCTGGTCGCCATCGATCCCTATCGCTCTCTGACCGCAGAGAAGTGCCAGCATCATGTCGCGCTGCTGCCCGGTACGGATGCAGCACTGGCTCTGGGCATCATGCATGTGCTGGTGCGAGACGATTTGCTCGACCATGACTACATTGCCAACTACACGCTGGGCTTCGCGCAACTGAAGGAGCGCGTCGCCGACTGGACGCCGGAAAAAACCGCCGCGATCTGTGGCATCGATGCTGAGCAGGTCGAGTGGCTGGCGCGGCTTTATGGTGAGACGGCGCTGCGCAGCGAGCCCGTGGCCATACGGGTGAACTACGGCTTGCAGCGCGTGCGCGGCGGCGGCATGGCGGTACGCAATGTCGCTTGCCTGCCGGCGCTGGTCGGTGCCTGGCGGCATGCGGCTGGCGGCGTGCTACTGTCATCCGGCGACAGCTTCCCCAAGCGACCGGACCGGCTCGAGCGCCCCGAGTTGTACCGGATCGATCCGGCACGCCGGCCCCGCACCATCAACATGAGCACCATCGGCGACGACCTCTTGCGTACGTCATCAGATGCGTTCGGTCCCGCGGTCGAGGCTGTCATCGTCTACAACGCCAATCCGGTGGCAGTCGCCCCCGAGTCGGCCAAAGTTGCGCGCGGCTTCGCGCGCGAGGACCTGTTTACCGTCGTGCTCGAACATTTCAGGACCGACACGGTCGACTATGCGGACATCGTGCTGCCGGCCACCATGCAGCTCGAGCATACCGACGTCCACGCGACCTACGGCCATCAATACATCGTTGCCAATAACCCGGCCATCGCGGCGCAAGGCGAGGCCAAGCCGAACAGCGAAATCTTCCGCCTGCTGGCGCAGCGCATGGGCTTCGATGAGCCCTGTTTTTCCGATAGCGACGAAGAGATCGCCGAACAGGCCTTCGAAGCCGGGCATCCGCGCGCGCGGCACTACGACTGGCAGAGCGTCAAGGCCAAGGGCTGGTACAAGCTCGACATGCTGGCTGCGCCGTTTGCGCAGGGTGGCTTCCCTACACCGTCGGGTAAATGCGAGTTCTATTGCGAGCGCATGCTGCAGGACGGACTTGATCCGCTGCCGGCCTACATTCCGCCGTATGAATCGGCAGCATCTGCGCCCGAGTTGGCAAGCGAGTATCCGCTGGCCATGATTTCGCCGCCGCAAAGGAACTTTCTTAACACCACCTTCGTCAATGTGCAGAGCTTGCGCGACACCGAAGGCGAACCGCATCTCGAGCTGCATGCCGATGATGCGGCCGCGCGCGGCATTGTCGATGGTGACCGGGTGCGGGCGTGGAACGCACGTGGTGAGATGCTGGCGCAGGCACGTGTCACCGATCGTCCGCGCAAGGGCCTGGTGGTGGCGCTGTCGATCTGGTGGAAGAAGCTCGCGTCGGATGGCAAGAATGCGAACGAGCTCACGCACCAGCGTCTGACCGACATGGGCCGGGCGCCAGCGTTCTATGACGTGCTGGTGCAGGTCGAGAAAGTCCCTGACTCCTGAAGGAATCCTGAAGCGATGAAGAAGTCCCTGCTGCTGCTGTTGTCCCTGTGCTTGCTGGTGTTCGTTTCGGGGTGTGCGCAGCTGGGGTATTACGCGCAGGCGGTCGAAGGGCAGGTCAGCCTGCTGTCCAGCGCCAGGCCCATCGACCAGTGGCTGGCCGATCCGGCAGTCAGGGATGATCTCAAGTCACGCTTGCGGCGCACGCAGCAGATACGCGCCTTCGCGGCGAAAGAGCTCGGGCTGCCTGACAATGGCAGCTACAAGAATTACGCCGATCTCAAGCGCAAGTTTGTGATGTGGAACGTCGTCGCCACGCCCGAGCTGTCGATGAAGCCGCAGCAGTGGTGCTTCCCCGTCGCCGGCTGCGTCGACTATCGCGGCTATTACAGCAAGGACGCAGCCGAAGCCTTTGCCGCCGGTCTGCAGCGGCAGGGTTATGACGTGCGCGTGTCGGGCGTGCCTGCGTATTCGACGCTGGGCTGGTTCAACGATCCGGTACTGTCCACCTTCATCGAGCTGCCCGAGGCTGAAGTCGCCCGCATGGTGTTCCATGAGCTGGCGCACCAGGTGGCGTATGCACCTGGCGATTCCCAGTTCAATGAGTCCTTTGCCACCACCGTCGAAGAGCTTGGCGTCGCGCGCTGGCTCGACGCTCAGGGCAGCGACAAGATGCGCGAAGACTACCGTGTCTATCGTCAGCGCAAAGAAGACTTCATCGGCCTGCTGGGCATCTACCGGCAACAGCTGGAGGAAAACTATGCACGCGCCGTGTCCGACGATAAGAAACGGGCGCGCAAGGCGCAGCTGACCGAGGCGCTGCGGCAGGATTACGAAGCCATGAAGGCCGAACGCTGGGGCGGCTACTCAGGCTATGACCGCTGGTTCGACGCGCCAGTGACAAACGCCCATTTCGTGCTGGTCGCCACCTATCACGACCTGGTGCCCGCCTTCCGTGGCTTGCAGACCGAGAGCGGAGGCTTCGCATCGTTCTATCGCGAAGTTCGCCAGCTGGCGCGCTTGCAAAAGGCGGAGCGGCGATTACGGCTTGGACATTATCTGCCGCAGCCGGTGACTCACGGTGTTATTCCAGCAGCGACTGCTGCGTCGCAATAAAAAGACAAGTCTGCCGAATTCCGCTAGCATCCGGAGAAGGAGATAGTCGTACACATAGACGTCCCGCACAAGCGGACGATCCCTCGCCATAGCGTTCGTGCTGGCAGCATTGCGATGCCGCCGGCCGGACCATAAGACCAAGAGAGGTGATGCATGGACAAAATCTGGATTCAATCCTATCCACCCGGCGTTCCTGCGGAGATCGATTACACCCGCTACCGATCCCTGGTGCACCTGATGGATGAAGCGTTTGCAAAATATGCAGCGCGTCCTGCTTATGTGTGCATGGACAAGTTCATCTCCTATGCAGACGTCGACCGCATGTCGCGTCATCTCGGCGCATGGTTGCAGGCGCAAGGGTTGCAGCGTGGTGCGCGCGTGGCGCTCATGATGCCAAACGTGCTGCAATATCCGGTCGCCATTGCCGCCGTGCTGCGAGCCGGTTACGTGGTGGTCAATGTCAATCCACTGTATACGCCGCGCGAGCTCGAACACCAGCTGAATGATTCGGGGGCCGAGGCAATCGTCATTCTCGAGAATTTCGCTGCCACGCTGGAGAAGGTGATCGCACGCACCCAGGTCAAGGTGGCTGTGGTCGCCAGCATGGGCGAACTGCTGGGCGGCCTCAAGGGAGCGCTCGTCAACTTCGTGGTTCGCAATGTCAAGAAAATGGTGCCGGCATTCTCGCTGCCGAATGCCGTCCGTTTCAAGACGGCGCTGCGCGAAGGTTCGGGGCTGCGGCTGCAGCCGGTCGAGCTGGGCCATGACGATATCGCTTTCCTGCAGTACACCGGTGGTACGACCGGCCTGTCGAAAGGCGCGATGCTCAGCCATCGCAACGTGATCGCGAACCTGATGCAGAACGAGGCCTGGTTGCAACCGGCAATGGACTTGCCACCCAAGGTCGGTGCACTGACGTTTGTCTGTGCGCTGCCGCTGTATCACATCTTCGCGCTGACAGTCTGCTGCCTGATGGGCACACGACTGGGCGGGCTGAACATCCTGATTCCCAACCCGCGCGACATACCGGGCCTGGTGAAAGAACTGGGCAAATACAAGTTCAACATGCTGCCGGCTGTAAATACGTTGTACAACGGCTTGCTGAACAATCCGGATTTCGCCAAGCTCGACTTCTCCGCACTCAAGCTGTGCAATGGTGGGGGCATGGCCGTACAGAAGGCCGTCAATGATCGCTGGCGCGCTGTCACCGGCAAGAGCATCATCGAAGGCTATGGCCTGTCCGAGACGTCGCCTGTGGCCACGGCCAATCCGGCCAATGCAGACGAGTTCACCGGCACCATCGGCTTGCCGATTCCCTCGACCGATATCGCCATCCTGGACGATGCCGGGCGCTCGCTGCCGCCGGGCGAGATTGGCGAGATCGCGATCCGCGGTCCGCAAGTGATGGAAGGTTACTGGCAGAAGCCCGAAGAGACCGCGCGCGTCATGACGGCGGAGGGCTATTTCCGTTCCGGCGATATCGGCGTCATGGATGCGCGTGGTTACGTGACCATCGTCGACCGCAAGAAGGACATGGTGCTCGTATCAGGCTTCAATGTGTACCCGAACGAAGTCGAAGCCGTGGTGGCCTCGCACCCGGGCGTGCTGGAATGCGCCGTGATCGGGGTGCCGGACGCCCAGACCGGCGAGGCCGTGAAGCTGTTCGTGGTGCGCCGTGATGCATCGCTGACGGCAGGGCAGCTGCAGGACTACTGTCATGAGCAGCTGACCGGCTACAAGCGGCCGAAATACATCGAGTTCCGCAATGAGCTGCCGAAGACGAATGTCGGCAAGATCCTGCGCCGCGAACTGCGCGACGTGAAAGCGGCTTAGTCTGCCGGCAAGGGCGGAAGTGCACGCGGGCGGCGGTCTTCGCCGACGGCCACATAGGTGAGGGTCGCCTCGGTTACTTTCACCGTGTCTGCCTGCAAGCGGTTGCGCTCGGCATAGACTTCCACATTGACCGTGATCGACGAGGTGCCGGTCTTGACGATCTTTGCGTAGAAGGACAGCAGGTCGCCGACGAACACCGGTTGCTTGAATACGAAGGAATTCACGGCCACGGTGCCTACCCGGCCATTCGCACGGCGCACCGCCGGCAGCGCGCCCGCGATATCGACCTGTGCCATGATCCAGCCGCCGAACACGTCGCCATGGACGTTGGCATCGGCCGGCATCGGCATCACGCGCAAGGTGGGCATGCCTTCGGGAAGGTTGGTCGTTTCCTGACTGCTCATTACTGCTCCTGAATCTGATTACTGAAGTGGCTCGCCTGAGTCGCTAAAATCTGTGTATGTCAAAGATTTTGCAAAGTCTCTGCCGAGCCTTTGCGAATGATTTGCAAGGATAAACCAATCCCGGCGTTCCCGTTTCTCATGGGAACACAGGTCAATTGTCACCTGCCTGCCGAAACGCTTTCCCTAATTGTTCACTTCGTCAACCGCACATGCGCCATCACTCTCGCCCGTCCCACGATGCCCCGGCCAACCAGGGCACCCGTAATGACTGGGCCACGCTCAAGACCTTGTTTCCTTACCTGTGGCAATGGAAGTGGCGCGTGCTGCTGGCACTGGGCTGTCTGGTGCTGGCCAAGCTGGCCAACGTCGCCGTGCCGTTGGTGCTCAAGCACCTGATCGACGGCCTGACCATCACGCCCGAGCGCCCGGCGTCGCTGCTGGCGCTGCCGGTGGGTCTGCTGATCGGGTACGGGCTGCTGCGACTATCGACGACGGCGTTCACCGAACTGCGCGAATTCTTTTTTGCCAAGGTGACGCAGCGCGCTGTCAGGACGGTTGCTCTGAAGGTATTCCGCCATCTGCATGCGCTGTCGCTGCGCTTTCACCTGAACCGCCAGACTGGCGGTGTCACCCGCGACATCGAGCGTGGCACACGAGGCATTTCGTCGCTGGTGTCCTATACCTTGTTTTCCATCCTGCCCACGCTGGTGGAAATTACATTGGTGCTTGCTTACCTCGGCACCCAGTATGACATCTGGTTCTCGCTGATCACCATCGTGGCACTGACCGTGTACATCGCTTTCACGGTCATCGTCACTGAATGGCGAACCCACTTCCGCCGCACGATGAACGACCTGGATTCGAAAGCCAATGTGCGTGCGATTGATTCGCTGCTCAATTACGAGACGGTCAAGTATTTCGGCAACGAAGAATACGAGGCGAAGCGCTATGACGAAGGCCTGCAACGCTTCGAGCATGCCGCCGTGCGCTCGCAGACCTCGCTGACCCTGCTCAACACCGGGCAGTCGCTGATCATCGCCAGCGCCGTCACCTTGATGCTGTGGCGCGCCACGCTGGGCGTGATTGATGGCAGCATGTCGCTGGGCGACCTGGTGCTGGTTAATGCCTTCATGATCCAGTTGTACATCCCCTTGAATTTCCTCGGTGTGATCTACCGCGAGCTCAAGCAAAGCCTGGCCGATATGGAAAAGATGTTCGGCCTGCTCGACCAGAACCGCGAAGTGGCCGATGCGCCGCATGCGCAGCCCTTGCAAGTCGATCGGGCAGAGCTGCGCTTCTCGCAGGTGGATTTCAGCTATGAAGCCAAGCGCCAGATCCTGTTCGATGTCGATTTCACGGTGGCGGCGGGCACCACAACCGCAGTGGTCGGTCACAGCGGTTCGGGCAAGTCCACGCTGGCACGCTTGCTGTTCCGTTTCTATGACGTCGATGCCGGCGCGGTGCTGGTGGACGGGCAGGATATCCGCACCGTCACCCAGCAGTCGCTGCGCAAGGCCGTCGGCATCGTTCCGCAGGACACCGTGCTGTTCAATGACAGCATCGCCTACAACATCGCGTACGGCAGGCCGGGTGCCAGCCATGACGAGATCGTCGCCGCCGCCAAGGCCGCCTTCATCCATGACTTCATCATGTCGCTGCCGGATGGTTACGAAACCACCGTCGGCGAGCGCGGCCTGAAGCTGTCGGGCGGCGAGAAGCAGCGTGTGGCGATCGCGCGCACGCTGCTGAAGAATCCGGCGATTCTGGTATTCGACGAAGCGACATCGGCGCTGGATTCGCATGCAGAGCAGGCGATACAGGCGCAATTGAAGGAAATTGCGCGCGACCGCACGACCCTGGTGATTGCGCATCGCTTGTCGACGGTCGTCGATGCGCACCAGATCCTGGTGATGGCCAAGGGCCGCATCGTCGAGCGCGGCACCCACGCCGAACTGCTGGCCCGCCAGGGGCTGTATGCGCAGATGTGGCAGCGCCAGCAGGCACACCGCGGCGAGGCCGAGCCGGACCAGGACGAAGCTGCGCTGGCCTGAGCCGGCCCGGCTGGCGCGTGAAGGATTTTCACGCGACCTGCCGCTGCCTTCTCTTACAATCGCCGTCACCATCAGGCTGACGTCAGCCGGCGGCTGCGACCGCGCAGCCTCCCCTGCAGCGGCCACTTTAACCACACCATAGCGACACCCTAGCGACGCAAGACCATCCATGGATACCCGCACCCTGCTCATCGATAGCTTCCATGCCGCCGTAGGCGCGGCAGACCCCTTGAAGATCGTCGCGCCCCATCTTCCGACGACGCCGCGTGGACGCACGCGGGTCGTGGGCGCGGGCAAGGCAGCCGCCAGCATGGCTCGTGCAGTCGAACTGGCCTGGCCGAAGGAGGCGCCGCTCGATGGCGTGGTCGTGACGCGCTACGCACATGGCATGCCCACTGAACGCATTCGCGTCGTCGAGGCGGGGCACCCGGTGCCCGATGGCGCTGGCGAGGCCGCTGCGGCCGAGATTTTGCGCATGGCGAGCGAGCTCGGCGAGGACGATTTGCTGATCGCCGTCGTTTCCGGCGGCGGCTCCAGCCTCCTGTCGCTGCCTGTCGAAAGCGTGCCCATGGCCGACCTGAAGGCCGTGACCAACAGCCTGTTGCGCTCGGGGGCACCCATCACCGAAATGAATATCGTGCGCAAGCATTTGTCGCGCGTGCAGGGCGGCCGCCTTGCTGCGGCCTGCAAGGCGCCGATCGTCACGCTCATCATCAGCGACGTCACCGGCGACGATCCGAGCGCGATCGC
>JACCDU011319567.1_pt1 | contig 12777 bp, 12 predicted proteins | sample 7446081 | NCBI WGS metagenome assembly JACCDU01 (sample SAMN15323447, study PRJNA562643) | freshwater metagenome | isolation source: river surface water | place: USA:Blue River Watershed | collected 2017-08-17 | reverse complement strand
AGCTACAGGCGCCTGTAGGGGTCGAATGCCAAGTCTACCGACATGAACCACTAAGGTTTCATTCCATGGCTGAGTTCATTTATACGATGAAGAAGGCGCGTAAAGCGCACGGTGACAAGGTCATCCTCGATGACGTCACAATCATGTTTTATCCAGGCGCCAAGATCGGCGTGGTTGGACCAAACGGTGCAGGTAAATCCACCGTCCTTCAGATCATGGCTGGATTACAACAACCATCAAATGGTGAGGCGTATCTGACCCCTGGTTACACAGTCGGAATTTTGCTGCAGGAACCACACCTTGATGAAACAAAGAATGTCATCGACAACGTTAAAGAAGGTGTTGCTGAAACTGTTGCGATGCTTGCACGCTTTGATGAGATCAGCGCCGAGATGGCAAACCCTGATGCAGATTACGACAAGTTGTTAGCTGAAATGGGAGAGCTGCAAGAGCAGTTAGATCACCGTAATGCCTGGGAGTTAGATTCGCAGTTAGAACAAGCTATGGATGCGCTTCGTTGCCCGCCACCTGATGCAGATGTTTCAGTGTTATCTGGTGGAGAAAAGCGCCGCGTTGCTTTATGTAAGTTGCTGCTGCAGGCACCTGATCTTTTGCTTCTTGATGAGCCTACAAACCACTTAGATGCTGAATCTGTTTTGTGGCTTGAGCAGCACCTCAATAAGTATGCAGGCGCAGTAGTTGCGATTACTCACGATAGATACTTCTTGGACAATGTTGCGCAGTGGATTCTTGAACTCGACCGTGGTCGTGCATATCCATATGAAGGAAATTACTCGACCTACCTTGAAACAAAGGCAGCACGTCTGAAGGTAGAAGGTCAGAAAGATGCAAAGCGTGCAAAGCGTTTGGCAGAAGAGCTCGATTGGGTTCGCCAAAATGCAAAGGGCCGCCAAGCAAAGTCAAAGGCTCGTCTTGCACGTTATGAGGAAATGGCTGCAGAAGCAGACAAGATGCGCAAGTTGGACTTTGAAGAGATTCAGATTCCACCTGGTCCACGCCTTGGAAATGTTGTTATTGAAGTCAATAACTTAACTAAGGGCTTTGGGGATCGCGTTCTTATTGAAGATCTCTCATTTACTCTTCCACGTAACGGAATCGTTGGAATCATTGGTCCCAATGGTGCCGGTAAAACAACGCTATTTAAGACTTTGATGGGTATGGAGCCAGCGGATTCAGGTTCGGTAAAGATCGGTGAAACGGTTAAGATTTCCTATGTAGATCAGAGCCGTGGTGGAATCGATCCCAAGAAATCATTGTGGGAAGTTGTTTCAGATGGCAACGACTTCATTAAGGTTGGCCAAGTTGAAATGCCATCACGAGCCTATGTTTCGTGCTTTGGTTTCAAGGGTCCAGATCAGCAGAAAGCAGCTGGAATCCTTTCAGGTGGAGAACGTAACCGTTTGAACCTGGCCTTAACTTTGAAGCAAGGCGGAAACCTTTTACTTCTCGATGAGCCAACAAACGACCTTGATGTTGAAACCTTAGGTTCACTAGAAAACGCCTTGCTTGAATTTCCAGGGTGTGCGGTTGTGATCTCTCACGATCGTTGGTTCCTTGACCGCGTAGCGACACACATTTTGGCGTATGAAGGTGATGCAAAGTGGTTCTGGTTCGAAGGAAACTTCGAAAGCTATGAAGCAAACAAGATCGAGCGATTAGGTGCAGAAGCATCTCGACCTCATCGCATGACCTACCGAAAGTTGACCCGCTAATGAGATTTCAGAATAAACAGTATGTCCGTTGGGGAGACCTAGATGCTTTTGGTCATGTAAATAACGCTACCTATTTAATTTATGCACAAGAGGCACGTTTTGCTTGGTCGAAGATGCTGGAAATGGTTGTGGCTCGTGCAGAGGTAGATTTCATTGCACCGATTTACACCGGGGATATTTATATCGATGTAGAAATCTGGGTTAACAAAATCGGTAACTCTTCTTTTGGTGTGACATATGAGATGAAAAATGGCGAGGAACTACTTGCTCGTGTAAAAACTGTACAAGTTACTGTCTCTATGGATACAAAGAAGTCCCGTCCAATTAATGATTCAGAGCGTGATTTTTTGAGTAAATACCTTGAAGAGGAGAAGTAACAATGGCACAGCTAGCTTCACGTGAAGAGCGTCCTTGGTGGAGAGATGCCGTTACCTATCAAATCTATCCACGCTCATTTGCTGATTCAAATGGCGATGGCATTGGCGATGTAGAAGGTATTCGTTCACGTCTTCCTTACCTACACTCATTAGGTATTGATGCAATTTGGATCTCACCTTGGTATCCATCACCACAACATGATCATGGCTATGACGTCTCTGATTACATGGATATCGAACCTGCGTATGGAACTTTGGCGCAGGCAGAGCAGTTGATTAAAGAAGCCCATGATTTTGGAATTAAGTTAATCGTTGACATCGTTCCTAATCACACATCAAGTGAACACAAGTGGTTTAAGGAAGCACTCGCTGCAAAGCCAGGATCAAAAGAACGTGATCGTTACATGTTCCGCGATGGCAAAGGCCCCAATGGAGAACTTCCACCAAACAACTGGGAAGCTGTTTTCGGCGGACCTGCATGGGAACGTGTAATCGAAGCTGATGGAAAGCCAGGGCAGTGGTACTTACACCTGTTTGCAGTCGAGCAACCAGATCTGAATTGGGAAAACCAAGAGGTCAAAGATCATCTAGAGGATGTTCTGAAGTTTTGGCTAGATCGTGGTGTTGATGGATTCCGCATCGATGTTGCACACGGAATGGTTAAAGAGGCAGGTTTGCCAGATATTAAGAAGGATCCTGCAGCAGAGATGTTGGGAACAGATCACAAACCATTCTGGGATCAAGAAGGTGTTCACGACATTTATCGTTCATGGCGCAAAATTTTTGATTCATATCCAGGTGATCGCATGGCGGTTGCAGAAGCATGGGTTAGCCCAGCTTCACGCATTGCGCGTTATGTACGCCCAGATGAACTTCAAAATTCATTTAACTTTGAAATGCTAACTACATTGTGGGATGCAGCAGAGATAAAGAAGAAAATTAATAACTCAATCGAAGCATTGGCTGAGGTTGGAGCTCCTACTTCATGGGTGTTTAATAATCACGATGTTGTGCGCTCTGTAGATCGTCTAGATCTAGGACTCACAAATCATGGTGATACAACCCTTTCACGTCAGGGAGATCCCAAGAAGCTCAACATTGCACGTGGAACTTTGCGCGCACGCAGTGCAACTCTGATGACACTAGCCTTGCCTGGCGGCACCTACTTGTATCAAGGTGAAGAGTTAGCTGTTCCCGAAGTACGCGATATTCCAGAAGATCGTTTAACAGATCCTCGTTGGAAGATGAGTGGATATCAAGATCGCGGTCGCGATGGCTGCCGTGTTCCAATTCCATGGTCATCAGATCCAAAGGGTGCATTTGGTTTTTCAACTAATGATTCTTTGAAACCTGAAGAGGCGTGGTTGCCGCAATCATCATGGTGGGGCAAGTACTCAGTTGATAGTCAAGATGGCGTTGCAGGCTCAACACTTTCTATGTATCGCGAAGCGTTAGCACTGCGTAAGCAAGAGCCTGGACTTGGTGATGGACCAATGGAGTGGATTGAAGCGGGCAAGGATGTTGTTGCATTTGAACGTCCAGGAGATTTTGCCTGCTACATCAACTTTGGCGCACCTATTCAATTACCAAGCAACAGTCAGATTTTGGTAGCAAGTGGTCCGGTAACAGGACATACATTGCCAACTGATACAGCTGTTTGGGTACGACTGGTTCCGTAAATGTCACAGAGTAGAAGGATTCATCCTGCGTGGATCGCTGCGCTGGTGACCTTCTTTACCCTTGTTGCAACGGCGGGGTTTAGATCAGCACCATCGGTGTTGATTGTTCCGCTTGAAGAAGCATTTGGTTGGGGTCGGGATCAGATTTCATTAGCGATCTCTGTAAATGTACTTCTGTATGGATTAACAGCACCCTTTGCCGCAGCTTTGATGGAGCGATTTACAGTTCGCAAAGTTGTGATGGGTGCATTAACTACCGTTAGTACAGGAGCTTTTCTTACAACCTTTGTTCAGGCTCCATGGCAATTGGTTTTAACCTGGGGTGTAATTGTTGGCGTTGGTACTGGCTCTATGGCGCTGGTATTTGCTGCAACCGTTGCAAATCGTTGGTTTGTGAAACGTCGTGGATTAGTTGTTGGCGGATTAACAGCAGCGGCTGCAACCGGGCAGTTGGTCTTCTTGCCCGGCCTTACCTCTTTATCAGGAAGTTATGGTTGGGAATCAATTGGGTTAACCATTGGTACCGCTTCACTGTTAATGGTTCCCTTCATCTATTTATTCCTGAAGGAAAAGCCAGCCGATCTTGGAATGCTTCCCTTTGGCGCACCAGCTGATTGGCAAGCACCTGTTAAATCAACTATGCCTGCTGCCAAGCTTGCAATTGTTACTTTAAAAGAGGCAAGTGCTCATAAAGATTTCTGGTACCTGACTGGATCATTTTTTGTCTGTGGACTTTCAACGAGTGGATTAATCGGTACCCACTTCATTCCTGCAGCGCATGACCACGGAATGGCCCAAGTAACCGCAGCTAGCTTGCTCGCATTAATCGGCGTCTTTGATGTAATTGGAACATTGTTTTCTGGATGGTTGACTGACAAATTTGATCCACGCAAACTTTTGTTCTTCTACTACTCATTACGCGGGCTTTCATTATTCTTATTGCCATCTATTCTCTTCGCAAATGTTCACCCATCGACTTTAGTGTTTGTAATCTTCTACGGCCTTGATTGGGTTGCAACAGTTCCACCGACAATCATGCTTTGCCGAACAATCTTGGGACCAGATAGGGGAACCGTTATTTATGGATGGGTTTTCGCAGCTCACCAAATCGGAGGCTCAATTGCAGCTTTAGGAGCTGCGGTATTGCGTGTAAAACTCGGAGATTATGCACTTTCATTTTATATAAGTGGCGCCTTATGTCTGATTACAAGTTACTTTGTTTTACAGATTGCAAAGGGCAAAGACACCGCTAGCCTTAATGTATGAGTACTTTTTATGAACAAGTGGGCGGAGAAAAGTTCTTCGCCGATCTTGTTTCACAGTTTTATGCAGTAGTTGCTACAGATCCAATACTGCGGCCCATGTATCCTGAAACAGATATGAAGGGTGCTGCCCAACGTTTACAATGGTTCTTGGAGCAGTATTGGGGTGGACCAAGCACTTATCAAGAAAACCGCGGACATCCACGCTTACGTATGCGTCATGCAAAGTTTGCAGTGACAGTTGCTGCGCGAGATGCGTGGCTGAATGCAATGCATAAGGCGGTTGATGGTGTTGAGCTTGAACCAGCCCTTAAGGGCGAGCTTTGGAGTTATTTAGAGATGGCAGCGAATTCTCTAGTGAATCAACCTGATTGAGATTGATTTCCAACTTTAAGAATTTCGCCGTTTCGTAAGTACCACAGCGTTCCCTGGCCATCTCGAACAGTTGTTACTCGCAGACCAACCTTCTCTACGACGCCTTCGATTTCTAGAACTTCAACGGTGTCACCGACTCCGTATTGATCTTCAATCAACATAAAGATTCCAGACAAAACGTCGCGCACCAAGGTTTGTGCACCAAGACCAAGTGCAACGCCGACAATTCCTGCAGATGCAATTAGTGGACCTAAATCAAAACCAAATTCGCCGAGTGCCATCGCAGTTGCGATAACCCATGTTGCAGATTTCAATGTTGCCGATAGAACGCCACCAATTGTGCTGGCGCGTTCCTTTTGACGAGCGACGATGTTGCGTGGACCAGGAACAAGATCGACAGATGCCAATTTGTTCATAGCTCGGGTGATTGCCCGAGAGCCAAAGGATTGAATAAGGGCTGCTGCCACCACGATGGTCAGAACTCGAAGGGGAGTACCCGCCATCCAATCTAGGAATTCCCGCATAGAGTCACTCATGATGACAAAACTTTATCCAAAATGTCACCTAAATACCGCTGTTCAATACCCCCGAGGTCGGGTGTTTTGGTGCAAGATAAACCAATCGGCGCGAGCCACGCGCCAGATCGGGAGCGATTTATGTCGCGCACACTAGTTCTCAATGCCACCTATGAGCCATTGGGTGTCATAACAGATCGTCGCGCGCTCATTTTGGTTCTCAATCACAGAGCAACAATGGTTGAAGACAGTGGCGACATTTTAAGATTTGCGGGCGGACAGATTTCATTGCCTTCTGTTGTTCGACTCAATAAGTTTGTTCGTATTCCTTATCGTCACTCTGTTCCGCTATCACGCAGGGCGATCTTTGCTCGCGATGGTGGACGTTGCGTTTACTGTTCCGCCCCAGCAACTTCGATTGATCACGTAATTCCTCGTAGCCGTGGAGGCGGACATAATTGGGAAAATGTTGTTTCGGCTTGTCACAAGTGCAACCACATTAAAGCTGATAAGCAGTTAAAAGAGCTGGGCTGGAGATTGCGCACCTTGCCTCGTGAACCAGTTGGTGCAGCATGGAGAATTCTGGGAACAGGTCGCACAGATCACAGATGGTTGCAGTATCTAGAGCCATTTGGTGTGGCTGCAGCAACTGCATAAGTAAATTACACTTCCACCATGAGCAGAAATGAAGGCCCAATCGTAGAGATTCCTGGAATCTCAGTTCTCGAAACTGTTGTTACGTTTTTTGTGATCCCAACAGTTATGTTTGTTGTGATCTCAGTTCTTGCTTATGCGATGTCAAAGCCGAAGAAGGCTAAGACATCTGCAATCACAGTTATCGAATAGCTCTACTTATCGAGCGCCTGAACCTTAAGAGCACGGATCAATCCATCCTGTGACTCTTTAACAAGCTTACGAAGCACTGTAGGCGCATCCTTACCAACACCACTGAGCCAGGCATTAGTTGCATCAACAGTAGATTGCTTAACAATCCAGGTCGGATAGAAACCAGTTACAAACTTAGCTGCTGGTTCATATGAACGTGATTCCCAGACAGAGATCAAATTGTCGAAGTACAGATTTACAAATGGCTCTAGCAGCGTGCGCTGAATTGGACGTTGGAAGCCTGCAACTAATGCGGTACGCACAGATGTTGGAACCTCTGCATCTAGACCCTTATTAAATGCGTAAGCCTTTGCCTCATTATTTGGCATTGCAGCCAAGCAAGTTTCAAAGGCAAGATTTCCAGTTGTTGTATTGTCATTTGCAAGCTCGGCATCAAGTTCAGCCTTTGTGGTGGCTCCACGCTCTGTCAGAGCGATAAGGAAGTACCAACGCAGATCTGCATCAACCTTTAAGCCAGGTGCGCTGCCATTGAGAAGCTCACGAATCTTTGCAGTCTGTTCTGCAGTTTGAGCATTAATCGCAAAGGCACGAGAGATCAATAGTTGAAGATCGCTACCTGGTGCAGAGTTTTGAGTCAATGACCAAAGTCCATTAGCTAACTTTTCGCGGTATGCATCACGGTTTGAATCCTTTGCATAGGCCTCAACTGAGGTACCTAACTGCGCCAGGACAATATTCACGATCGCATCATCACTTTCGCCAGCAAGACCATTGAGTGCTATCTCAAGGAAATCTGCAGATGAGATTTCAGCATCACGGTGCATATCCCAGATTGAAGCCCAGCACAGTGCGCGGGCAAGTGCATCATCTAGTTTTCCTAGATGGGTCTTTAAAGTTGCAATCGAGCGTTCATCAAAACGCAGCTTTGCATAGGAAAGATCGCGATCATTAATCAGCAATAGGTCAGCAACCTTTTCACCGGCTAGCTCTGCGACAACGGTTGCTTCGCCAGCAACATCAAGTTCTACCGTCTTACGAAGCTTTAAAGAGTCTCCGCTGATGTCATACAAGCCAACCGCAAGACGGTGGGGACGTAACTCTTTTGAACCTGCTGGAACTAGTGGCACCTCCTGCTTAATTGTGATGCTCTTATAAAGGCCACCATCAATTTCTAGCGAAGGGCGAAGTGTGTTTACTCCTGCTGTTTGTAGCCAAGTGTTTACCCATGCATCCAACTTGCGACCGCTTGCTGCTTCTAGTTCCACCAAGAGATCTTCCAGGGTGGTATTTCCCCAAGCATGCTTTGCAAAGTACTTTTGAAGTCCAGCGATAAATTGTGGGCGACCAACATGAGCAACCAATTGGTGCAGAACTGATGCGCCCTTTGCATATGTAATTCCATCAAAGTTTGCATTAACCGCTTCCATATCAACCATGTCGGCGATTATTGGGTGGGTTGAAGATAGCTGATCTTGGCGATATGCCCAGTTCTTACGAGCAGAGTTAAATTCGGACCAGGCACCGTTGAAACGAGTTGCTTCAGCCAACGCTAAATATGAGGACCATTCAGCAAATGATTCATTCAGCCAAAGATCATCCCACCATGACATGGTGACCATGTCGCCAAACCACATGTGTGCCATCTCGTGCAGAATTGTGTTTGCGCGTGATAGGTACGCCTTATCTGGCATGTGGCTGCGGAATACCAATACATCTTCGCGGAAAGTTACCGCTCCTGCGTTTTCCATCGCGCCAAAGTTAAAGTCAACAACTGCGATCTGGTCATACTTTTCAAATGGATACGCCAAGCCAAAGGTCTTTTCAAAGTATTCAAAACCTTGCTTAGTGATGAGGAAGATATCTTCAGGATCTAGGTACTGCATCATCGACTTGCGGCAGTAAATACCCAAAGGAATCTCTTTTTGACCTTTATACACATCATGAACCGATGAGTAAGGGCCTGCGATGAGCGCATCAAGGTATGTCGCGATGCGTGGAGTAGTTGAGAACTTCCACTCAACAAAATCACCCTTTGCAACCTTTGACTCAACTGGGTTGTTCGAAACAGCTTGCCAATGTCCTGGAGTTGTAACAGTTAATGTAAATGTTGCCTTCAGTGCTGGCTGGTCGAAGCAAGGGAACATATTACGAATATGCGCTGTCTCGCCTTGAGAGTACAGATAAACCTCACCATCTGAAGGATCAACAGAGCGTTGCAATCCTTCACCAGACTTGGAATATTCAGCTTCAATCTCAATCACCAAGAGATTGTCGGCAGCCAAGTTAGTAAGGAAAATACTTTCTCCATCAAAGTTACTTGTGTCGACGGCAACGCCATTGAGGGTGGCGCTAATAACTGAGCGACCAACAGCATCAATAAAGGTTGAATAGCCAGGCTTATTACAAGTAAATGAAACCTCTGACTTTGAGTAAAAGGTTTCCTCGCCCTTCGTGACATCAAGGGTGACTACATAACTGTTGACATAGAGATGGTCGGCACGATCTTTTGCTTCAGCACGACTCAAATTCAGACCTGGCACTTGTTGCTCCTTCGGTGATTTTGTAGGTTCTTATCCAACCATGACACAGTTGTCCCATGGAACGCCCATCGGTACGTAGCTACAGTATCCGCGGCTCCCGAATTACCGAGGCCCAGCGAGCGGCCAAAGATGCCTTACAAAAGGTTCATGGAATCGAGTTCACCCAACAAGAGATAAATCTTTCTGAAATCTTTCCAAAGAGTGACAAGGTCATCATGGAGATCGGCTTCGGTATGGGTGAGGCCACCGCAATAATTGCTAAGAATCACCCTAACAATGGATATATCGCAGTTGATGTGCACCCACCCGGAATTGGCAAGTTGTTAGCTCGCATTGTTGAAAATGATCTGACAAACCTTAAGGTCATCGAAGAGGATGTTCATGTTGTTTTGCAACATATGATCCCTGATGAATCCCTCGATGGAATTCACCTTTTCTTCCCAGATCCATGGCCAAAGAAAAAGCACAATAAGCGACGCATAGTCAATGAAGGTTTTTTAGCTTTAATCCACCCAAAGATTAAAAAAGGCGGATTCATTCATATTGCTACCGACTGGGTTCCTTATGCAGAAAGTATCCAGGAGGTTTTTGCAGCGTCGACATTATTTATAGGGGGAGTCATTGAAAAGCCTGAGTGGAGACCAGTAACTCGTTTTGAAGGACAGGGTATTGATAAAGATCATGCCGTTAACGACATGATGTACTTAAAGGCTTAGAGCGAACCTTCATTCTCGTACTTTGCAATTTTGTTAATTCTGCGGTTATGTCGCTCATCATTTGAAAATGGTGTTTCGATAAATGCATCGATAATGGCCTTGCACTCTTCAATCGAGTGCATGCGTCCACCGATTCCAACTACATTTGCATTGTTGTGGTCGCGACCAAGCTTTGCAGTTTCAACACTCCACGCAAGCACTGCGCGAACACCCTTGACCTTATTTGCCGCGATCTGCTCGCCATTTCCGGAGCCACCCAAAACAATTCCTAGTGAAGATGGGTCAGCAACAGTTGCTATCGCAGCTGGAATGCAAAAATCTGGGTAATCATCCACTGCGTCATATACATGTGGACCATGATCCTTTACATCATGACCTTTGCTCTGTAAGTACTCAACAAGAGCTGCCTTTAATTCCAAACCAGCGTGGTCGCTACCAATATGAATGCGCATAAGCGCATCTTGCCACGGGAAGAGAAAAACCCGCCAAGTGATTGTTCACGTGGCGGGCTTTTCCACTTCTTAGGAGGAAGTTTTTAGAACTTAGTGGCGTGGACCTTTGCCCTTACCTTTTCCATCCTTATGTCCCATTCCCTTAGGACCTTTGTCACCCTTAGGTCCCTTAACGCGCTCAACCTCTGCTGTTATATGTGCAGTTAGGTTTGCCTTCAGAGTTGTTGCTTGAGCTGCGGTTAATGTGCCAGCTGTAACGCGAGCATCAATCTCCTTTGTCTCAAGTCCAACTAGAGCTGCGATAAGCGCATCCTTCTTCGCACCTGCGATTGTCGCTAGTGATTCACCAGCTGCAAGACGTGACTTGATGGTTGCGGCATCGATTCCAAGTGTTGAAACAACTAGCGCTTCACGAGCTGCATGACGTGCATCATGTTCAGCTTTATGTGCAGCCTTGTTTGCATCCATGGTCGCCTTGAAATCATCAAACTTCTTTGAGATTGCATCAGCTTGTGCTTGTGTAATTGTTCCTGCTTTAACTAGATCTGCAAGAGCTGTTGCCTTTGCCTGTCCCTTGCCAGCACCATCATGTGCTGAAGCAACTGCTACAGATCCACCTGTTAGCGCTGCAATAGTGATTGCAACCGCTGCGATTCTTTTCTTTGATGACATTCAATGTCCTCTCGTTAGTACTGCTCGTCCTGACCCCTCGTCAACGACTACCCGTAATTAACAGGTTCATGCTGGGGATTTTAGCCACTGAACCTGAAAACACCCTCAGAGAAATAACCAACCTATGCGGGGATTTCCTTACACCTACACATAAATCCCCTGCTGAAACCCTTATTCGCTCGGAATATTCACAGGTTCACACTGATACCCCCACACAGAAATTTTGGTGAACCATGAAAGGTAGCAAATCCTTAGTAGCAATTATTGTGGCATTTTCAATGGCGATGCTTCCGTCAGCAGTCGCAGTAGAAAAGAAAAGCATAAAAGCAGCGGGGCCTTCTCCAACAACAGTTGTTAACACAATTCTTAGTGGTGCAGGTGTCCCGGCAAAGACATTAGGAATTAATGGCGATTTCTATATTGATACTAAAAATCTAAATCTTTATGGGCCTAAGACAAAAGGTGTTTGGAAGATAACTACATCTCTTCGAGCAAATGAGGTACCTGTTGTTGCAAATGTCATTGGCGAATCTGGTGCTATGGGACCAACAGGTCCAAAGGGCGAGAAGGGTGATAAAGGTGCAACAGGCGAGAAAGGCGCAACTGGAGATCGTGGTGCAACTGGTGCAACAGGAGCCACGGGCCCACAAGGTATTCAAGGATTAACTGGAGCAAAAGGTGACACTGGTTCAACAGGAGCTAATGGTGCGACAGGTCCTGCAGGCGCAACTGGTGCAACAGGAGCCACTGGCCCACAAGGCATTCAAGGATTAACTGGCGCAAAAGGTGACACTGGAGATACAGGTGCAACTGGTCCAACCGGTGCGCAGGGAGCTCAAGGTATTCAAGGTCTTAAAGGTGACACTGGTGCAACTGGTGCGACAGGTGCACCCGGAGCACAAGGTGATGCCGGAATTTCATATACAAAGTGGGCGACAGTTTCAGCGGCAACGTTGGCTATAACTGGCGCGAACAATTCAACTTCACATGTGTTTTTTACAGCACCATCTGCAGGCAACTACACATTCGAAGTAATAGTGACCGGTGTCGCAAATTTCAACGATACGTTTAATTTAAATGCGGAAATTGTTGTTGGAAATGCAGCAATCAGCAGTCAATTCGCTATTGCTTCAAATGCAGACTCATTTGCAAATGGCGTTTCAGGCAGACAGTATGGATTTACTGTGATTGGCGCAGCAGCGAATGTTTCTTCAGGGGCGATATTTGCCTTGAGGATTACAAATGAGTTTGCTGTTTCTGGTGGCACATCCATTAATTTTTCAGGAAGGGCCCTAGTAAATAAGGTCGGATCTATCGGATAAACAATCTGGAGCGGGTGACCGGGATCGAACCGGCATGGCCAGCTTGGAAGGCTGGGGCTCTACCATTGAGCTACACCCGCGGGTGCATGGGCTAAAGGTACTGGGTCGGTAATCAGAGTGCGAAATCTGGTTTAGACTCCATCCTTGCGCCTCGGGGCGTAGCGTAGTGGCTAGCGCGCCTGCTTTGGGAGCAGGAGATCGGGAGTTCGAATCTCCCCGCCCCGACCAGTTTGTCTCGGTAATCACCACATCCACCTAGGAGCACTTAGTGAAAAGTTCAGTAGAAGT
>JACCDU011033913.1_pt1 | contig 12778 bp, 8 predicted proteins | sample 7446081 | NCBI WGS metagenome assembly JACCDU01 (sample SAMN15323447, study PRJNA562643) | freshwater metagenome | isolation source: river surface water | place: USA:Blue River Watershed | collected 2017-08-17 | reverse complement strand
GGTTGAGCTTGCGGGCCAGGTAACCGTCCAGCCAGTCGGTGATGGCAAAGACCACAAACATCGACGTGGCGATCAGGTTTTGCATGGCCGTGGTCAAACCCGGCCAGTAATACACCCCCACGATCAAAGGGATCGCGACGATGCGCGTCCAGGTCATGAGGGTTGGAATCGTGAAAAACATGGCTCTCATTGTGGCACGGGTATTTGGCATTTCTCTGACAATCGGGCGACCCTCAATGCAAGGCCTGGTAAATGGTCTCGGCCAACTCGCGCGAAATGCCCTCGACCCCGGCCAGGTCCTCCACACTGGCGCCCTCCACCCCCCGCACACCGCCAAAACGCTGCAACAGCCGAGCGCGCTTGCGGGGCCCAATACCGGGGATCTCTTCAATCTTGCTGCCGCCCACACGCACCTTGGCCCGCTGGGCGCGCATGCCGGTGATGGCAAAGCGGTGCGCCTCGTCGCGGATCTGCGCCACCAGCATCAGCGCGGCGGAGTCCTTTCCCAAGTACACCTTCTCGCGGCCATCGGCAAACACCAGCTCTTCCAGGCCCACTTTGCGGCCCTCGCCTTTTTCGACGCCCACGATGTGCGACAAGTCCAGCCCCAGCTGTGTGAAAACCTCGCGGGCCATGGACACCTGCCCCTTGCCGCCGTCGATCAACACCAGATCAGGCAAACGGGCCGTGCCCTCGGCCGAGCGCATGGCCTCGGCCAGCTTGCCATAGCGGCGCATCAGCACCTGGCGCATGGCTGCGTAATCGTCACCAGGCGTGATGCCGTCGATGTTGTAGCGGCGGTACTCGCTGCTTTGCATCTTGTGCTGGCGGAACACCACGCAAGACGCTTGCGTGTTCTCGCCCGCCGTGTGCGAGATGTCGAAACACTCGATGTGCAGCGCATCCAGATCGTCCGGCGCCAGGTCCAGCGCATCGGCCAGTGCCCGAGTGCGGGCCTGTTGCGAGCCCTCTTCGGCCAGCAAACGTGCCAATTGAATATCGGCGTTTTTCTCGCTCATCTCCAGCCACACCCGGCGTTGCTCACGCGGGTTGTGCACCGCCGACACCTTGTAGCCCGCCTGCTGCGACAGTGCATCGACCAACGCCTTGTCCACCGCCACGCTGGTGATCAGGGCCGCAGGCACCGGAATGCCGATGTAGTGCTGCGCCAAAAAGGCCTCCAGCACCTGCACCTCGACTGAACGGGCCAGTTGATCCTCTTCGTCCACCGACTGCAAGGCATGAGCATCCTCCACATGCGCGGGAAAGTAAGCCCGGTCCCCCAAATGCCGTCCACCGCGCACCATGGCCAGGTTGACGCAGGCACGCCCGCCCTGTACACGCACCGCCAGAATGTCCACATCGGTATCGGTGCCCGTGTCCACCGACTGCTGGTGCAAGACCTTGGACAGCGCCGACATCTGGTTGCGCACTTCGGCGGCCAGCTCAAACTCCAGCCGGTCGGCGTGCGCCATCATGCGCGCCTCCATCTCTTGCAGCAGGGTCTGGGTTTCGCCTTTCAAAAAACGCTCGGCGTTTTTCACATCGTCGGCATAGGCCTGCGGTGCGATCAGGTTCACACACGGGCCGGAACAACGCTTGATCTGGTAGAGCAAACAAGGGCGGCTGCGGTTGGCAAACACCGTGTCTTCGCAGGTGCGCAGGCGAAACACTTTTTGCAACAGCTGGATCGTCTCCTTGACCGCCCAGGCGCTCGGGAAAGGCCCGAAATAACGGTGCTTCTTTTCCACCGCGCCCCGGTAATACGCCACGCGGGGAAAGGTTTGCGGCTCGGGCGCACCGTCCTTGGCCAACAGGTGCTGCGTGCCGTTACCCGTGAGCTTGAGGTAGGGGTAAGTCTTGTCGTCCCGAAACAGGATGTTGAAGCGCGGGTTCAGCGTCTTGATCAGGTTGTTTTCCAGCAGCAGCGCCTCGGCCTCGGAGCGCACCACCGTGGTCTCCATGCGGGCGATCTTGCTGACCATGTGACCGATGCGCGTGCCGTCGTGGTCCTTCTGAAAATAGCTCGACACCCGCTTTTTGAGCTGCTTGGCCTTGCCCACATACAGCACGTTGCCCTGTGCATCAAAGTAGCGATAAACCCCCGGCAAAGCCGGGAGCGCCGCCACCTGGGCCAGCAAAGATTCGTCGTGTGCCGCTGTCATGGCGCGTATTGTGACGGCGAAACACTTTGCCCCGACAATCCCCCACCATGAACACGCACCGGCTTTGGGACATTTTTTGCACCGTCATCGACAACCACGGCGACCTGGGCGTGTGCTGGCGGCTCACGCGCCAACTGCTGGCCCAAGGCCAATCGGTGCGCCTTTGGGTGGACGACGCCTCGGCCCTGAGCTGGATGGCCCCCGAAGCCCAAACCCTGGCCCACTTGCAAGTGCTGCCTTGGTCCGATGCCAGCCAAAGCGCAGTGCTGCAAGGCTTGAGGCCCGCCGATGTGTGGATCGAAGCCTTTGGCTGCACACTGCCCGAAGCCTTTGTGGCCCATTTTGTAAAGCGTGCTGTGGCCACACACCCGCAACAACCGGCCTGGATCAACCTCGAATATTTGAGCGCCGAAGACTGGGTGCCGCGCATGCACAAAATGCCTTCGCCGGTGATGAGCGGCCCGGCCAAGGGTTGGACCAAAACCTTCTTTTACCCCGGCTTCACAGAGGACACCGGCGGCCTGCTGCGCGAAACCGATCTGCTGGAACGGCAACAGCGCTTTGAACGCACTGCTTGGCGCAAACAACATGCCCCCAAGCTGGCACCGGACGGCTTGCTGATCAGCCTGTTTTGCTACGAACCCGCTGCCCTGCCCCAGCTGCTGAGCCAACTGGTGGGCACACCCCACCACCTGCTGGTCACCCCCGGCCGCCCGCTGGCGGCGGTACAACAAGCGCTGGCCCACATACCCGTGCACCCCAACTGGAGCGCCCTGCCCTACACCGACCAAAACGGCTTCGACGACATGCTCTGGGCCTGCGACCTCAACTTTGTGCGCGGCGAAGACTCGCTGGTACGCGCCCTGTGGGCAGGCCAGCCCTTTGTCTGGCACATCTACCCGCAAGACGACAACGCGCACCATGCCAAGCTGGAGGCGTTTTTAGGGTGGATGCAGGCGCCGGAAAGCTTTCGGCGGGCGCATCGGGTTTGGAATAGGGTCGAGGGCGGGAACTTGCCTGCGCTGACAACAGAAACTCTGCAAATTTGGACTCAGGTCATCCAAACCATGCGCAAGAACCTTTTGGAGCAAGCGGATTTGGCAATCCAATTGCTGCATTTCAGTCATCAAAAAAATAATCCAAATTCATGACGGCAAGAGCCTAACGCGCAGACAAGCCCCTAGAATCATTGAACTTTTCTCGGCTTTTCTTCTGAGCCGCTCATCTGTTCAAGACTGCTCGTTCATCTGCCCATGCCTTCATCAAAGTTCAGCTACGACCAGCCAACGGAAAAGCCCAGTCACGGCGTCAAAGAAGAGCAAATCGAATACGGCTTCATCGGCAAGCTTCAGGGCCTCAAGTACGAATACCGCCCCGACATCCGCGACCGCGCCGCTTTAGAGCGCAATTTCCGCGAGAAATTTGAAGCGCTCAACCGCGTCAACCTCAGTGATGCGGAGTTCAAGCGCCTGCTAGAAGACATCGTCACCCCCGACGTGTTTACCGCCGCCCGCACCCTGCGCGAGCGCAACGCCTTTACCCGCGACGACGGCACGCCGCTCAACTACACCTTGGTCAACATCAAGGACTGGTGCAAAAACAGCTTTGAAGTCATCAACCAGCTGCGCATCAACACCGACTACAGCCACCACCGCTACGACGTGCTCATCCTGATCAATGGTGTGCCTTGCGTTCAGGTGGAACTGAAAACGCTCACGGTCAACCCGCGCCGCGCCATGGAGCAGATCGTTGACTACAAAAACGACCCCGGCAACGGCTACGCCAAAACACTGTTGTGCTTTTTGCAGCTGTTCATCGTCAGCAACCGCAGCAGCACCTATTACTTTGCGAACAACAACGCTCGGCACTTCGCCTTCAATGCCGATGAGCGCTTTTTACCCATCTACCAGTTTGCTGACGAAGCCAACACCAAGATCAACCACTTGGAAGATTTCTCCGACAAGTTCTTGCCCAAGTGCACGCTGGGCGAAACCATCAGCCGCTACATGGTGCTGGTCGCCAGCGAGCAAAAGCTGTTGATGATGCGGCCGTACCAGGTGTACGCCGTCAAAGCCATCGTCGACTGCATTCACCAAAACTGCGGCAACGGCTACATCTGGCACACCACGGGCAGCGGCAAAACGCTCACCTCGTTCAAAGCGTCCACACTGCTCAAAGACAACCCCGACATTGAAAAGTGCCTCTTTGTAGTGGACCGCAAAGACCTGGACCGCCAAACTCGCGAAGAGTTCAACCGTTTCCAAGAAAACTGCGTCGAAGAAAACACCAACACAGGCACGCTGGTGCGCCGCCTGCTGTCCGAAGACTATGCCGACAAGGTCATCGTCACCACCATCCAAAAGCTAGGCCTGGCGCTTGACGAAAACAGCAAGCGCAATAAGCAACGCAGCAATAGCGGCCAAGCCACCTACAAAGAACAGCTCGCGCCACTGCAAGATAAGCGCATTGTTTTTATCTTTGACGAATGCCACCGCTCGCAGTTTGGCGAGAACCACAAAGCCATCAAAGCCTTCTTCCCCAAAGCGCAGTTGTTTGGCTTTACCGGCACGCCCATTTTTGAAGACAACGCCAGCCGCACACAGATTGAAGACGAGCAAGCCAGCCTGCGCACCACCGAAGACATTTTTCAAAAGCAGCTGCACGCCTATACCATCACCCACGCCATTGAAGACGCCAATGTGCTGCGCTTTCATGTGGACTACTTCAAATCCGAAGGCAAAAGCGTGCCCAAGCCCGGCGAGGCACTAGCCAAAAAAGCTGTGATCGACGCTATTCTTGCCAAACACGACACCGCCACCGCAAGCCGCCGCTTTAACGCCGTGTTGGCCACCGCCAGCATCAACGACGCCATTGAATACCACGCACTGTTTAAAGAAGCACAAGCGGCCAAGCACGTCGCTGATGCCAGCTTTGTGCCACTCAACATCGCTTGTGTGTTTTCACCGCCTGCCGAAGGCAACGCTGATGTGCAGCAAATTCAAGAAGATTTGCCGCAAGAGAAGCTTGATAACCAAGTTGACCCCGACAGCAAAAAAGCCGCACTCAAAACCATCCTGGCCGACTACAACGACCGCTATGGCACCAACCACAGCCTGAGCGAGTTCGACCTGTATTACCAAGACGTTCAAAAACGCATCAAAGACCAGCAGTGGCCCAACGCCGACTACCCCGCGGCCAAGAAGATCGACATCACCATCGTGGTGGACATGCTGCTCACCGGCTTTGACAGCAAATACCTCAACACCCTGTATGTGGACAAAAACCTCAAGCACCACGGCTTGATACAGGCGTTCTCGCGCACCAACCGCGTGCTCAACGGCAGCAAGCCCTACGGCAACATCCTCGACTTCCGCTCACAAAAAGACGCGGTCGATTCAGCCATCGCCTTGTTCTCGGGTGAAAAGAGCGAAGAAAAAGCCCGCGAAATTTGGTTGGTGGACAAAGCCCCCGTCGTCATTGGCAAGCTGCAAGACGCGGTGCAAAAGCTCGAAGACTTCATGCAAACCCAAGGCCTGCCGTGCACGCCCGAGGCCGTGCACCAGCTCAAGGGCGACGATGCGCGTGCTGCCTTCATCAAGGCGTTCAAAGACGTGCAGCGCCTCAAAACCCAGCTCGACCAATACACCGACCTCACGCCTGACAACGTTGCGGCCATTGAGCAGGTCTTGCCGAAAGAAACCCAACAGGGCTTCAAAGGCGTGTACCTGGAAACCGCGCAACGCCTCAAAACACAGCAAGGTCAAACCGGCGCGGGCGATGGCGACAAAACCACAGACGAGGTCGACCAGCTCGACTTTGAATTTGTGCTCTTTGCCAGCGCCGTGATTGACTACGACTACATCGTGGGTCTCATGTCGCGCTTTTCCAGCCAGGCGCCGGGCAAGCAGAAGATGAGCCGCGAAGAACTCATTGGCCTCATCAGCGCCGACGCCAAGTTCATGAACGAGCGCGATGACATTGCGGCTTACATTGCCACCCTCAAGGTGGGTGAAGGCTTGTCTGAGGCCGCCATTCGCGACGGCTATGCCCGCTTCAAGAAGCAAAAAGACAGCGCCGAACTCAGCGCCATAGCCGCCCAACACGGCTTGGTCCCCGCTGCACTGCAAGCCTTTGTAGACAGCATCTTGCAGCGCATGATTTTGGACGCCGACGCACTGACTGACCTCATGACCCCGCTGGAGCTGGGCTGGAAAGCCCGAGCCCAAGCCGAGACGGCGCTGATGAAAGAGCTGGCGCCACTGCTGACCAAACGCGCTCAAGGGCGTGAGATTTCTGGACTGAGCGCGTATGAGCACTGAAGAGAAAACAAGACTGGTGCCCAAGCTGCGATTCCCAGAGTTTCGGGGGGCTGAGGGATGGGTGACCGAACCCATGGGAAATGTCTATTCATTCAAAGGAAACAACTCGCTCTCACGCGACAAATTGAACTACGTAGCAGGTTCGGTGAAGAACATCCACTACGGAGACATTCACACGAAATTCTCATCGCACTTCGACATCACGAAAGAACTTGTTCCGTTCATCAACGACACAGAGCTGGGGGTCGTTCGTGAAAATCACCTATGCGAAGAAGGTGACATGGTCTTCGCCGATGCCTCCGAAGATATGGCAGACATCGGCAAAAGCATCGAGATAGTCCGCCTGAGCGGTGAACGCGTGGTTTCGGGACTCCACACGATTCTGGCCCGTCGCACAGACGAGCGAATCGCTTTTGGGTTTGGTGGACATCTATTCAAATCGGGATGGATTCGCACTCAGATTCAAAAGGAAGCTCAAGGGGCGAAGGTCTTGGGCATCTCTGCGACACGGCTGCGGAACCTGTGCTTACCGTTACCGAACGACATAGCCGAACAGCAAAAAATCGCCGACTGCCTGAGTTCACTGGACGAACTGATCGCCGCACAAACCCGCAAAGTCGAAGCCCTCAAAACCCACAAAAAAGGGTTAATGCAACAACTCTTCCCCCGCGAAGGCGAAACCCAACCGCGTTTGCGGTTTCCTGAGTTTCAAGACAACGGGGTGTGGATAGATCAAACTGTGGGAGATTTAGGTAAGGTAGTCACCGGCAATACCCCCAGCACTGCACAGCCCTCTTTTTACGGAGGTAGCATTCCATTCGTATCACCCGCAGACATCTCTGATCTGCGATTTGTCGATCAGACCAGAACCACATTGACGCCTGAAGGCTATGCGGAGACAAGGCCTATTCGAGCAGGAAGCGTCCTCTTCGTGTGCATTGGCTCCACGATTGGCAAGGTGGCGCAAAACGTTGACGACTGTGCAACGAATCAGCAGATTAACGCAGTCATCCCAAGCACCAAACACTCGGGTGCTTTTGTTTACTTCGCCCTCTCTTTAGCCTCTGAGCGAATCGCCGGACTTGCTGGAAGGCAAGCGGTACCAATTATCAATAAAAGCCTGTTTTCTTCAGTCCGGATTCTTGCTCCAAACCTTCCCGAACAGCAGCGCATTGCCTCTTGTCTTGGCAGCCTTGATGCACTGATTACCGCAGAAACCCAAAAGCTCGAAGTCCTCAAGACCCACAAGAAAGGACTGATGCAGCAGCTTTTTCCATCTTTGAAACAGATTTCACTATGAGTGGGCAACCGAAAATTTATAAATACCCATCACTCCGCAAAGTTGCCAAGAAATTGCGTGATGACTTTCGAAGCGGAGACCGTGATTTTGTATTGCTTTTCGCCCACAACGGAACCGGGAAGACACGTCTTTCAACGGAATTCAAGAACGACGGTAAACGACTTGACACTAATCAAAGAGTGATTGAGCGAGACACCCTTTACTTCAACGCATTCACAGAGGATCTGTTTTTTTGGGATAACGATCTTGAGAATGATTTGGAGCCTCGCCTTTTAGTAAATTCCAACTCAAATTTCATCGATGGATTCAGTGACCTTGATCTGGCAGACAGCATTGATGAATATTTTCGGAATTACTGCTCTGCGCGCTTCGAAATAGTGCGCTATAGCGCAGAAGAGGTTGCTGATTTGGCGAACCCTTCATCGCCTTCGCACTATCTTTACCGTAGATTTGGAGCAGAGCTTGAGGCAAGACCTAAATACATTCAATTTAAATCAAAAGATGAGGAGAATTGGATCAAGATATCTAGAGGAGAAGAGCGAATTTTCGTCTGGTGTGTCTTTCTCGCAATATTCAAGCAGGTCTTAAATAATGAGGGAACTTACGGCTGGGTAAAACATGTCTACATTGATGACCCCGTTTCCTCGCTTGACGACAATAACGTCATTTCAGTGGCATGTGATCTTGCAAATCTCCTACGTAAAGCGAAGGATCGCACGAAAGCAATTCCAGCTGCGGATGGCGCCTCCTATAACGACGGCAAGGAAGAAAAGACACCACTTAAGGTAATAGTCTCCTCCCATCACGCACTGTTCTTCAACGTCATCTTCAACGAACTCAAATCGGCGAAATGCAGAAATTATTTTCTACATCGGCTGACTGACAGCACTGAATACACCCTGCGATCAACCGACGACACCCCTTTCTTCCATCATGTTGCCCTTCTGAGTGAATTGATAAATGCGGCGCATTCTTCACCCGGTGCAATCTACGGTTATCACTTCAATATGCTCCGCAGCATCCTAGAAAAGACGGCAATCTTCTTCGGCAAAAAGGATTTCTCTGAATGCATTGAAATCAGTGAGAACAGGGATTTATTTGCTCGTGTACTCAACCTCCTAAGTCATGGGGGGCACTCGCTTTTTGAGCCAATGGAAATGCCGGAGAAAGATAAAGAACTCTTTCGACGCATTCTGAAAGACTTTACCAACCAGTTTCAGTTTGAGTTGCCAGATATTTCGTCAGCAGCCCCTGTTGTGGCTACCTCACTACAAGCTTCCGCACCATGACCGACCTCATTCTGTACATCACGGAAGATGGGCATAGCCTGATCAAGCTACGTGCCAAAGATCAAACCGTTTGGCTGTCGCAACGGGAAATGGCGGAGTTGTTTGACGTCAGCACGGACAACGTGGGCTTGCACCTCAAAAATATCTATGAGGATGGAGAACTGACCCGAGAGGCAACTACCGAGGAATCCTCGGTAGTTCAAACCGAGGGCACGCGGCAGGTGCAACGGCCAGTCACGCTCTACAGCCTCGACGCCATCCTGGCCGTGGGCTACCGGGTACGTTCGCCGCGTGGCGTGCAGTTCCGCCGCTGGGCCAGCACGGTGCTCAAGGAGTTCCTGACCAAGGGTTTTGTGATGGACGACGAGCGGTTGAAAAACCCCGATGGTCGCCCAGACTACTTTGACGAGATGCTGGCCCGCATCCGCGACATTCGGGCCTCGGAAAAGCGTTTCTATCAAAAGGTGCGCGACCTGTTTGCGCTGGCCTCCGACTACGACAAGACCGACGAGGCCACACAGCAGTTTTTTGCCACAGTGCAGAACATGCTGCTGTATGCCGTGACGCAAAAGACCGCCGCCGAGCTGATCACCGCCCGAGCCAACCCCAACGACCCGCACTTTGGCCTGCTGCACTGGAAGGGCGCACAAGTGCGCAAGCAGGACATTTTGGTCGCCAAGAATTATTTGACCGAGGACGAGATCGACACCCTGAACCGGCTGGTGGTGATCTTTCTGGAAACCGCAGAGCTGCGTACCAAAAACCGCCAAGAAATTCGCATGGCCTTTTGGCAGCAAAACGTGGAGCAGATCATCAGCTCCAACGGCTTCACGGTGCTCACCCATGCTGGCAAGGTCAGCCATGCCCGCATGGAGCAGCAGATCGAGCCTTTGTTCATGGACTTTGACCAACGCCGTCAGGCGACCGAAGCCCGTGCAGCCGATGAGCAGGATGCGGTCGATTTGAAGTCGCTGGAAGACGCCGTCAAGAGCCGTCAAAAGCAATGAACCCATACCAACAATGACAGCAGGGAGCCCGGCCATGGATGAACAACTCTTAGCCTTGCAAACCAGCCTGGAAGCGGGTGCACAACGTGCTGACGCCGAGGGCATCGAGTTTTGGTTTGCCCGCGATTTGCAGGCCCCATTGGGCTATGCCCGATGGGAGAACTTTCAGACTGCCATTCAACGGGCCATGCAATCGTGCGAAGCCTCTGGGCATGCGGTGGCAGACCATTTTCGTGGCGTCACGAAAATGGTCGAGCTAGGCAGCGGCTCTCAACGCGAAGTTGATGACTTTTTGCTTACCCGTTATGCCTGTTACCTGATTGCCCAAAACGGTGACCCGCGTAAGCCTGAGATTGCGTTTGCGCAAAGCTATTTTGCGGTGCAAACCCGCAAGCAAGAGCTGATTGAGGACCGTTTGCGCCTACAAGCCCGCATGGAGGCACGCGACAGGCTGAAAGAGTCAGAAAAAGCGCTCTCGCAAAACATCTATGAGCGGGGCGTGGACGATGCTGGCTTTGGCCGAATTCGCTCCCGAGGCGACCAAGCGCTATTCGGCGGAAACACCACCCTGGCGATGAAGAAAAAATACGGCATTGTGGCCAATCGGCCCCTGGCTGACTTCTTGCCAACCCTGACCATAGCCGCCAAAAATTTGGCGACAGAAATGACCAACCACAATGTGAAGCAAGACAACTTGCGAGGCGAGTCAGCCATCACTGGTGAGCATGTGAAAAACAACGAAAGCGTGCGCGACATGCTGGGGCAGCGGGGCATTCAACCTGAGCATTTGAGCGCCGAAGAAGACTTGAAAAAGTTAGAGCGTCGGGTCAAAGCCGAAGACAAAAAGTTGGCACAACGCACCAAAACACTGCCTCCGCCCAAAAATTGAAACAATAAGCCATGACCGAACAAAACCAAAAACAACTGGGCAAAACGCTGTGGGCCATTGCCGACCAGCTGCGCGGCGCGATGGACGCAGACGACTTTCGCGACTACATGCTGTCGTTTCTGTTCTTGCGCTACCTGTCTGACAACTACGAAGCTGCCGCCCAAAAGGAGCTGGGCAGCGATTACCCCACGGTAGACCCTGAAGCCAAACAAGTGCCGCTGGCGGTTTGGTACGCGGCCAACGCCGCCGACGTGCCTGAGTTTGAAAAGCAGATGCGCCGCAAGGTGCATTACGTGATCGAGCCCCAGCATCTGTGGAGCAGCGTGGCCAACATGGCCCGCACGCAAGACGATGGGTTGCTGCACGCGCTGCAAGAGGGTTTCAAGTACATCGAAAACGAGTCGTTCGAGAGCACGTTTGCAGGCTTGTTCTCGGAGATTGACCTGGCCTCGCCCAAGCTGGGCAAGGGTTACGCCGAGCGCAATGCCAAGCTGTGCACCATCATCCAAAAAATTGCCGAAGGCCTGACCGAGTTCTCCACAGAGGTCGATGCCCTGGGCGATGCGTATGAGTACCTGATTGGCCAGTTCGCGGCTGGCTCGGGCAAGAAGGCGGGCGAGTTCTACACGCCGCAACAAATATCGGACATTCTGTCCACCATCGTCACACTCGACAGTCAAGAGCCCAAAACGGGTACCAAGCAGCGGCTAGAGAGCGTGCTGGACTTTGCCTGTGGCTCGGGCTCGCTGTTGCTCAATGTGCGCAAGCGCATGGGGCCGCATGGCATTGGCAAGATTTACGGGCAAGAGAAAAACATCACCACCTACAACTTGGCCCGCATGAACATGCTGCTGCATGGCGTGAAGGACACCGAGTTTGAAATCTTCCACGGCGACACCCTGGCCAACGAGTGGGACAAGCTGCGCGAGCTGAACCCCGCCAAAAAGCCATCGTTCGACGCCATCGTGGCCAACCCGCCATTCAGCCTGCGCTGGGACCCGACCGAAGCCATGGCCGACGACGTGCGCTTCAAGAACCACGGCCTTGCGCCGAAGTCGGCGGCGGACTTTGCCTTTTTGTTGCACGGGTTTCACTTCCTCAAAGACGAGGGGGTGATGGCCATCATCTTGCCGCACGGCGTGTTGTTCCGTGGCGGTGCTGAAGAGCGCATTCGCACCAAGCTGCTCAAAGACGGGCACATCGACACCGTCATTGGCCTGCCGTCCAACCTGTTTTACTCCACGGGCATTCCGGTGTGCATCTTGGTGCTCAAGAAGTGCAAAAAGCCAGACGATGTGCTGTTCATCAACGCGGCAGAGCACTTTGACAAGGGCAAGCGCCAGAACCAGCTGAGCGACGCGCACATTGCCAAGATCATTGACACCTACAAGAACCGCACTGAAGAGGCGCGGTATTCACGCCGGGTAGAGATGGCCGAGATCGAGAAGAACGATTTCAATTTAAATATTTCGCGCTACATCAGCACGGCGGTGGCAGACGCTGAGATAGATCTGTCGGCAACGCATGCCGAGTTGCTGAAGATTGAAAACGACATTTCAGCTGCCAAGGCCAAGCACAACGCGTTTTTGAAAGAGTTGGGCTTGAAACCCCTGCCCTGACCCGCTGGTCAACCCGCTCGATAATCCCAAGTCATGACTTTGATCGAAACCCTCTTTCCCCTCGGCTGGCAGCACTACCTGCTGGGCGGCCTGACGATTGGCGCTGGCGTGGCGCTGCTTTATCTGTTCAACGGCTGGGTGGGCGGCATGAGCACCGTGTTTTCCAGCAGCTGGTCTTTCGTGTTCAAGC
>JACCDU010055193.1_pt1 | contig 12778 bp, 6 predicted proteins | sample 7446081 | NCBI WGS metagenome assembly JACCDU01 (sample SAMN15323447, study PRJNA562643) | freshwater metagenome | isolation source: river surface water | place: USA:Blue River Watershed | collected 2017-08-17 | reverse complement strand
CGGTCTGACCTTCGGCGGCGCCGGCAACGTCACGATCGACACCACGGGACTCTCCCTGGGCACTGGCTCCCTGACCAAGGATGGCGCCGGCCTGCTGCTGCTGTCCTTGGCCAACACCTTCTCCGGCGGCACCACCGTCTCCGCCGGCACGCTGAAGATCGGCGCCACCGGCTCTCTCGGTTCGGGCGCGGTCAGCGTCGCCTCCGGAGCCACGCTGGACCTCAACAACCTCACGATCAGCAACTCGATCACCCTGGCCAACGGGGCCACCCTCACGGGCGGATCGCTCCCGACGACCAGCGTGCCGACTTCCGGCGTCATCGACGTCGTCCTCACCGGCACCGCGCCGCTGGAGAAGACCGACACCGGCCGTCTTGAACTGACCGGCGAGAACACCTTCACCGGCGCCACCAACGTGTCGGCCGGCACGATCGCCGTCGCCGACTTCGGCAACGGCAGCACCGCCAGCCCCCTCGGCGTGACCGACCTGGCCGACCCCTCCAAGCTCATCCTGGCCGGCGCCTCGGGCGTGATTCCCGTCCTCGAGTTCACCGGCTCCACGGGTGCCACCACCGCCCGCAGCTTCACCGTGGGCGGCGACGGCGCCGGCATCGCGGCCGGATCCGGCGCGGGAGCGCTCGTCTTCACGAGCGACGCCAAGATCAACCTCACCAGTGCGGATGCGGAATTCCGGCTGGTGGCCAACAACACCGCGGTGAACCGCTTCGAGGCCACCTTGGCCACCGGCAGCCCGGGCCTGAAGGACGTCGTGATCGACGGCACGGGCCAGTGGGTCATCGCCGGTCCGGCCAACCGCTTCGCCGGAGACTTCCGTCTCGACGTGGCCGGCGGCACGCTGAAGTTCGAGTCCGGAGCCCTCGGTGACTCGAGCTACGTCGGTTCCCAGATCGAGGTCTCCGACGGCGCCAAGCTCGTCTGGTCCGGCACCAACACGGACGACATCTCCGCCCGCCTGGCGATTCCCGTGGGCGCCACCGCCCAGCTCGACCTCGGCTCCAACAACGTGACCTTCGCGGGCTCCCCCTCGGTCGGAGGCGGCGCCACTATCCAGAAGCAGGGTGCGGGTACGCTCACCTTCTCCAGCGCCGTCAACGCCCCGAACCTCGATGTCAGCCTCTCCTCGGGCACGCTCGTGGTGAACGGCTCCCTCGGGGACGTCACCGTCGGCTCCGGCGCCATCCTCGGAGGTGCCGGCACCGTGGGCAACGTCACCGCCGGCTCCGGCGCGATCATCGCCCCGGGCAACTCTCCGGACACGCTCTTCGGCATTAGCATGAACCTGTCCGGCGGCTCGATCTTCCAGTGGGAGGTCTACAAGCCGTCCCTCGGCGCGGGCGTGGGCTACGACAACATCGAGCTGACCGGAGCCCTCTACCTCACGGGCTCGGCCGCCAACAACAAGATCGTCCTGAAGGTCATCTCGCTCAACGCCTCGAACGTCCAGGGCGGAGTCCCCGACGGCTTCAGCAAGGATCTGAGATACTCCTTCAACTTCGCCACTGTCGGCAGCGTCGCGTATCCGTCCGGCGTCACCAGCGCCAACATCAACGACATCTTCTCAATCGACGTCAGCCAGTTCCAGTATTCCGACGGCTCCGCCTCGAACTCCGGACTCTGGTCCCTCAGTTACGACGACAACGGGATGATGACCCTGACCGCCGTGCCCGAGCCCTCGACCTACGGCTTCGCCATGGGCGCCCTGGCCCTGGCGGCCGCCGCGGTCCGCCGCCGCCGCAAGCAGGCCGCCAAGGCCTGAGCAATTCTCCCTTCACACGATGAGGGGAAAGGGTAGGGTGTTGCCCATGACCCCGCCCCTCCACCCCATGCCCGGGTCGGCACGGTTTGACCGCCGTTCTTTCGTCGCTTCTGGGGCGGCCTGGCTGTCGGTGGCGGCGCTCTCGACGCAGCGGGTCTTCGGACGGCCGCTGCTCGGCGCGAAATTCGACGCCCATCCGTTCTCGCTGGGCGTGGCTTCGGGGGACCCGGCGCCGGACGGTTTTGTGATCTGGACGCGGCTCGCTCCGCGGCCCTTCCAGCCCGACGGCGGCATGCCGCCCGAGCCGGTCGAGGTCGCCTGGCAGGTCGCCGAGGATGAGAAATTCGAGAAGGTGGTCCGCAAGGGCGTGCACGTCGCCACGCCGGAATGGGGCCACTCGGTCCATGTCGAAGTCGAGGGGCTGGCCCCTGACCGCTGGTACTGGTATCGCTTCACGGTCGGCGGGGAGATCAGTCCGGTCGGACGTTCCCGCACCTTCCCGAAGCGCGACGCCGAAGTCGCGCGGCTGCGCTTCGCCGTGGCCTCCTGCCAGCACTTCGAGCAGGGACTCTTCACCGCGTATCGGCACATGGCCCGCGAGGAGCTGGACGCCGTGGTCTTCCTCGGCGACTACATCTACGAGTACAAGGGCCAGGACAAGAAGGTGCGCAAGCATCTCGGCGATGAGATCATGACGCTGGGCGACTACCGCGTGCGACACGCCCAGTATCGCGGCGACGCCGCCCTGGCCGAGATGCACGCCCGCGTGCCCTGGATCCTCACGTGGGATGACCACGAGTTCGACAACAACTGCGCCGGTGACATCTCGGAAGAGAAGGGCGTCGACCGCGAATCCTTCCTGCGCCGCCGCGCCGCCGCCTACCAGGCCTATTACGAGCACATGCCCCTGCGCCGCGCGGCCCTGCCCAAGGGCCCCGACATGCTGCTCTACCGGCGCATCCCCTTCGGCCGCCTCGCCGACTTCTTCGTCCTGGACACGCGCCAGTACCGGACCGACCAGCCGTTGGGCGACGGACATCATCCCAACCATCCCGTGCAGCTCGACCCCGCGGGCACCCTGCTGGGCAAGGAGCAGCGTGACTGGCTCTTCCGCGGCCTGCAGGGATCGCCCTCCCGCTGGAACGTGCTGGCCCAGCAGATCATGGTCGGGCATGTCGACCGCAAGGCCGGACCCGAGGAGGCCTTCCAGATGGACCAGTGGCCCGGTTACGAGTTCGAGCGGCGCAACCTGCTGCGGCACTTCCGCGACGCCAAGGTGCGCAATCCCGTAGTGCTGACCGGTGACATCCACGCCAACTGGGCCAATGAGCTGGTCCTGGACTTCGAGCGCCCCGAACAGGGTTCCGTCGGCACCGAGTTCGTCGGCACCTCGATCACGTCCGGCGGCGACGGCACGCTCGCCCCGAAGACCCTCGCGGACACCTACCGCGAGAACCCTTTCGTCAAGTTCCACAGCACCGAACGCGGCTACCTCGTCTGCGAAGTGACCCCGCAGACCTGGCGCACCGACTACCGTGCCGTCGAGTTCGTGACCAAGCCGGACGCCCCGCTGCTGACCCGCGCGACCTTCACCGTCGAAGACGGCTCGCCGCTCCTGCGCAAGGCCTAGGCAGGGGCCAAGGGGGAGATAGGGACAGGGGCAGGGCTAGGCATTGGTTGAACCGTTAAACGGTTGGCCAGTTGGCCGGTGGAGTACCAAAACTAGAGATTCAGAGGCCCAGAGGCTCGGAGGCTCAGAAAGTTGGTAGATCGGTTGGTCGGAGGGGACGGATTGCCAACGCCCCGGTAGGGTCGAGGACCCTTCCTCGACCGCTTGCCTTGATTCGGCCGACCAAGGGTGGTCGGCCCTACCGTGGGCGGACGGAGGTTGCAGGGTCAAAGGACGCGGCCCGTTGCTGTGCACGTGCGTCGGCGCACGGGGCCAAGGTGACACGTTGGCATGGGGAAATCCAAGAGCCCGCCCTACCGGGGGGTTGACTCCCGGTAGGGCGGGGCGCAGAAAAACCCCATGCGAAACACCCCATCGCTTTTTCTGTCCATCTTGCTGCTCGGCCTGACAACGGTCGCCGAAGCCGCCCGGGACCTGACGTTACGAGACCTGACGTTCTACCTCGTGTCGGACACGCACGTGGGGATGAACTACCGCAAGACCGTCCCGCCGTTCGGCCCGGACCAGTTCAACGCGCACGTCGCGAAGACCCTGGAGGTGCTCGCGCAGGTGCCGGGCACGGCCTGGCAGGAAGGGCCCGTGGCCGAGGCCATGAAGGGCAAGGGTCCGGTGCCCCGCCCGGCCGGCATGATCGTCGCCGGCGACCTCACCGAGGTCGGCAATGCGGCCGAATGGAAGGACTTCAACCGACTGTTCCCCTGGCAGGCGACCACTCCCGCCAAGTATCCGCTGTTCGCCATCGCGGGGAATCATGACGGCGGGCGCGACGGACCCGTGCGCAAGGGCCTGCGGGAGCGCAACCGTGAGATGCTCGCCGCCGGCTTGGTGCAGACGCTCTCCGAGGACGGCTTCCATTCCGCGTGGAACTGGCAGGGCGTGCACTTCATCAACGTGAACCTCTACGCGGGCGACGGCGCCAAGGAGGGCGCCAAGGAGACCTCGATGTGGAACCCGGAATCAGGACTGACCTTCCTCAAGGCGCGTCTGGCCAAGATTGCGCCGACGGAGCCGGTGGTCATCGCCCAGCATCTGGACTTCAGCGCCCGCAGCACCTGGTGGGACCAGCCGAAGCGCAAGGCGTTCTATGAGGCCATCAAGGGGCACAACGTCATCGCCCTGCTGCACGGCCACACGCACGACATCACCCGCCTGAAGTTCCCCGAGGACAAGGACTACGCCGACTGGGGCGGCGAGGGTCCACGCTTCGACTGCTTCTCAGCCGGCGCGTTCAAGCCTGACGCCAAGGAAGGCAAGCCGTTCCCGGGTCCGCGATATCCCTGCGAGTGCTACGTCTTCCGGATCGTCGATGACACCTTCGTCGCCGCGCACTACACCGCCGAGCCCGGAGGCTGGAACACCAGCAAGCACGCCCCGCAGCTGACCTTCGTGAAGAAGATTGGGAAGTGAGGGGGCATGGGGGCACGGGGACACGCGGGCAAGGGGAGATAGGGACAGGGCTAGGGACAGGGATAGGTAGGGTCGACCACCCCTTGGTCGGCCGATTCAAGGTATGCGGTCGAGGAAGGGTCCTCGACCCTACCAGGGGCGTTGGCAGGAGCGACGCCCACCTCCTCCGGCCAACTGGCCAACCGTTCAACCAATATCTTCGCTATCTCCCCATGCCCACGTGCCCACGTGTCACCTTGCCCCCTGGTCACATCACTTCCCCCTCCTCCACACCTTCCCGTCGGAGGTGACGAGGACGACGTCGAGCCGCTCGCGTTCGGCGATCCTCTTGGCCTTCTCGAATCCCGCCGCCATCAGCGCCGTGGACCAGCCGTCGGCGAGGACGCAGTTGGGGGCGTAGACGGCGGCCATCTCAAGCGTGGGCGTCAAGGGCTTGCCCGTGCGCGGGGAAAGGATGTGGTTCGCCTCGCGTCCCTCGAGCTTGCGACGCGCACGGTAGAGCCCGGACACGGCGAGGGCGCGGTCCTTCAGCTCGGGAGTGTCGAGCTGGCGTCCGGGGTTCATCGGGTCCTCGAGGCCGACGCGCCAGGCGCCCGCGGCGAGCAGCTCGCCGCCCACCTCGATGAGATACTCGTCGTGGCCTTCCGCCTTGAGAATCTGCGCGAGACGGTCGGCGGCGTGGCCCTGCAGGAGGGAGCCGAGGTCGAGGGCCGTGCGCGGATGACGCTTGGCGATCGTCAGGGCGCCGGCGTCGGTGACGAGATTCTTCCAGCCGACCGCCGGGAGCGCCGCCGCGATCTCCTCGTCCGTCGGCGCCTTGGGCCGCTTGCCCGAGGGTCCGTAGCCCCAGAGGTCAAGGAGCGGGGCCACGGTGAGGTCGTAGTCGCCTTCGGTGGCTTCGCCGAGCCGTCGTCCGAGCAGCACCAGCTGCATGAGCTCGTCCGTCACGCCGAAGGGGCGGTCCGTGTCGCGTGAGTTGAAGTCGTAGGTCCCTGAGGAATCCCGCCAGTGTGAGAGCGAGAACTCCACGCGGTTGGCCTCCGCCTCCAGCTCGCGCTTGATCAGGTCAGCGTCGAAACCTTCACCGCGCACCTTCACCGTCCAGGTCGTGCCGAAGGCCGCGCCGTGAATTTCCGTGACCGCGGGCGGCGGAGGTTCCGGCAGGGCCGCCTCGGGTTTCGCCAGGACGAACACGCCGCCCGCCGCCAGCAGCGCCAGCGCCACTCCGTCTCGCCGCGTCAGCCTTTCATCGGAGGACGTCGTGCGCACGAACTTGAGGAGCGCGCCGGTCGGGCATCCGTATTTGCAATAAGCCTGAGGGATGAAGACCGAAGCGATGAGCCCGACCACGGCCAGCCCGAGCGGGATGCTGGCCGAAACCCCCAGTATCCAGGCGTCGAAGGGCTCGACCCGGTTGAGGTCGAAGGAGGGCAGGGCCAGAGCGGTCAGAAAGGCCCCTGCCAGGCTCCAGGAGGGCAGTTTGGACAGCCAGGAGTGGGTCGGGCCGCTCAGGGGCCGGTGGAGGCCTCTGAACCGCCCCAGCAGCTCCTGGGCGGCCCCATGGGGGCAGACATGGTGGCAATAGAGCTGCTTCCGGGTGGCCCAAGGGGCCAGGAGCGCGACAGCCCCGAGAATCACCAGTTCGGGGGCCGCCTTCCAGGGCAGGCCGTGTCTGGCCCAGCCGGAGAAGAGCCCGAGGGAGACCAGCTGGCCGAGCCAGAGCCCGGTGCCGCCGACGAGGAAGAGCTGCCAGACCAAGCGGACCTTGGGATTGCCGTGCAGCGGCGTGAAGGCCATCGCCAGGGCGCCCAGCAGCAGCAGCCCCGCCGCGGCGCGGCGCAGCCAGGATTCCCGCTCATCCTCCGCCGCGGCCGCGGCCCGGCGATCATCGGCGAACCGGCGGCGCATCCCTTCCGCGACGGCGAAGCTCGTCATCGTCGCCCCGGCCACGCCTTCGAGTCCGGCCCGGTTGAAGTCGAGCGCGGCCCATTCCTCGACGTTCCAGCGCGTGAGCGAGGCGAGGTAGGCCGGATCCTCTTTGACCCGCCTCACGTAGTCCGCCGTGTCGTAGGTGGAGCGTATGAGCACCTTGCGGATCGTGCGCGCGTCCGGCGCGACCGAGACCAGCGTGTCGGTCGGGCCCGCGTAGCCCGTGGCCTCGTCGCCCGAGGGCGAGGTGCGCACCAGGAACCCGAGCGTGGCACCGCCGGCGTCCTTGACCCGATGCCAGCCGCGCCGGGGCGAGTGCGTCTCGAGGGAGGCGGCGTCGGTGAGACCGGCGGACTTCGCCTCCTCGACCGTGAGGGGCGTGGGAAAACGCAGGGAGGCGTACGTCCCCGAGAGGCGCTGCTGGACCGACTCCGCGACCGCATAGGCCGTGAGCGTCGAGCCCGCGACGCCTTCCAGTTTCGGCGCGGGGCGGGTCCGGGGCGTCCAGCCCACGAACGAGGCGGCGAACGCCGGATCGGACTTGAGCTGCGCCACGTGCGCCGCCGTGTCCTCGCTCGAGAGGATGCGGATGCCGAGCACGCGGTCGTCATTGTCGAGCGCCACGAGCACGTTCGTCGGTCCGGAGTAGCCGACGATGCCGTCGGCCTCCGGCGAGGTCGTGACCAGCCGGCCGACGCGGTTGCCGAAGACGTCGAGCGCGAGCACCGACCGGTCGGGCGCCGCCTTGAGGCGGGAGGCGTCGGGGAAGAAGGCGCGGGCCTGCGCGAGCGAGAGCGCGGGCGCTCCCTGCGGGGCGGGGTCGGAGGCGTGAAGCAGGAAGGCCGCCGCGGCGAGCGCGAGCGGCCTCCAGAGGCGGGCGAGCCAGGCCTGGGCGCCCGCGGCCATGGTTCAGTTGACCGGGACCAGCTGGACGACGTCGGCCTGGGCGCTGCCCCGCTTGACCCCTTCGGAGGAGAGCACGATCGCGTGCTCGCCCGCGGTGAAGTCGTAGGCGCCGATCACCATCGGCTTGTCGAGCTCGCCCTGCGTCTGGTCGATGCGCTTCTCGACCGGCTTGGCGCCCGTGCGTTCCAGGATGACGAGCGTGTCCGGGGCGCGGTTCTCGTGGCCGGTGAAGTGCAGGCGGAGCTCGTAGCGTCCGGCCTTGGGGACGTTGAGCGTGTAGCGGGCGGAGTTGGCGCCCTTGCCCGCGTAGTGGTAGCCGTTGCCGTAGTGGGGCAGCCCTTCGCCCTTGGTCCACTTGCCGGTGAACTTCGCTTCGGAGTCGTCGACCACGACGCCGGGCATCTTCTTGAGGATGGCCAGCTCATGCTCATTGAGCTTCTCGGGCTTGCCGTCGCCGTGCAGGTCGCGGTTCATGCGCGCGACGGGCAGCGCCTTGAAGTCGGCGATGGCGTCGTCGAGGCGCAGCGGACCCGTGAGGGAATCACGACGCATGCGGCCGGGCTGCTCGAGCAGCTTCAGGAGTTCGGCGAGGTGCTTCTCATAGACGCCGCGGGGCGTGGTGCCTTCGCGGACGGCCAGGTAGGCGGCCTTGCCGACCACTTCGCCCATCATGCCGATGGTACGCATCACGCGGACCGTGCCGAGGGCCTCATGCGTGACGGAGATGTGCCGTCCGGCCATGAACAGGTTCGGGACGTTGCGGGAGTAGAAGAGGCGGTATGGCAGGGGGTAGCCGTTGCGACGGTCGACCGCGGCCTTGCCCTCGGCCCCGCGGGCGCCGAAGGCCGCGCGGGAGATGAAGGGATTGTCCGGGAACTTGGCCGCATACTGCTCGCGCGGGTAGTGCAGGTCGATGTCCCAGGTGGTGGGCACGGTGCCGTCGGGGAATTCGCGCTTGGCCACGATGTCGGGGCCGGTGAGCACGATGTCGCCGCGGAGCAGGCGGGACTCTCGGGGTCCGCCGACGTGCGAGGCCCACTTGAGGGCGGAGTTCGCGTAGCGGTCCTTGTCCTTGCCGGTCTTGAGCGCGGTGAAGGCGCCGTACATCGCGCGCAGGTTCCAGTCGCGGATCAGCTCGAGGTCCTTGATGGGATCCTTGTCGAAGCCGGACTCCCAGAACCACTCGGCCTTGTAGAAGGGCTTGTCCTCGAGGAAGGACTTGGAGCGCTGCAGGGTGGGGAAGTCGCCCATCTCGAGGGGCAGCGCCCAGGGCGTGGCGGGCCAGGCCTGGGGCGAGGCCTCGTCCTGGTAGAACCACATGTTGGACATGCCCATGCGCCCCTTGGGTTCGACCTCGTAGTCCGCGCCGGCGTAGGCGCCGAGGTGTCCGTGGCCGGTGGTGTCGGCGAAGAACTTGCCGCGGAAGACGCGCTGGCGTCCGGTGCGGGTGTCGATGGCGGTGACGGACGCGATGCGGCCGTCCTTCATGGTCACGCCGGTCGCGTAGTGGTTGAGGAAGAGCGAGACGGTCTTTTCGGCGCGCACGACGCGCTCCTTGGTGTCGTCGGCGAAGCTGTCGATACGGCCGGGGCTGTCAGGAGAGCGGTCGCCGATCTCCTCGATCATCTCGCCGAGATGCGGGAACTTGCCGCGCATGGTGCCGCCCATGGCCCAGACTCCGACCTCGGAGCTGCCGTTGCCGCCCAGCACCGGGCGGTCCTGGATGAGCGCGACGCGCAGCGACTGACGCCCGGCGGAGAGCGTGGCGCCGAGGCCGCCGTAGCCGCCGCCGACGACGACGAGGTCGAATTCGCCGGCGTCTTCGGGGCCGTTCGGATTGTTGAAGGAATTGCGGTAGGTCGCGAGCCCCTGCGCGGGATCGGGCGGGAGTCCGGACTCGGTGGTGAGGACGATGGCGTCACAGCGGCCCTCGAAGCCGGTCAGATCGTGCAGCGCCAGCTTGGCTTCTCCGGCGGGGAGCGTGACCTTGCCGCCGTCCTGCCAGTGCCAGTCCGCCCCTTTGGCCCCGAACTCAGCAGCCAGGGCGCGTCCGTTGATCATGACTTGGAACCGTCCGGGGGAGCCAGGGGCGTTCCACGGTCCGACCCAGTCCTTGGTGCGCACCCAGACCCGGTATTCGCCGGCGGCGGGGACTTGGAACGTCCCGGTGGCGTCGGCGACCGGCCGGCCCAGTCCGTGGGCCAGCAGGTAAGGCGAACCCACGATATGGGTGAAGTGAGTGTCGAGTTTCCACCCGCCATGCTGGGCGAGGGATTCGGCCTCGATGAAAACCGTGCCCGCACGGAGCGCGGAGGAGGCAAGAAGGACAGATAAGCCGGTCAGGCCGAGCAGACGGGGCAACATGCCCTGATTAGATGGCCGAGGGGCAGGGGAGTTCCAGCAAGATTACGAGGTCAGGGGGGGCAAGGGGAGTTAGGTACAGGGACAGGGGCAGGGGCAGGGCTAGGGCTAGGTAGGGCCGACCACCCTTGGTCGGCCGAATCAAGGCAAGCGGTCGAGGAAGGGTCCTCGACCATACCGGGGCGTTGGCAATCCGTCCCCTCCGACCAACCGATCTACCAACTTTCTGAGCCTCCGAGCCTCTGGGCCTCTGAATCTCTAGTTTTGGTACTCCACCGGCCAACTGGCCAACCTTTCAACGGTTCAACCAATACCTAGCCCTGTCCCTGTCCCTGTCCCTATCTCCCCCCGTATCACCGTGCCCACGTGCCCCCCAATGACATCACTCCGCCTTCTTCTTCCCCTGCTGCATGCGCTGACGGAAGCGTTCGGCCTGGGCGTCGAGGATGGTGTCGACGTCCTTGGCGTCGAGCGATTCGTCGGCGGCCATGACCGCCTTCTTCTGAGCCTCGCGCAGGTCGCCAAAGAGCGCCTGGAAGTCCTGGGCGGCGTCCCGCTTCTCATTTTCGGAAGCGTATTCGAGCTGCTTCCTGAGTTCGCCGAGCTTGGTGAAGATCTCGCGTACCTTCTCATCCTGGAAGGCCTTCGTCGAGGCCGCGCGGAACTTGGCCATGACCTCGGGTGAGACGCCTTCGACGTCCGGAAACATGCCCTGGGCTCCCTTGAAACGTCCGCTGCCGAAGGCGCCCTTGGGCGCCTCGCCTTTGGGGGCTTCGGGCGCGGCGGCCGGGGCCGCGGGCTGCTCCAGCGGAGAGGCCGCGACGGTCTTGACCGGGGCCGCAGGTTCGCGGACCTCGGTCTTCGCGGTCTTGGCGTCGGAGGGGACCGACGGGCGCACGGCGATGTAGGTCGCGGCGCTGCCGAGGGCGGCGGCCATGATGAGGGGGAGGATTTCGCGGAATGACATGTTCGTGGGGTTGAGGTGTATGGGATGGTCGGAAAAATTACCGGGTCGCGGGATGAAAGCGTGGGCCGATCACTTCTTCTCCTCGGGTTTCTTCGGATTCTTGCCCTTGGGGGTTTCCTTGGGCTTGGCCGCCCTGGCGGCCTCGGCCCGCTCGCGGTTGATGTTCTCGATCTCGGCGAACACACGGTCGACCGCGCCTTTCTCGATGGCGGGGTCGGCGGCGATCATGGCTTCCTTGAGGGCCTTCCGCATGTCGTAGGTGGCGTTCTCGAAGTCCGTCCGCATGTCCTTCTTCTCGAGCGGTGACGCGAATTCGGACTGCTCCTTCAGTTCGGCGAGACGCTTGCGCGCCGCGGCGGCGCCGGCGCTCATGTAGGCCTTGGGCAGCTGCTCCCTGATCTTGGCGAGCTGTTCCTCGGAGACGCCCTCGACTTTTTCCGGCACGAAAGGCGAGCTCTTGGCGCCGACCTTCTTGCCGGCCTTCTTCTTGGCGGCCGGGGCCTGCTGCGGTTCGGCGGGCTTGTCCTCCGCGGAAACCGGCAGCCCTACGGCCAGAGCGAGCAGGGAAAGCAGAAGTGTCTTCATGGGCTTACCCTCCTTGAACACCGATCCAGGGGTAAAGTTCAGACTTTGCGGCGCTGACCGCTGTTCTCTGCCTGGTTCACCAACCTCCCGGGAGCATCTTGTTCCCCGGGAAGGGGGCGTTGGAGTGAGGCCCGAAGAACATCCGGAAACCCGCGAAAAAGGTGAAGACGTCCCGGTCGTTCATTTTGGCGTACTCGACTCCTGTCATGACCTTCATCCGGTGTCCTGCGACGTAGTGGTTCAGCCCCAGGTAGACCGCCTGATAGAGGTCGCCGTCCAGCATGCCGGCGGGGGACTCATAGCGCCGTTGGGCCCTCAGGCCGTTGGCTTCTTTGGCCGAGGCGACCTGGTAGCGAGCCACCGCCTCCAAGGAGTCGGTCAGGAAGTAGCTGGGCTGGACGTTGAGTCCGATCGCGTCCCCGCGCGAGCCTCCGAAGCCTGCGGTGAGTTCCGTGACCAACGCAGCCGAACCTTCGGTCAGGATCAGGGCTCCTGAGACTGCTTCGTCGAAACGCGACAGGTTCGTCGCTCCCGTTTTGAGGTCGGTGCTCAGCACGCTGCCGTAGAACTGCGCTGAGTCCGTGCCCAGCGAGGTTCCGAGGTCGTAAGTCGCCGCGGCGAGGAAGGTTGAGCCGGAGTGAAGTTCCGTGAAGGCTCCGCCCATGTCACGGCCGGTCGCGTTGGAGAAAATGCCGGCGTAGTAGTCAAGCTTCTCGATTTTTCCGGAAAGCGTGACGGCAGGGGTGTAGTCCAGCCCCATCATGTTGGTGAACATCGACCGCTCCATGAAGCTCATGTAGCGGCTGGAGACGTTGCGGTCGTGCGTGAAGCGGTGCTTCTGCTGGCCGACGGTGAGGTTGACCGCGTCGGAGAACTGCCAGCGTGCCCAGAGCTCGGTGAATCCATTGTAGCCGGGCTCGAAGTCGCTGCCGCTGATCGCCTGGGCGTGCAGGGTGAGGCGGGTGAACATCCTGGCTTGGAAGCCGAGCCGGATGCGGCGGCTCTCGTAGCCCGCGTCGTCACCGTCGCTGCCCTCGGTGTCGTGATGATGCCCGTGGTAGCGACCCAGGACCCAGAATTCCTGAAGCCAAGGATGCTTCTCGTCCTTGTGGATGAGGCCCAGGTTCTCGTACTGCTCCTTCAGCGTCTTGCCCTT
>JACCDU010150498.1_pt1 | contig 12785 bp, 15 predicted proteins | sample 7446081 | NCBI WGS metagenome assembly JACCDU01 (sample SAMN15323447, study PRJNA562643) | freshwater metagenome | isolation source: river surface water | place: USA:Blue River Watershed | collected 2017-08-17 | reverse complement strand
CTTCAGTTGATGGCTGGACGTCCTTGTTACCCAGACACCCCTCAAATCCCTTCGGGATTTGCACTTACTCGACCCGATCTCACAGGTCACTACGTTCGAACAGGCTCGTCTAAAACCTGCGGAACACCTTTTCTTCTGGCTGTCAGGAAGGCGATCAGGCCTTCTTGGGACGCTTGGCACCGTACTTGGAGCGCGCCTGCTTGCGGTCTTTCACGCCTTGCAGGTCCAGCGAGCCGCGGACGATGTGGTAACGCACACCGGGCAGGTCTTTGACACGACCACCGCGCACCAGAACCACCGAGTGTTCTTGCAGGTTGTGGCCTTCACCGCCGATGTAGGAAATGACTTCGAAACCGTTGGTCAGGCGCACTTTGGCGACCTTACGCAGCGCGGAGTTCGGCTTCTTCGGAGTGGTGGTGTACACGCGGGTGCAGACGCCGCGGCGTTGCGGCGAGTTTTGCATCGCGGGGCTCTTCGATTTGGTCTTTTCGACCTCTCGGCCCTGACGCACCAATTGATGGAGTGTTGGCATTGAAAACGTCCCTAAACGTTTGAATTGACAATAAAAACTTCTCCGCCCCAAATGCGGAAAAGCCCGCCAGTATAACGTCATGGCGGGCTTTTGGCAAAAAAGCAGGCCGAGCCCAAAGTTGGCCGGCACTGACTTTTACTGAATCCAGAGCCTCAAGGCGTCCCAGGCCCGGCCGAAAACACCGGCCTCGGCCACACCCTCGAGCGCCTGCAGGGGCACCTCCAGCAGAGGCTCTTCGCCCCTGAAGACCTTGAGGGCGCCAATGACCTGGCCCTTGCCAATCGGCGCCACGATGGGGTCGGGGCGGGTGATCTGGGTTTTGATCTGGGCGACGCTGCCCGCCGGCACCGCCACCACCAGAGGCCGGAACGCGCCGAGCTTGACCGCCGCGGCCTGGCCCTTCCAGACCTTGGGCGTGGCGACCGCCTGGCCGGCCTCGAACAGTTTGACCGCATCGAACGCGGTGTAGCCCCAGTTGAGCAGCTTCTGGCTTTCGTTGGCGCGCGCGTTTTCGCTGTCGGCCCCCAGCACGATCGAAAGCAGGCGCCGTGGGCCCACGTTGGGGAAATCGCGCCGGGCCGTGGCCACCAGGCAGTAACCGGCGGCCTGGGTGTGGCCCGTCTTGAGGCCGTCGACGCTCGGATCGCGGAACAGCAAGAGGTTGCGGTTGGTGTCGTTGGCCGCCGGCGTGCCCGCGTAGCGGTACTTTTTGATCGCGTAATAGTTCAGGTAGTCGGGAAAGTCACGCATCAGGCGCTGGGTCAGGATGCCCAGGTCGCGCGCGGTGGTCGTGTGGCCCGGTTCGGTCAGGCCTTCGGGGTTCCTGTAGCTGGTCCCCTTCATGCCCAGAAGTTTCGCCTGCTCGTTCATCAGCTGCACAAAACGCTCGACCGAGCCCCCCACGCCCTCGGCCAGGGCCACCGTGGCATCGTTGCCGGACTGGACGATCATGCCCTTGATCAGGTCTTCGACCGGCACCCGCATTTTGGGATCGATGAACATGCGCGAACCCGGCATCTTCCAGGCACGCTCGGAAACCGGCAGCGCCTGCTTGAGGTCGATCTTCTTGGCGCGCAAGGCATCGAACACCAGATAGGCCGTCATGAGCTTGGTCAGCGAGGCCGGCTCGACCGCCATGTCAGGGTCCTTGGCCGCGAGCACCTGGTTGGCGGTGACATCGATCAGGAGGTAGGCCTTGGCCGCGACCTCGGGCGGCTGGGGCATCTGGGCTTGGGCCCCCAGGGAGAGCAGCAGGGTCAGGGCCCCGGCCAGGGCATGGAAAAAGCGTTTCATCGGTGTATCGGAAAAAGGTCAGGCTTGGACAGGGGCCCACAGATGGCGCACCACCAGCGATTTGAGCAGCGGCAATTGTCCGTGAAAGAAGTGCTCCACCCCGGGAATCACCGTGACGGGCAGGCATTGGGAACGTGCCCAGTCCATCACGCTGGACAGCGCCACCGTGTCGTCCTGCTCGCCGTGCAGGACCAGGGTGCGCTCATGGAGTTCTGGTGCGAGGGGGGCCACCGCAAAGCGCGAGGCGGCCGTGCCGACCAGCACGATTTTGTCGGGCTGGCGCGGCGCGATGCCCGCCACGGCGTGGCTGGTCACGAAGGCGCCAAAGGAAAACCCGGCCAGGGCCAGCGGGCCTTCGGGGGCCTGTTGCCGGATCACCTCCAGCATGTCCGCGGCCTCGCCACGGCCTTCGTCGTAAGCCCCTTCGCTGGCCCCCACACCGCGGAAATTGAAACGCACGGCACGCCAGCCGGTCTGCACAAAGGCGCGCGCGAGGGTCTGCACCACCTTGTTGCTCATGCTGCCGCCAAACAGGGGGTGCGGGTGAGCGATCACGGCCGTGCCGCAGGGCGCACCGGCCGGCAGGTCGAGCAAGGCCTCGATCGCGCCCGCGCGGCCTTGCAGGGTAATTTTTTGCGTGGCCGCGTTCATCAGCGGCCGGCGTTGGGCGGCGTCAGCAGGCGTTCGACGGTCTGGCCATCCCGCAGGTGGCGATCGACGATCTCGTCGATGTCGGCCTGGTCCACATAGGTGTACCAGACCGCCTCGGGATAGACCACCGCCACCGGGCCGCCGCTGCAGCGGTCCAGGCAACCGGCCTTGTTCACGCGCACCTGACCGGGACCGGACAGGCCGAGCTCCTTGACGCGTTTCTTGCAATGGTCGAAGGCCGCCTGGGCGTCGTGCTGGGCACAGCACGCCTCGCCGTTGCTGCGCTCGTTGAGGCAAAAGAAGATGTGCCGCTTGAAGTAGGAAGGGTTGTCCGTGCTCATCGCCGGCATTGTAGGTTCGGCCTCATTCCCGGGTGGCGGCACCCGAAAGCCGGCGCACCAGGTGCAGCAACAGGGCATAGGGCCAGAGCCAGCCGAGCCACTGGATGAGGCCATGGAAGCGGATGAAACGGCCCTGCTCCCAGTTCTGCAGGGTCTGGGCGAAGTAGACATCGCTGGACGCCTGGTTGAGCAAGGACAGCTGCCAGACCAGACACACCAGCACCAGCACCAGACAGGCCCGTGGCGGCAAGCGCACCAGCGCCGCCGCCAGCAGCGCGGCCAGCAGCATGCCCTTGAGGACCTCCGGGCTGATCCAGTCCCAGGCATGGCTGGGCCCATAGGTGAGCGCGGCCGACAGGCTGCTGGCGGCCACGCCCAGCAGCAGACCCAGCACACTCATCCACAGCCGTTGCGAAGAGGCGCGCAGCACGCTGTAGGCCAGCAGGCAGGGCAGGGTCAGCCCCATGGCGATGCAAAGCACCTCGCTGAGCGGCAGCAGGGGCTGCAGCTCCATTTCGCGCATCGGCAACCACTCGATCCAGGGCGTGCCCTCCAAAGCCCGTGCGACCGCCGCCTCCAGCCGCTCGAACACCTGGCCCAGGCCGAAAGGCACCGACACCGGAAACAGCAGGGCCAATGGCCACAGCAGCAGCAAGACCAGGGCACCGCTGGCGTCACCGACAAACCAGCGGTCGCGCCAGCGGCTCCAGTGCGCCACCCAACCCCAGGCCGCCAGCGCACGCGCCAGCAATGCCCCCGCCAAGGCCCCCAGCGTGTTCAGCGCCAGATCCACATTGGAGGGCACCCGCATCGGCAAAAACATCTGCAGCGATTCCATCAGCAGCGACAGCAGCAGGGCCGCCAGGGTGACCAGCCGCAGCGCGGGCCATTGCGGGCGCAGGCGCAGCACCGCCACGCAGCCCAAAAAGCCCAGGGGCGCGTAGCCCAGCACATTGGAGACGACGTCGAAGCCGGTCCAGTAACGCGGCAACGGCGCCGTCAGGAAGCTCCAGGGCGCGATGCCCTGGATGCGCCAGCCATCAAACGGGTAAAGGCTGGCATAGACGACCAGGGCCGCGTACAGGCAGGACAGGGGCCAGGCGGCAGAACGTCGGTAACCCATGCCGCCCCGCCCGCTCAGAAGGGCTTGACCACCACCAGACACACCGCAACCAGCATCATGAGCACGGGGGCCTCATTGAACCAGCGGAACCAGACGTGGCTGCGCTGAACCTGGCCGGCCTCGAATTGGCGCAGGATGCTGCCGCAGCTGTGGTGGTAGCCCAGCAGCAACACCACCACCAGCAGCTTGGCATGCATCCAGCCGTTTCCTGGCCCTTTGCCAATGCCGTAGTACAGCCACAACCACAGGCCCAGCACCAATGCCGGAATGGCCAGGATCGTCATGAAGCGGTAGAGCTTGCGCGCCATCAAGAGCAGGCGTTGGCGTTCGGCATGGGAATCGGCCGGCACCATGGCCAGGTTCACGTAAATCCGCGGCAAATAAAACAGCCCGGCAAACCAGCTGGCGATGAAAACGATGTGAAGGGCTTTGATCCAGAGCATGGAAACAGTGTAGTCGGCCTGCCCTGCTGCACAGACAAAAAAAACCCCCGACCAGCGGCCGAGGGCGAGAAGCCTCTTTGCTGTCACACATCAAGGCACCCGCTCAGGGAGGAAAAGCGGGGAGCGGCAAGCCGCTCGAAAAGCAATGTATCAAATATCAAAACTGGCAACAAGGGCAATATCGGTTTTTTCGCCACAGATGCGTCGCGCCGCCGACATGCCGTCGCGCAGGGCCACCTGCGGACGCAGACTTCGGGCACAATTTTTGGCATGACCTCCTTCGCCCCCTTCCCTGCCAACCGGCCTCGCCGCCTGCGTCGCGACGATTTCACCCGCAACCTGGTGCGAGAGCACCGCGTCACGGCCCACGACCTGATCTACCCGGTGTTTGTGCTGGACGGCCAGAACCAACGCCAGGCGGTGGGCTCCATGCCGGGGGTGGAACGCCTCTCTCTGGATCTGCTGCTGCCGGTGGCCGAGGACTGCGTCCAGCTGGGCATCCCGGTGATGGCCCTGTTCCCGGTGATCGATGCCTCGTTGAAAGACCCGACCGGCAAGGAAGCCATGAACCCCGATGGCCTGGTGCCGCGCGTGGTGCGCGAACTCAAGAAGCGCTTCCCGGAACTGGGCGTCATGACCGATGTGGCGCTGGACCCCTTCACCAGCCACGGCCAGGATGGCCTGCTCGACGAGAGCGGCTACATCCTCAACGACGAGACCAGCGCGGTGCTGGTGCAACAGGCCCTGACCCAAGCCGAAGCGGGCGTGGACATCGTGGCGCCCAGCGACATGATGGACGGGCGCATCGGGGCGATTCGCACGGCACTGGAATCGCGCGGGCACATCCACACCCGCATCATGGCCTACAGCGCCAAGTACGCCAGCGCCTTCTATGGCCCCTTCCGCGATGCGGTGGGCTCGGCCGCCAACCTGGGCAAGAGCAACAAAAAGGTCTACCAGATGGACCCGGGCAACACCGACGAGGCCCTCAAGGAAGTGGGCCTGGACATTGCCGAAGGCGCCGACATGGTCATGGTCAAGCCCGGCATGCCTTACCTGGACGTGGTGCGCCGCGTCAAGGACGAGTTCCGCGTGCCCACCTTTGCCTACCAGGTGTCGGGCGAGTACGCCATGCTCAAGGCCGCCGCACACAACGGCTGGCTCGACCATGACGCGGTCATGCTCGAGAGCCTGCTGGCCTTCAAGCGCGCCGGGGCCGACGGGGTGCTGACCTACTTCGCGCGCGACGTGGCCCGCATCGTCAACCGCCTGCCCTGAGCGGCGCATGCAGGTCTTCAGCATCTCGGGCAGCCAGGTGCAGGCCAGCCTGGCCTTGCCTGGCCAGCTGCCCGAACAGGGCTTCGTCTGGATCGCCTGCTCACGCAGCACCCTCGCAGCGGAACTGGGCTCGATCCAGTCTGCACTCGAGCGCATGACGGGCCATGCCCTGGTGGACCTGCACGTCTCAGACCTGCTCAATGCCCAGCTGCCCTCGCACTTTGACTTCAGTGCGCAATACGACCTGATGGTGTTTCGCCGCCTGGCCCAGCGCGAGAGCAAGCCCTCACCGGCGCCAGGCAAAACCTGGAACAAGCGTCCGGGCCCGCTGGTGCTGCAACGCATCGACACCAGCCCGGTCGGGTTTGCGGTGTTCGACCGCGTGCTGCTGAGCGTGCATCCGGAGGACTGCGCCGTGCGCGAAGCCTATGCCAGCCGGCTGCTGGCCGCCGCCGGTCCGGCCCACGGCGAGCCCGACACGCGCTCGACCGGCGCGCGAGGCGTGCCGCGCAGCCCAGCAGACATGATGCTGCGCATCCTCAGCCAGATGGTCGACAGCTACCTCGATCTGCGCCGCGAGCTGAGCCGGCAGCTGGACCACTGGCAAGCCGAACTGCTCAGTCCGCGCACCCGCTTTTCACGCTGGGACGCGCTGCTGCACGCGCGTGCCGCGCTGCACCAGCTCGAATCGCTGTGCGATGACCAGCGCACGGCCGTGCAGAACTGGACCGAGTCGCTGGAAGGCTGGCATGTGGCCCCCGCCAGCGATGCGGCGCGCGAACTCGATCTGCTCAAGATCCGCAGCCGCGATGTGCTCGAACACATCGACCGGGTGGTGCAGCATGTGCGCCGCCTCGAACACAACACCGAAACCGCGGTGCAGATGCATTTCAATGTGCAAAGCAATCGCACCAACGACATCATGCGCACGCTCACGGCGCTGACGGCGATTTTTCTGCCGCTCAACCTGATCGCCGGCATCTTCGGCATGAACTTCGAGTTCATGCCCTGGCTGCACCAGGCCAGCGCCTTCTGGTGGACCCTGGGCGGCATGGGCCTGATCGCGCTCGTGATGGGCCTGCTGTTCTGGCGCAAGCGCTACCTGGCCAGAACCGGGGCCTAGGGGCCCAGGGGCAGCGATCAGCCCAGCTGTTTGGCGAAAAACGCGAGCGTGCGCTCACGCGCCAGCTGGGCCGAGGGCGCGTGCCAGGAGCCGCGCTGGTCGCAGTTGAAGCCGTGGTGCGCGGCGTAGGTGTGCACCGCCACCTCCGGGTGCGCCTGCTTGAAAGCCTCGACGGTGTCCAGCGGAATCCACTTGTCTTCTTCGGCAAAGTGGGCCAGCACCGGCACCTGGGGGCGGCGCGCGCTTTCTTCGGGCGTGGTCACACCACCGCCATAGTAGGGCGCTGCCGCGGCCAGGCCCTTGAGCAGGCAGGCCGAGCGCCAGGTCAGCAGCCCGCCCCAGCAGTAACCGACGATGCCCACCTTGCCCCCCGAAGCGCGGGCGGCATGGTCGATCGCGGCCTGAATGTCCTGCAGCACGCCGGGCGCGGGCAGGGCCTCCACCGCGGTCTTGTAGCCAAAGCCTTCCCCCATGTCGGCATCGGTGTAGCCCAACTCGACACCGGGCTTGACGCGGTGGAAACAGGCCGGCGCCACCGCCAGGTAACCTTCGGCCGCATAGCCATCGGCCACTTGGCGGATGTGGCTGTTGACGCCAAAAATTTCCTGAATCACGACCACCGCGCCCCGGGGCGTGCCCGCGGGACGGGCTTCGTAAGCGGGCACCGCCGTGCCGTCGGCGGCCTTGAGTTCTATCCACGTTCCCATCTTGTCACTCCTTGCTTGGGTTCAGTTCAACGCGTGAGCACGCGTTCGACGAAATCGAGCCGGTCCTGGCCCCAGAAAATCTCGCCATCGATGACGTAGCTGGGCGCACCAAACACACCGGCATCGATGGCTTGCTGGGTGTAGGCCTCGTAGCGCTCCTGCGCCGCCTGGCTGTGCGATTGTTCCAGCACGGCGGCAGGCAGCCCCTGCTCGGCCAGCAGGGCTTGCAACACCTTTTCATCGGCGATGTTGCGCTCCTGGGCCCAGCAGGCCGCGAGCACGGCCCCCGCCACACGCATGGCGGCCTCGGCGCCTGCGGCCAGGTCGGCCGCGATGATCAGCCGCGCGGCATCGTCGCCCCCCACCGGGAAATACTTGGGTTTGAGGTTGAGCGGTGCGCCCAGGTGTTGGCTAAAGCGTTGCAGCTCGACCAGGCGGTAAGCCTGGCGCTGCGGGGCGCGCTGCCCCAGCGGCAAGCCACCTGAAATCGGGAACACCTTGCCCCCCAGATCGATCGGCATGACGCGGACCGTGGCGCCAGCACGGGCAACAATGTCGGCCAAGCGCTGGTGGCCAAGGTAAGCCCAGGGGCTCTGCGGAGCGAAGTAATAGTCGACTGTGCGACCCATGGGGTCTCCTTGCTGTTTTATCGTGGTGAATGGCGGTTGTACCCGCTTTGCTGAAATCTTGCAGGAGAGACGCTATGGAAAAAGTCGTGTTGGTGACCGGCGGCAGCCGCGGCATTGGTGCCGCCACCTGCCGGCTGGCCGCGGCCCAGGGTTGGGCGGTGGCGGTGAACTACACCGCCCATTCGCTCGCGGCCGATGAGGTGGTGCGCGAGATCCGCGCCGCCGGTGGGCGCGCCATGGCGGTGCAGGCCGATGTGGCCGACGAGGCCCAGGTGCTGCGCATGTTCGAACAGGTAGACGCCAAATTCGGCCGCCTCACCGGCCTGGTCAACAACGCCGGCGTGGTCGATGTGACCGCCCGGGTCGAGGACATGGACATGGCCCGCTGGCGCCGCATGTTCGACATCAATGTGCTGGGCAGCCTGGTCTGCGCGCGCGAGGCCGTGCGCCGCATGAGCACCCAGCACGGCGGCGCGGGCGGCAGCATCGTCAACCTCTCGAGCGCCGCCGCACGGCTGGGCGCGCCGGGTCAGTATGTGGACTACGCGGCCGCCAAGGGTGCCATCGACGCCTTCACCATCGGCCTGGCCAAAGAAGTGGCGGCCGAGGGCATCCGCGTCAACGCGGTGCGCCCGGGCCTGATCGAGACCGAGATCCACGCCTCCGGCGGCCTGCCCAACCGCGTCAAGGACCTGCAGCACCAGGTGCCGATGCAACGCGGCGGCAGCGCCGAAGAAGTGGCCCAGGCCATCGTCTGGCTGTTGGGCGAAGGCGCCAGCTACACCACCATGAGCCTGATCGACGTTTCCGGAGGCCGCTGATGGCGATCAAGTATTTCTGGGAAGACTTTGCCCCCGGGCAGGTGCGCGACATGGGCACCATCACCCCCACACGCGAGGAAATCATCGCCTTTGCCCAGCAGTTCGACCCGCAGCCCTTTCACTTGGATGAGGCGGCGGCCAAAGCCTCCGTGTTCGGCGGCCTGTGCGCCAGCGGCTGGCACACCTGCGCGATGGCCATGCGCCTGATGGTGACGAACTTCCTGCACGAAACCTCGAGCCTGGGCTCGCCCGGGCTGGAAAGCCTCAAGTGGACCAAGCCGGTGTTTCCGGGCGACACCCTGCGCCTGCAGCACACCATTGTCGAGACCAAGCCCATGGGCAAGCGCCCCGATGTGGGTTTGGTGCACACGGTCTGGGAAATGTTCAACCAGCACGGCGAGAAGGTGCTGCACATGGACGGCTGGGGCATGTTCAGAAGGCGCACCCCCGCCGCCTCAGCCTCGGCATAAAGCCTGCATAAAGCCTGCACAATGGGGCAATGGATTTCAAACCCCTGATCACCCTGATGGCCATCGTCAACCCCTTGGCCTGCGTTCCCTTCTTCATCCACTACACCCACGGCTTCAGCCGCGCCCAGCGCCAGCGCACCATCCTGGTGTCTTCCCTGGCCGCCTTCATCGTGATCGCGGCCAGTGCTTTGCTGGGCCTGCAGATCCTGGAGTTCTTTGGCATTTCGCTGGCCAGTTTCCAGGTCGGCGGCGGCATGCTGCTGCTGACCTCGGCCCTGTCCATGCTGAACGCCCAGCCGGCCGAAGCCCGCGCCAACGCCGACGAGGTGCAGGACGCCGAAGCCCGCGCGGCGGTGGGGGCCAGCATTGCGGTGGTGCCGCTGACCATTCCGCTGCTGACGGGGCCGGCCACCATGTCCACCGTGGTGATCTACGCCGAAAAAGCCCGCGACCTGGTGCAGCTGGGCACGCTGGTGGGCTATGGCGTGGTCATTGGCCTGGCCACGGCCCTGTGTTTTTCGCTGGCCGACCCGATTGCGCGGGTGCTCGGGCGCACCGGCATCAACGTCATGACGCGCCTGATGGGCCTGATCCTGGCCGCACTGGCGGTGGAAGTCATGGCCGACGGCCTGCACAAGCTCTTCCCGGTGCTGGCCGGGCGCTGATCAGGCCCACCAGCGCCACAGGGCCCAAGCCAGCAGGGCCCAGACCACGAGCACGAGCAGCAGCCCCCAGCGCGAGACCAGCTTGCGCCGCGGCTGGGCCATCCAGGCCTCGGCCTGCTGGCGACAGTCGTCGCGAACATCCGACGGCATGAGCCGCACCACCAGCCAGATCAGCCCTGGCAGCAAAATCACATCATCCAGGTAGCCCAACACTGGAATGAAGTCCGGCACCAGATCGATGGGGCTGAGCGCATAGGCGACCACCAGTCCAGCCAGGACCTTGATCCACCAGGGCGTGCGCGCATCCCGACAGGCAAACCAGAGCGTCACGCCGTCGCGCTTGATGCGTCGCGCCGTGGCGCGAAGATCCAGAAAATTCATGCAGCAAATCCTTGTGCCAGCCCCTCGCGCAAATGCGCCACCAGGGCCGAGACGGCGCGCGGCACATGGGGGGTGTAGGGACGGATGGCAAAAATGTGGCGGCCAAAGCCACCGTCCACCTGCCAATCGGGCAGCACCTGCGCCAGCTGGCCCTTGTGCAAAGCGTCTTGCGCCGAAAAATCGGGCAGCAGGGCAATGCCAGCGCCCGCCAGCGCCGCTTCGCGCAGGGCCTCGCTGTTGTTGGCCGCCAGGCTGCCGCGCACCGGCACACTCAGTGGCTCGCGACCCCGTGCCGCCTTCACCGGGCGGAAGGCCCACACCGGCATGTCCTGCGAACGCGGGTAGTGCAGGCAGTTGTGCTGCGCCAGCTCTGCCGGGCTCCTGGGCGTGCCGGCACGGCGCAGATAGGCCTTGGTGGCGACCAGCACCGAACGGGTCTCGCACAGCGTCCAGGCCACATGGGTGTCGGGCGCGCGCTCGGTGTGGCGGATCGCCAGGTCAAAACCTTCCGTGGCCAGCGAGCGCAGGCGGTCGGCCATGTCCAGCTCGATGCGCACCTGCGGGTGCAGACGCAAGAATTCGGTCAGCAGCGGCATGAGCTGCTGGCGCGCCAGCGCCACCGGCGCCGTCACCCGCAACAGGCCGCTGGGCTGCTCGGCCTGGTCGCGCACCTGCTCGAAGGTCTGTGCGATCTGCTCGAAGGAAGCACGGGTTTCGTCCACCAGCCGCTGGCCCGCCTCGGTCAGGCGCACGCTGCGCGTGGTGCGCTGCACCAGCGGCACCCGGGCGGCACGCTCGAGTTCGGCGATGCGCTGGCTCATGGCGGCCTTGCTCACGCCCAGACGGGCGGCTGCGGCCGTGTAACTGCCCTGCTGGGCCAGCACGCTGAGCCAATGCAGATGGCCCCAGAGGGCGGTGATTTTTTGCGCATCCATGACCCGATTGTTCACTATTTCGAACAATCAATTCAAGTCCACAGGCTTGTTTGCAAGTGGCGGTCTTTCTAGACTGTCCAGCAGCAATCTGTTCCGGCGCGGCCTCTCATGGCTTTCTGCGCCCTTGATCCATCGCGGCCAAAGGCCGCTCCAACCGGGAGACATCCATGGGCATTTCGAGCATCGACCACCACATCGCAGGCCTGCGCGTCAACGGCGCCTCCGGACGGGCGCAGGACGTGACCAACCCCGCCACCGGCGCCGTGACCGGGCGCGTGGCCCTGGCCAATGCCGCCGAAGTGGGCCAGGCCGTGGCCGCGGCCCAGGCCGCCTTCCCCGCCTGGGCCGACACACCGCCGCTGCGCCGCGCCCGCGTGATGTTCAAGTTCCTCGAACTGCTCAACCAGCACCGCGACACCCTGGCCCACATGATCACGGCCGAGCACGGCAAGGTCTTCACCGACGCGCAGGGCGAAGTCACGCGCGGCATTGAAATCGTCGAGTTCGCCACCGGCATTCCACAATTGCTCAAAGGGGACCACACCGAACAGGTGTCCACCGGCATCGACAACTGGACCCTGCGCCAGCCCCTGGGCGTGGTGGCGGGCATCACCCCGTTCAACTTTCCGGTGATGGTGCCCATGTGGATGTTCCCGGTGGCGATCGCCGCCGGCAACACCTTTGTGCTCAAGCCCAGCCCGCTGGACCCCTCGCCTTCGCTGTTCATGGCCGAGCTGCTGAAAAAGGCGGGTCTGCCGGACGGCGTGTTCAATGTGGTGCAGGGCGACAAGGAGGCGGTGGATGCGCTGCTGGTGCACCCGGACGTCAAGGCGATCAGCTTTGTCGGCTCCACACCCATTGCGAATTACATCTACGAAACCGGTGCGCACCACGGCAAGCGGGTGCAGGCCCTGGGCGGCGCCAAGAACCACATGGTGGTCATGCCCGATGCCGACATCGACCAGGCGGTGGATGCGCTGATCGGTGCGGCCTACGGCTCGGCCGGTGAGCGCTGCATGGCGATTTCGGTCGCGGTGCTGGTCGGCGATGTGGGCGAGAAGATCATGCCCAAGCTGATCGAGCGCACCAAGGCGCTCAAGGTGCTCGATGGGGAGAACCTCGCCGCCGAGATGGGCCCGATCGTCACCGAAGCGGCGCGAAGCCGCATCCGCGGCTACATCGACGCCGGTGTGGCCGAAGGCGCGAAGCTGCTGGTCGACGGCCGCGAATTCAACGGCGCGCAGGCAGGCCAAGGTTGCGACAACGGCTTCTGGCTCGGCGGCACGCTGTTCGACCACGTGCGCACCGACATGAAAATCTACAAGGAAGAGATCTTCGGGCCAGTGCTCTCTTGCGTGCGGGTGCCGGACTTTGCCACCGCGGTGCAGATCAT
>JACCDU010077724.1_pt1 | contig 12790 bp, 19 predicted proteins | sample 7446081 | NCBI WGS metagenome assembly JACCDU01 (sample SAMN15323447, study PRJNA562643) | freshwater metagenome | isolation source: river surface water | place: USA:Blue River Watershed | collected 2017-08-17 | reverse complement strand
CTGCCGACACGCGGATTTTCAATCCGCTGCTCTACCGACTGAGCTACCTGGCCATATGGAACTTCACAACAAAAACCGTGAAGAAGCCGAATTATAGCAAAAATGCTGACTTTTACCGAGTTTTAGCCTTGAATTTAGCCAATATCTAGGTCAGGTATGGAGATGGCGACATCAAAATAATAGGTTTAAAAATTAGCTACCCACTGTATAACTCTATTTCTACCATCATCTTTAGCTCGATACATTGCATCATCAGCTCTTTTTACGTATTTACGGAAAGTAAAATTTGTATTTGATGTTTTATCTTTTGTTGGGTCAAAAAAGGAAGTTCCAGCACTGATTTTTACATGAATTAATTTTTTAAAATATATGAAATTTGTTTTTTCAATTTTGGTTCTTAATCTTTCAGCAATTTCTCTAAGACGACGATTACTTACACCAGGCAGTATTACTAAAAATTCCTCCCCTCCAAATCTCGCAAATGTATCAACATTTCTAATTTCTTTTTTACAAATAATTGATAATTTTTTTAAAATAAAATCACCAGCAAGATGTCCAAAGTGATCATTTACATGTTTAAAGTAGTCAAGGTCAATCATAATAAAACCTATGGTTGTCTTATCCCTTCTTGAGCGAGAGATATCTTCACGACCTCGATGGTAAGCTTCATCATGGCTATAGGCGCCTGTAAGTGAGTCAATTTTAGATCTATTTTTTAAATTTATATTTCTTCTTTCTAAATCTAAAACAATCTTCTTGAGCCCTATTACGCCGAAAAAAATGAAAAGTGATATTACTAAAGCAGCAATGGCATCTGTAATGACCACAATATGCGTTTGATAAATGTATATTAATGGCGATATTCTTCGATAAACCATGATGAATAACGCGATAGATAAAAACATCCAACCAGTTTGATATTTATCTAAATGTTTAAAGAGAAAGCCACTAATGCATGCGCTGATAAACTGAAGTGTAAGTGCAAATATGTAACAGATAACTGCAAAATAGAGCATATCAATTAATTTCTATAGCATTGAAGAAACTTGCTGGGCTGTAAATCTAAATAATATGCATCTACTTTAGATTAAGGCATAATACACTATGTAAACTATAGATAACATTAATTTTCTATAATCTGTCAGCAACCCTGTGACATTTATATACTAAATCAATGGCTTCCAAAGCTTGTTGAGTATTTATGAAAGTGTCACATGGATCACATTAGCGACCAATACATCTCGGTCCAAAAAAAATTTATATATTCAATATTTATTGCCTTGCTTTGGGCGGGATTTTCACTTTATATAGCTCGCCTTTGGTTTCATGATTTATCAGCACTGATAGGTGTAATTCTTGCTGGCTACGTTATTTTATTTATCGCAATTGTGCCGGGGTTTATGAATGCATTCATGTTAGCAAGTTTAATGTTAGATAGACGACCTCAAAGAATTCATCTCAAAAAATATCCAGGACTATCTATTTTAGTAGCTTGTTATAACGAAGAAAAAAGTATTAAGGCCACCATATTAAGCATTCAAAAGCAACGATACTCAGGACCCCTTGAAGTTTTGGTGATTAATGATGGATCATCAGATCAAACTCTATCAATTGTAAGAGAGTTATCTAAAAAATTCCCTTGGATTAAAGTCATTCACAATAAAAAGAATCAAGGTAAAGCGTTATGTTTAAATCAAGGACTAAAAGCATCTAAATACAAACTTATTGTGACACTCGATGGTGATTCATTCTTATTTAAAAATGCATTATCTCGAATTGTTGAGCGTTATAAAAATGATCCGCCGCATACAAGGGCTGTAGCAGGTGCTGTCATGGTTAGAAATTCTCGTGATAATTGGATTACCCAGTCACAAGAATGGGACTATTTTCTTGGCATTGCGACAGTGAAAAGAGTGCAATCTTTATATCAAGGCACGCTTGTGGCTCAGGGTGCTTTTTCACTTTATGACAAAAAAGCATTGCTAGAAGTCAATGGATGGCCGAATACAATCGGTGAAGACATTGTGCTCACGTGGGCATTATTAGAGAAGAATTATCGAGTTGGGTATTGTGAGGATGGCATTGTATTTACAGAAGTGCCCAATACATTTACAGCTTTTGTTAGGCAACGAGAAAGATGGGCCAGAGGAATGTTTGAAGCCTTTCAATATCATCCAAAAATTTTATTCAAAAGGAAATTGCATGCATTCTTTATTTGGTGGGATTTGTTTTTCCCCTTTATGGATTTTGCATTTACTTTTGGTTTTATTCCAGGGCTCATCGCAGCATGCTTAGGTCACAACTGGATCATAGGGCCTATGACATTAAGTCTTTTCCCTATTACTTTATTTATAAATTGGATGATGTATTCCATTGAGAGAAAAGTATTTAATCTTGATAAATTATTTGTGAGGAAAAACGTATTCGGATTTTTGATTTATATATTTCCCTATAGCCTAATAGTGCAGCCAGCGGCATTGGCTGGTTATTTTTACCAAATCATGGGCATGAAAAAGTCATGGGGCACAAAGTGAGATTATTTTTAATATTGCTTTGTATACCTTTTTATCTTTATGCTGATGAATCGATAAGCAATAAAGCCATAGAGATACCAAGCTTCTTAATTTCACATGACAGTGAAAACTTTGATGTCAAAAAAATTACTTTAGGTGCCTTACCTTTTTATCAAGATGCATTGCATTATCAAGGGGTGGAAGTGTCTGATATTTCATACTCCAATAATGATTGGTCCAAGTCGTCTTCACAGATTAATTACATAAATAAATCCATCAATAAAAAAGACTACATAGGTTATACAGTCAATCTAGGCATTAAGAATTTAGCTCAGCATAACTTGGCTACTGCGGATATTAATTACGGCATTAAATTAACTGAAACAACAGCAACAGAAGTTTTCTTTAATCGAGATTATGTAGAAACAGTGAATTCATTAAATAGTGGCATTTACTACAACTACTATGGCGCCTCGATTCAGCAAGACTTTTTAAAACGATTTACATTAATTGGCCTAATAGCGCAGCATCATTTCTCAGATGACAATACAAGAACTCACATAAGAGCTAAGTTAATTTATGACATATTGCCTGAATATGGTATCAATTTACAGCTAAGACATAGGAGATTTACGAATAGTGATGATCCTAAAGGCAATTACTTTAATCCAGATCAATACTTTGAAAATATGTTGGCATTAGGCTATAGAAAACGTATAGAGGGCTGGATGTTTTCATCGCTGATAGGTATGGGAAAACAAAAGATTAATGGAGACGAAATGACAGATACGAAGCTCATAGAAGCAGAACTTACAAGCCCTCTAGTCAATCACTTTTACTTTAATTCTAAAGTTGGTTTCAACGAGAGTGCTGGATTCAATGGTCCCGATTATAGATATCAATTCATTCAGGCTAATTTAATTTATAACTTTTAATTAGAAAAATATGATTCAAAAAAATAAAGAATTAACTTTAGCTGAATTAGAACTTCGCTATAGACGGTTATTTGAAACAGCGCAGGATGGCATATTAATTTTAGATTTTGATACAGGACTCATAGAGGATGCTAATCCATTCATTATTAATCTATTAGGATATTCACGCGATGAGCTTGTTGGAAAGGAATTATGGGAGATAGGCCCCATTATAGATAAAACTGAAGCTCTAAAAGCTTTTTCATTTATTAAAGAAAGCGGTTACATCCGCTATGAAAATTTACCCTTAAGACATAAAAATGGGAATATTTGTGAAGTTGAGTTTGTAAGCAACGCTTATCATGTGAATGGCGACAAAGTGATTCAGTGCAATATTCGTGACATCACCGAAAGAAAAAAGCTTGAAGAAGAGAATTTAAAGATTCAGCATGCCATCTCTGTTTCATTACACGAAATGATTGAAGTTTTAGCCAATGTCATTGTAGCTCGAGATTCTTATACAGCAGGCCATCAAAAAAGAGTAGCTAACTTAGCATCCGCTATAGCGGGTAAGCTTGAATTATCTCTTCACGCTATTGAAGGCATTCATCTTTCAGCGCTCATACATGATATTGGTAAAATTGCTATTCCTGCTGAGATCTTAACCAAACCAACTGCATTAACTAAGTTTGAATTGGCCATGCTAAGAAATCATGTGCAAACAGGATACGATATTTTAAAAAATATTCATTTCCCTTGGAATTTAGCTCAAATTATATTGCAGCATCATGAACGAATAGATGGTAGTGGTTATCCTAATGGATTAAAAGCGGATGCCATATGTGACGAAGCAAAAATTATTGCAGTAGCAGATACTGTCGAATCAATTTCATCAGATAGACCTTATCGAAAAAGTAAAGGCATTGAAGCTGCACTCAAAGAAATCACCATGAATAAAGGAATACTTTATGACGCTCGAGTGGTTGATGCTTGCATAAATGTTTTTCAAGAAGATCATTTCGAATTTCCAGTCACTTGATTTATTTTAAAGCGTCAAAAGTTTTGACATTTAAAATTCGAAACAAAATCTAATGCTGACTTTTACCGAGTTTTAGCCCCGAATTTAGCCAATATCAGCGTCTAGTTAAGGGGCGAAAGGGTTCGCAGAGTCGTTTAAAACGACATTCAAGGTTGGGGGTAAGTGTCAAAACTTTTGACGGTGGTTATTTTGATTGATAGCCAACCCAATAATACTCGATCTTCCATAAACTTGAAGAACCATCTATTTTATTCAGTGTTTCCTTGATATTTTTAATAATCTCTGAATAATCTTTTTCTTCAAACTTTGACCAACCTTTATTTTTTTTGCTTCTCCAAAAATCTTTCTTTTCTCCAATGTCGTTATCAGCAAGTTTTTTTAGTAGCTCTCTGTCAATTGGTGGATGAATAAATTTGAATTGGTCTAGATGATCAATAAAATAACTCTTTAAATAACAATTTAATAATTTAGCAGCAACACCAAAGGTAAATGATCCTTTAATATTAAAATTTTTAGCCTTAGATATTAGACGATTACACATATCCTTATGCCATTCATCAAATTTGTCCTGACTTTTTATTTTGGGAATTTGTTGAATAGATTCTTCAACATCTGCAGATTCAAGTATTTTTTTACCTATTTCAACAGAAAATTTACATTTTGGTGAAGCCATTGCAGCAGTTGAAGCGGCCCATGCGCAGAATCTATGCTTGTGATCATGCAATGAGTAATCAGCGAAAGTCATACTGTCTCCAAAAGTAGCTATATTTTTAAGATATATACAATGCTCGATATTGTCAAAAGATTTGACGGTAATTGCTTTTGACTTTAATTCCTTCTCGATTATCATCATCAAATGGACATATCATCTTTATCCGACAAAGAAGTTATTGAGCTTTACCCAGCTATTCTTAATGAATTAAAAAAAAGAGGAATTATTAGGACAAATAATCTAATTGGTGAGTTAGGTGAATACTTTGTTGCTGATATTTATAAGCGAACACCAAGCCTTCCACAGCTTCAATTAAATCTCAAAAGCACTAGAAATATAGATGCAACGAGCAGTAAAGGTGAGAGATATGCTATTAAAGCTACTTCGGGAAATGCTACAGGAGTATTTGCAAGTCTTCCAACGGAAAATGATGGAGTAGTTTATTTTGAATATCTTATTTTAGTAGTTTTTAATAAAGACTATTCATTAAAAGAGATATATGAATTGACTTGGGCTCAGTTCATAAAATATAGAAAAATGAAGCCACCCGAAAACAAATGGAATTTACCAATTACCAACGAAGTAAAGGCTGAAGCGATAAAAATTTATTAGCTTAATTAAGCCTTTTTCTGCCTAATAAGATTTGCAAAGGGGCAAGTGTCAAAAGTTTTGACGCATAGAACTGCCCAATAACTCCAAACACCCTGATTTTTGATGTTGCGTGGGTTCTTTATTTTAATTCATTTGGTTTTGTTATTTTTTGGAAAAGTCACTACTTGCTCTTTAAGTAAAACTTGCTTTAACCATTTCGCATTAGGTGCATTCCAATTAACTTTAAATGTATGTTCACCCTCAGGAAGTTTTTTATACTTCCTCACATAATTTTTAACAAACTTAAAAATAATTCCTGTAATTTTTATTTGCCATGGATTCCTCACCCATTGAGCTGCAATACTGCCTGTGGCTTTAGCGTATTTTTCATTGAATTGAAGTTGCGTGAAATACTCATTAAGAAATTCATCCGATAACCAATAAGCTAGATTATGCTTTTCAATATACGGTTTAATTTCTTTATTAAAGATTTCGACTTCTGTTTTATTTCCATTTTTTAAATTATGGTAAAAAATTTGTTTTGCCATTGACATATTTATTCTCCTTGTTTAGCCACTTTGACAATTGTCTGGGTGTGGCAAGTTAGGAATTAAATCCACCCGTATAAAACAAAAAACCCGATTCAGCTATATGCTAAAACGGGTTACTAGTTCGTTTTAGCAGATTACGCCCTGCAATCGAATCAAATCGGCGTTATAGATATACTAATACAATTATTATTTTATGCAATAGCTTCGTTCAATTTATACCTAAAATCTTGCCCTACCCTGTAAAACAATAAATCTGTTCGTGAATCACTTAATTCCCTAAAAGCAAGTGTCGGAAAAATAGGAGCTTCATCTGCTAAAGCCATTTCAATAATATCTCCATTAAGTCTGATAATAAAATCAACCTTGTTGAAATGGTATATTTTTGGCTTATTTGTTAATCTGACCTTAGCTAATATTCGATCAATTAGAGGTAGCAATTGCTTAAAGTCAGCAATTTGTTTCTTTTGTTTATCTGAATATCGCATAACTAAATCAACTAATTCTTAAAACGTACTACATTTAAAATATCCGGAAACCGGATATCTTTAATCATACTCAGTTCTAGCTTTGGCATAAGCACAATTTTCACAACTCTCATGTGAATCTGGCACAGTATTTGCATTCATAGTGTTGATCATTTCTCTTACCTTGTCTGGTATCCATGAAACATCATTTTTATAGGGAATGAGCGTCTCCGAAAACTTCATCTGCTCATTAAATCCATCAGCAGTTCTGTCTGCATTAACAACTAAGAAATAAGATATGGAAGAAGTTTTAAATCCTCTGCAATTAAGTAGATAGTTATAAAAATCCATTTGGAGCTTATAACCTTCGTGATAAACATTATTTAAATAACTGACAGGCTCTACTTCATGAAGGCTTGCTTGAGATTTGTAATCTACAACAATAAGTTCCTGGGTCTTTGTATCCAACCAAATATCATCAACACCACCAGTTAATATAATATTTGTATCTTCAAACTTCTGGATAATTCCGCCTCTTAAAGCATCGCGCCAAGTATCCATTTCTTCATGTTGAAATGGAACTACATGTTCAAGGCCATTCTTCTTAAATAAGCGATGTGGTATTTGCTGTTCTCGACATATATCAAACTCTCTTTTAAGTAATTCATCTGTGGCGGAGTTTAGTGCCCATCCAGGCGTGCCTGGTTCATCTAACCCTAAAACACGATCCATATAAAAACAACGTGGGCAAGTTAAAAAGTCACTAAACTTACTGCGGCTGATCTTAAAATCATTTGCTTGATTTGGTTTATATGAGCTCTTCTCAGTACTTCTTCTTCCTGTGGCTGGAATTAATTCACCTTTAGAATTTCTTTTTAAACTAATCATTGATAACTTTCATAAAATATGGCTTTAATACATCAGGAATAAATTCAGGAAATCCATTTTTAGCAATATCAAAATGCTCAATTAATAAGTCTTTTAAATTATCCTTTTCTGCTTCGATATAATCACTAATAAACATTTCTATTTCTGGATCACCCCACTTATAAGTAATATCATCAATAACATCTTCAAATTCTTCAAGTAAATTTTCGGATAGATTTTCACATTCATTTTTTGTTTGCCATTTGAATGTACCTACGATTTTTACATACTCCATTGTAGATGGAAAATAAACATCATATTCATCGCATAATTCAATATCAAATAAGAAAAACTCAGGAGCTCCTTTATTTGCATGTCCATCATTCCAAAATTCGTAATCAACAATTAACTGATTTTCATTTTGTTTAAAGTTTGTAACTTCAATCCCTAATGAAACAAGATCAAAACGATGATAATCATCTTGATATCTTTGGTATATCCAATCAGCAATTTTTTCATTTGTTAAGCTCATGAGATTTTTATTTCTTTTGTTTAGTTTTCTTAAAAAACAATCAAAAAACTATTTTTGCTTTATTAATTAAATCATCAAAATCTTTTTCAAGGCCTTGATGAGCACCTCTTAAATTATCAACCACAGCTCTAGCCCAATTAAAGTATTCTTTTTTTCTATTACTTGACCAATCTTCAGGAGGTGAATTAATAATATCTGTGATATTAGCAATTTTGTCAGCAAGTTTTACTAGTTTTGCTTCGTGTGAGATTGAAGCAGCATGTTCGACCTGCTTTTGTTTCCTAACTGATTTTTCAAGACTTTTATCATCAGTAACCTCTAGTACTATAGATTTAATCTTTTCACCAAAGTGTTCCTGCAATTCTTCAACTGTTGTATCTGTATCTTCTATAGTGTCATGAAGTATAGCTGCACATAAAACGTTCTCATCTATCACCCATCTTTTAGCAAGTATATTAGCTAAAGATATTGGATGATTGATATATGGTGTTTTATCAACGTCTTTTCTTCTTTGTTTTGTGTGTTTCTCTGCTGAAAACGCTAAAGCTTTAAATAACAATGATATTAAATTGTGCTTTTCTTGTTCAGCAGCTTCTTTTAAAACGTTATAATTAAGATTAGCTATCATCTCGTCTGCTAATAAATCTGCTTTTTCTTTTTTGTTCATATCATTCTCCTAGAACATCTACTAACCTCAGTATCTTCTTGTGAACACAAAGTTTTCGATTAGGTATGGTTAGATAACTAACACAATAAATTGATGTTATATCTCAATTAAATTAAGTTTTATTGCTCTCTATCCTGAAGGCAATAAACAAGCTGATTAAATAACTCAAGGCATAAAGAGGCATAAAGGAAATAAAATTTTCCCTACCATAAGTGCTATCAACGTATCGCAACCCATGAAGAGCTATGAAAATAATTACAAATACAAGGGTAGATTTAAATTTAATTTTTGGTGATATCGAATAGGCACACGCTGTAATTATTGCAGGTATAAAGAAAGCATTACATAAATTAAGAATAAAGTGAATTACTTTTGTATCAAGAAATAAAGGCAAAAATTTATAAAGTGAATCTAGAATAATTTTTATGTATAACAGAATTGCAAGAACAGTTAAAGGGAATATTGAAATCCATCGAGCAATATCTAATTTAGTAATTTTTATTTTTTTAGCCATCATTTTCCCTTTAGTTACTGAGCATACTCAAATTCACTACTAAAAGGATTGAATTCAAGTTTTGACCCTGGCGGAACATATTGAAAATCACCTGTGCTTGGGTTCAGCTTTAATTGACTATCTGGGTGTGTTTTCTCCCATTGCCCTTCTATAGCATTATATTTATTCACATATTCTTTTGGGGCCATATCAAAACGATCTGTCAGAGGATTATATTGAAGCTGCGAATTTGGCGGCACATACCTCCATTCATCTTCCATAGGATTATATTTTAGCTCGCTGTCTGGACGCACCGTTTCAAACTTACCTGTCATAGGATTTAACTTCTGCTTTGCATCTAAAGTATTACTGAATAACAATACTACCAATAAAATTTTAAATAATTTTTTCATTATATTTGCTCTATATAAGAAGTAAGTTTTTGATGGGGTTCTTTATACCAAAAAGTTCTTTCAAATAAATCTCTCATTACCTGCGGTTTCGTTGTCCAGCGATGTCTTAAATTAATATTTTCATAGTTATTACCTTTAGACTTAATATGTAAGTCATATTCCACAACTTCATCAGCATTACTTCTGATAATAGGTTTTAATTTTGCAATAAGAACTAAAAGCTTTTTCACTTGATAAGTAGATAGTTTTTTTGTTGTAACTTTATTCTTTATCTTTTTTCTGAACATCGAATTAGCTTGCTCAATCAGAATAGAATAGTGAGAGGTTGTCACTTGTTTTTTTCTATTTTCCTTAACTGATGTAAGTTGTATTTCAATATATTGATCAGTAAAGAGTAGGTTTTTATCTAAACCCATAAATATGTCCGTTTTTATTCATTAGTGTAGGCTCATGATAAAGTTCCTACAGGCTCACTTAGTGAGCCCAGCTCATATTATTCTTTTTACATATTATGAATAAAGTTAGCCTTCTTCATTACCTAACTCATGTAGATCTAGTAGAGCTATTCGTCTATCTATTACCTATTTTGTCTCTTATAGCTCTTATTAAGGCTAATAGTCATCTAAAAAGACATGTTGTAACTATTCAAAAGACTAAAAAAGATCGTAAGAAGAAAATTGGGCTGTTCACTATGGTTAACGTCATTATCCTGGCTTCAATAGTTGGGTATATGGTGAAAAACGAATTCCCTCAAAAAGACTATTTCTATAAAAAGAGTATTTCAAAAAAACAAATGCGCTTTGATCAAGAACACTTTTTACTTACAGGAGTTTCAAAATGAGGCCAGGACCAACCATTATTAGTGAATGTTATAAGTGTCATGGCTTGTTCAAGCAGTGGACCTTGTCATCAGGCAATACATTCACAGCTCAATTTTGGCCGGATGGCTTTATGAAGGCGCCGATGATGCCTGAAATGCCTCCTTTATTTCATTGTCCTAGTTGTGAGGAGTTTATTTGGAGAAGAGATTGTAAAGAAATTGATCAAGTCCATGGCTACGATGAAATGAAAGAAAAATATCCTGAAGTTCAATCTTATAAGGATCCAACGATTGATACCTTCATGCTTGCCTTAGAAGAAAAAGGTCTTACTAAGGGTAGAGAAGGATATATAAGAACAAAACTTATGCACTTTTTTAATGATGAGAATAGAGATAGTGAGATACCAATTTCAGAGCCCTCAGATATGCAAATTGAAAATTACAAACGTTTATTAGTGATCGCTAACAAAGATAACGCTAACGATACGATGTTAAGAGCAGAGATTTATAGAGAAATGGGTGAATACGATAAATCATTAGAATTACTTGAAAAAGTAAAAGATGAACATTTCATGACAAACGTTCGTGTATTAAAGGATCTTTGTAAAAACAAAGATTCAAGAGTTATGGAAATTTTAACGAGAGAAGATTAACTTTTAATTAGGATTAAATATGGGTCAATGGTATTTATTTAGATGTCCTAAATGTAATTACGAAACAGAATGTTCAGAAGGTCCCGATAGAGGTATGTTTGCAGCAGTTGATCCAATGATCTGTCTCGATTGCAAAGAAGTGCACAATGTATGCGTGGGTGAATTTAGCAAGAATGGTGATTATAAAGATATTGAAAAACCTGAATGCCCATCATGCGAAGGAGGTAATCTGAAAACCTGGGTTAAGCAAGAGTGTCCCAAATGTGGTGACAAAATGAAGCGAAGTAATCAATCGCATATTTTATGGGATTAATAATGATTAATTACACATTAGATCGCGTTCATGAAATGAATCACTCAAATAAAGATAGCTTACCTGAAGAAATTGAAGACAATGCTTATCAGGTCGTACAAATGCTAACAGGTGTAGATATAGATGGTATGCATTTTACTTATAAAGACGTTTTATACAATATTGCTAAAAATACATACGAACAAATTAGCCACAAACCCTTAAAGGATTTAAGCTTTGATACTTGGGCAGCATTGCTCATGCTTGCATTAAATGAAATTGCGACAGAAGAGGGAAATAAAGAGATTGCTAAGAAAGCCATATCGGGAACACAAAAAATTCTTCATATGCATCCAGAAAGATTAGATCTTAATATCAAAGTCTGGCTAGAAGATATGTTTAAAGGCATAGTTTTATTTTAATTAATAAAACTAAGTCTCTAAATGAATTTCAATAGCCTCAATACCTTCCTCAACTGAGCAATCAAATATTTCTCTGCTAGTTTCAGTTATCCCCAATCTTTCGAAGGTAATATCGAATCTAAAATCATTTAAATAATTATGTGCTGCACTTTCTATCTGATAAGGCTTCGAGCTGTATTCATTATATTCTAGAGTCCAATCATCAAAATCTCCATAACCTTGATCATTCATCACAAGAACTCTATTTTCTGGATCATTACTAACACCAATTTTAATTAAATCTAAGGTTTCTGAGTGCGCAAGATATATATAGCCAGATTCATAATATCTTTCTTGCAAACGAAGATTTCTCGGGTTGCAAATTGCGCAGTGTCCAGCCCTTGTCTTTAAATTGTGATATTCTTTATTACAGAGCCCTGCATTCATGACCAGTTTATAATCAGTACCTTCAATCGCCTCTCGCCACTCCTTTTTCTTCATTCCAGTTGCGTCAAAAATATCAGAAACTTCAACATCATATTTCACCAAAAATTCAGCGATTAACTTAGCCATTTGTTCTGATCTATCAATTAATTTCTGATTTGGAATAATAAAGTAAGGACTATTCAAGTACTCAGAACGCCTCCCTAAATCTTCAACATATTCGTTTAGTGCATACTCTTTTAACTTTTGTATTTTTTCAAAATAAAATTTTCCATAATATTCACCATGTTCACGAATTAGCTTATCCAGTGATGTGTCACCAAAAAAATATATTTCTTCTTTTATTGACATTTAATCAGACTATCCTCAATAATTTTTTGTAATCCTTCAGGTTCAATAAAATACCACTCGATAGAATCATCTT
>JACCDU011269385.1_pt1 | contig 12792 bp, 18 predicted proteins | sample 7446081 | NCBI WGS metagenome assembly JACCDU01 (sample SAMN15323447, study PRJNA562643) | freshwater metagenome | isolation source: river surface water | place: USA:Blue River Watershed | collected 2017-08-17 | reverse complement strand
ATTTGCCATCCAACAGAGTAACATTCGCAAAAAGAGATTCAAAAAACAGGATTTGGATAGGAACTTTCAGCGGTACAGCGATGATTGACGAAAACAATCAAGTCACAAACTTTGAAAACTCAAATACTGTGTTGAAAGGTAAATGCATCACGTCGATGGACGAAGATGAAAATGGCAATCTATTTTTTACGCTTTATGAGTTTGACAGAAAGGATAAAGATCAGATAAATAATAACGAAGGAATTGCCATTCGATATACCGATGGAACTTTCAAACAATTCACGACTGAAAATTCAGGTCTGCCATTCAATCATACGAACTGCGTACTTTACGACAAAACAGAAAAAGTGCTTTGGATTTCAACAGACAGAGCTGGTTTAGTCAGATATGACTTAAAAGACGGCTGGGAAAATTACCACAATGAAAATTCTGATATTCCAACTTCCTATATTTCGACCATGACTTTTGACAACGAAGGGAATTTATATTTAGGAACAAGACAAGGATTAGTGAAAATTGAAAGAAAAGATTGATTTGACCAAAAAAACACAGCAAAATATTTTCTTTTTGCTGCTGGCCGCCTTCTTATTGATAATTTTCAGCCCCTTAGATTATGTAAGCCTAACTCATGCTTTTATACATTTTTGGCTGACGTTTTTATATGGCGTTTTAATTTTCATCTACTATTCCGACCTAAAAAAAAATCGAAAAAGACGTGTAATTGCTTCTGTTATAAGTCTACCAATTGTTGCGTTGTTTTCACTATACATTTATGTAGTGAGTCCGAATAATGAAGTAGAAATAACCCGTGTGCCGAATAGCAAAATGATCATTACCAATCAATTTTACACTGTGTTCTTTGCAGGAAACCCCAGAATGGAGCTTATAATTGGTTATCCAATCTTGTTCAAGCAACTCGTTTGGCGGGTCAATTTATATACTAAATATGGCGAGGGTGAGAATGAAGAAGCGTTAGCTAAATATCAATTGCCAAAAGGAATAAAAGCCGCTGATTACGGATTGTACATTTTAGAAAAGGAGCACTATTTATTGGATGACAGGAAGAATAAGGTTTACAAGATCAAAAAGAAAGTGTAGTCAATTAAATGTTGGGTCTTTGCATGACCTTCATTGAATACTACCCTCTTTTGGTACAGCATACGTTTTGTATCTATATTCTGAAATCATGAAGATACTTTTATTCGTTTTTGTAAGCGTTTTGGGAAAAGCGTTCGCACAAAATAGCTACACCATTCCAAAAGAAGCAAAAATCTACGACCTGCCTGGCGGAGATTTCCTCACTGCAAAACACATCAATAACAAAACCCATTTAACTCATATTGGCCAAACGGGCAACGTGATTTGGGAAGACTCACTTGCTTTTCAAATCAATTTGGATACCACTTATTTTTGTTGGATTGCGGGCTTTAAGAATAGCACTGAGTATATAGTCGCCATGATGAGTGACCTGACTCCAAATACATTTCCTTGGATTGGAAGCGCTAATGATACATTGGTTTATCAATTTTCAAAATTGAATTTATCCACACACCAATTCACAGCTCATCTCATTGACACCTTCGAAACACAAGGCATCACAAGACCAATTGAATTTTCTGAAAATTCAATCATACTGACACCCGCAAATCAAACACCAGGTGTTTCACCTTTATTAAATCTTGTTGGGTTTTCACTCGATCCAACTTTGCTTTTGACGCCGCTTGCTCCAATTAGTGAGGTGGTCATTTCTCCCGCTGCATGGAGTCCCTATCTCATTGCAGACACCATTTACATTCATCAAAGTCAAGAGTTCTTTCATACAATCGGGAAATACAGCACTAATTTTGATTTAATCCAAGACAACTTTGTAGAAATGACCACTGGCGAAGATTTGAACCGAGCGTATTATCAAAACCTTATTAGTTATGATAGTATTTTGGTCTTTACACAAGGAACAACATCAGGAAACCCATCTACTAAGTGGCGCTTGGATTGGCGGAAAATGGATCTAACCGAGATCAATCATGCATCATTTGCTTCGCCGATCATTCCCAATACAACTTGGAATTACAGAACATCTTTTGATAAAATTGCAGTCGATAAAACGACTAAAACGATTATGGTTTTAGCCAATGAAGAGGGCGCCGGCAACGTTAATTTGATTCAAAAAATATTTATTTACGATTACAGCTTCAATTTACTTTGTGAAATCCCGATTACTTTAGGAAATAAGAGCAGCAACACTTTAGTTGAGTTGAATAACCGTGTTTATTTAAAAACCGTCAACTTCACCAATTCAGAATTAATTCTAGTTACTTGCGAAATGGCAAATACCATCGAAAATTTAATTCAAAGTGAGTTATTGGTTTATCCGAATCCTACAGCGGATATGCTTTATTTTGAGGTCCAAGGAATTGAAGAGCTCCAATCGGTTGCTCTCTTCGATTTGAACGGGAAGCAAAAAGATGTTGTATTTTTTTCAAATTCACTGGATATAAAAGAGGTGCCCTCCGGAATTTATATCGCTGAGGTTGTTTTTACATCGGGGAGAAAGCAAGCTATTCGGGTTGTTAAAGAGTAGCAATTCATTTCAAATTTATTTAGTTGGTAAAATCCAATAGGGTAAGTAAAGAAATCATTTTGAAATGATTAGCTTTAGATGGACCAAAAAATAATGAAATGACATTAAAAGAAGCTGCGAAAATTGCTCGTAAACAAATTGCAGAAGGCAAAACCAGGCAAGAAACCTTTGATACTTTAATGGCTGCCAACAAGCTGCCTTCGGTTGAATTTGCAACGATCATTCAGGGTATTCCTTCCCTTCAAGCTAGAGAAAAGTACAAGACTGCCAACGTCATCCTGATGACGCTTATTATCTTAACCATTGTTTTTAAACTCATTGCGGGCATCTTTTTGGTCATGCAAAATGGTCTACTGACTTTGCCAATCTTGCTGATCCTGCCACTCTTGAATATCTATTTACTCTGGGGCGTTTTGAACTTCCGTCCGGGCGCGCATCGTTTGGTTGCGATATTTACCATTCTAGGCATTGTGCGTTCATTGCAACAAGTCATCGGGCAAGCGTTTGACCCAATTTTACTCCTCGATTTTGCCATTGCAGCTGGCCTCATCGGACTCGGATTTTATCTCAACAACAAACTTCATCCGGTCTATAAGACAGTCAGAGAAAGCTATCAAAATAGCGAAGGCTATGAGCTTGACAGATACGTCATCAAATTTGAGGAGTGAGTAATTTAGGGGGGTATAAAATTATCCTTAGGAAATATCATCATGCAATTGTCGTTAATGTGTTGCGAATTGCGTAATTGACATGAGTTTATACCAAATATTGGTATTTTTATTGAAAATTTAAATCATGAGTAAAAATACATCAATAACCTTAGGTAGCTATTTTGATCAGTTTATTCAAAGTACGCTAAGTGAAGGACGATATAAAAATGCAAGTGAAGTTGTTCGCGCCGGATTGCGTCTTCTCGAAGAGGAGGAACAAAAAATTCAAGCATTACGTCTAGCAATTGAAGAAGGTATTAAAAGTGGCATTGCAGAAGACTTTGACCCAGAAATGCATTTAAAGAAATTGAAAGCAAGTAGAAAGTAAATGCCAAAGATTAAGTTTACAAATAATGCGGTAAATGATTTGACAGATATTTGGAATTATACTGTTGAAACTTGGTCTGAAATTCAGGCGGATCAATATTATAACTTGATTTTAAATGCATGTAAAGCTTTAGCAAACCAGCCGAAATTTAGTAAGGCATATGAAGAAATTTATCCCGAATTAAAAGGTGAAAAAATCTCAAAACACATTATTTTCTATCGTGTTATGGCTAATCAATCGATTGAAATTGAAAGAATCCTGCACGAAAGAATGGATTTAAAGAAAAATCTAAAGTAGGCTTTAACAGTTTAAAATAAATATTGTCCACAAAACGCAACATATCAAGACTTTTGAATAGCACCTATTGCCTTATCCTCTTGCTATTCTTTTTCGACCTACTTCCTCATTTTGACATCAAAAGCCAGGCTTTGAAATCTTTTGCGTATTTGGGCTTATTAGTTGGCACCCCCATTCTGCTGCTTTGGAATTATTTTGCCATTTCGCAAAGAAAACAACAATACTTAGGAACGCTTTATCCGTCAATTATACTGATTTTCATCATTGTCATCGGCCCATTGCATGTGCTGTTTGCAAGTGGCGCGTGGCATACCCAAACAGTTTTGTATCAGCATCGCAATTCTCGTTTCAAGCAAATTGAATTTCAACTTCAAGATAAAGGAGCTTTGGGCTACAATAAACGGATAGTCCAAGTTTTCTATCTCACGCCTTTATTTATCCGAACCAGCCCAGTTCCTAAAAAAAATCATTTGTCTAGCGAATGGAAAAAGGTTAATTTAGACTGTAATGAACTTGGCTTGAAGGAGCCTTAATCACAACCCGATATGCTAGAAGAAATCATCAAATCTGCATTTACAATCGTTCCCATTATCATTGGGCTATCTCTGCTCAAAAAAGAAATGTCCAAAAAAGTGGAGCCGCAGCCAGACGGTAGTTTTGAATTGCGCATGTCGCGCATTTTCTTTTTTACAGGCTTAGTTTGCGCATGCCTTTTTCTGTTTTTCACTGGTAGGATTTTTTTCGACCCAAATACACCTAGCGAAGACCGAATTCTTGGCCTGTTTTTTCTAAGTTTGAGTCTTCTAGGGGTATACCTCATTTTGCTCTATCGCAATTATCGCCTTTATTTTGACAATGAAAATATCGTAGTCACCAATCTATACGGTAAAAAGAAATCGTTGAAGTGGTCTGAAATTGAAAAGGTCAGGTCCAATCCTTTCACTGGATATTTGACTTTATCTTCAGCTTCAACTCAGTTGAAAGTACATCAGAATTTGAAGGGCATGGTCGCTTTCAAAAAGGTCATGGAAGCCCAAACCAAATGGACTGCTAAAGAGCTCAGGTTGCCGTATTAACTAATCAAATCCCCCTTGATTAAACTCCTCTTATCTTTTTTGTATATTTGATAGCATGAATGATTTAATCGAGAGAAATATTGAAAAGATTCAAGAAATCTGCAGAAAAAATTCTGTTGAAGATTTGTTTATTTTCGGTTCTGTGCTAACGGAAGAATTTTCCGATCAAAGTGATTTAGATTTTGCCTACGTTTTAAAAGATGACCTTACTCCAATTGAATATGGTGATGCATTTTTCGAATTATTGGAAGATTTACAAAGCTTATTCAATAGAAAAATCGATTTGGTTTCATACAGAGTAGTTAAGAACCCTGTCTTCAAGGAGGAACTTGATAGAACTAAGAAATCGTTATATGCTGCCGCATAGAAAGATTCAAAAATATCTGCTTGATATTGATTCTGTAATTGAAGAACTTGAACTGATTATTAATCATCACCAAAGAGATTTCAATGATTTTCACCAAAATATTATCTCTGTTCGTGCGGTTGAGCGAGATTTAATGATCATTGGTGAGGCAATGAATAAAATTATTCAGCTTCATCCAGAGATTCAAATTTCAGGAGCTAGACAAATAATCGGTCTTCGAAATTTAATTGTTCATTCTTATGATTCTATTGAACCATCAGTACTTTGGAGAATTTTAGTCAAGGACATCTCTGTTTTGAAGGCAGAAATAAATGAACTTAAATGATAACTGTAAATAACGGTAATTGTAAACTACTGTTTTTTTAAATGAATTCTAAACTCCTCTTATCTTTTCTCCTCACACTCATAGTTCAATCGAACCATGCACAGCGCGTGGTGTCCTATGAGCTGAGTGAATGTGATATGAAGCGGGCAGATGAATTGTCCTTTGGCAATTTCTTGATTCGTAAGCAAACCATCAACGACACACTTTTGCTACAATTGGGTTTGGTTCGCAATTGTGAATTCCAGACAAGCCCAAAACTGAGCTTGAGTGGAGATGCGTTGCATATCGAATTAGAAAATAGTTCAGAATTATATGCTGCTTGCGAATGCTATTTTGAATTGACTATTCGCGCCGTAGGGATTACCGATAGCGCTTTTAAAAGTGTTTTTTCAATTCAAAATAATGGCCTTGTAGAATTTAAGCCATACCCGAGTCAATTTATTGATCCGAATACGGACGAAAAAAACAGAAAATGACCATCTTCTCCTACCACTTACTGGAAGTTTCTTTGCTTGCTGCCTTGAAGGGTCTTTTCAGAGCGCCTTTAGATAAAAAAACGACGGGTCTGATTCATGCCGAATACATGACCGTCATGACACTAGGTTCTGCTGTGTTTTCGAGCAAGCGCATGTTGCTGGGTCAGGTGGCTATTTTTGCACAATGGGAGTCTGAGCAAGCACTGGAGCAATACCTAAATACCACTTCATTTGGAAAAAAACTGAGTCAAGGATGGCATGTGCGCCTTTCGTTTTTGCGTCAATGGGGCCGTTTTAGCGGTTTTCAAATTCCAGAAGTGCCTTCTGCTGCGTATCCTGCTGCGGCGCCGGTTGTGGCGGTTACAGTAGCACGCATGAAGCCCTGGGCGGTTCCTCGTTTTATTCATTGGGGCCGTCCGGTAGAGAAATTAGTCCGCGACCACCCCGGCGCTACGCTATCTTTGGCATCTATTCATTTGCCGAATACCGTTTCAACTTTTTCTATTTGGAAAACTACCAATGACATGAATGCCATGGTACGCGGCCATAGCCCTGTTCCGCAGCCCAAGCGCCATGCCGACGCCATGAATGAGCGTGAGCGCAAAGATTTTCATTTTGAATTTACAACACTGCGGTTTCAGGCCCTGACGGAATTTGGCAGCTGGAAAGGAAGAGACAATTATGTTCCATTTTACGACCCTTCCGCATAATGGCAAAACCAATCGGCAAGCAGCGCCTTCAAGATTGGCTCACTCAACTTTGGGTGCTGCAGTTTGGTCAACAAATTGATCCAGATTCTTTTGACTGGCTCCTTGGTCCATTTGGTTCTTCTGATCAAATCGGGGAACAATTTATTGCTGAATTGGCCGAAAAAGAAAACTTGGAACGGGCTGCTAAAAACCAGGAAGCAGGGCTTTTGTCTTCTATCCATGATTTGAATTTGTCTGCAGCTGAATTGAATCAATTAGCACCTGAAATCATTGATTTTTACGAGCACACGGCAGCTTATGATTTATCTTTAGAGGTGAATTGGAATCGGTCATTTCTGCTTTTCGGCACCTTGGTGAAATGGCTATTTAGTCGTCGGATCCAGCAATTGAATATTCCTACAACTTCGAGTGAAATTGCTGCTGGCCTCACCAATGAGCTGATCCAATTACGTGATCCGAAGTGTAAAGCGATTAAGCGCACCTTTTGGTTTCGAACATTGCGCTCAACGGGTGAAGTTGTTTATTCGGGTATTTATGGAACCAGTCAGTTGCCAAATGGCAAGCGGGTTGTCAAAGCTATTTTTCCATTGCCTCATGGTAATGCTACGGTTTTGCTTTTGCCTAGTGTGCAAGCAGATGGTTCATTGCGTTTGTCTTCTGCCGGCAAAAAAATGGGGGATAGCGGGTTCTATTTTCTCTTAGAGGATGCCAGAGGTCAATTTTGGGCAAAATTCATCCGTTCATTTAAAGATGAATTGCATGTTTTCATGGAAAAAGACGAATTAAAAGCGCTTCAAAAACTCACTTTGTGGTCTATGCCAGTGCTGCGGTTTTCCTATAAATTGAACAAAAAGTCATCCTTTTAGAATATGTTCTAAAGTGCCGATGCACAAATAGCTGTATCTTCACGCAAACACCCCGAAAGTTCTTAAATGACCAAACTCCTCCTATCATTTCTCCTTACGGTGCTTTTTAATACAAGCTTTGCGCAGCGCGAGAAGTTTGAGTTTGCCGAAGGATTATGTTTCTACACTGGTGTTTATTCGGCAGATCAATATACAGCTCTGGAGCTGCAAAACACCTTCGAAAATTTGTGTTTTTCCTTTTCTGAGACCAATACGCCATTTGCAGCTTGGGAAATAGCCGAGATAGATAAGTTAGATGTGTTGGCGAAAGATGCTGAATGTAAGGCCTTAATTACAAAATATGAACAGTTGGACATCGTCAATGCTGCTGTTTGGGAGCAGGCAAGGGCAAATAGAATCCGTGCCATATCAGAAAGCTGCGCATTGCAGAAGCTCACCATTATTGCTTATCAATATCCTGACACGCTGAATAGTTTCGACACAACTGATTCGCTCACGGCGTATTATAGAGCAGCATTGATTGCCGGAGGTGATGATTTGCTTGCCGCATGGCAGCATTTACACGAAGCGAAAAAAGCGAATAATGCCTATCCGCAACGCATGCAGCATATCTATGAGCAGCGTTACAACTCACCCTTGAAATTGGAATACGCTAGGCTAGAAGTGATGACGTTTGGTTGGTGGAATCATGCCAATAACCTTATTTTTCATGACGAACATAGTGACTACAGGCCAGCATTTGAAAAACTATTTATTAAATTAGACAGAGAATGTGAGGAACCTTAACTACTCGCAAATACACTCAAAGCACTCACATGAAATCTTTCATACTTACTTACACCCTCATTTTCGCTACCGTCAGCTTTGCGCAAAAAGGCAAAACGCCGTATCCGGACCTCGCTGATTTCAATCAGAAGTTTGAACTTGCCAAATGGCTTTATGACTACGATATGGTGGCTTGGCAAACGTCTGACAGCGTCATGAAGCAAGACAAAAGTGAGCTCGCAAGGTTGGGAAGCGAATGGTTTTGTTTTCAGCAAAATGACACCTGGCATGCGGTTTATGGAAAGTACCAAGAACAACATTTTGATTTGGTGTTTCATTTCGTAATGGAAAACGACCGAGCTCAGCGCACTACAGCCACCGTGGATACTTCCTTAGTCAATAGTTATTCGCGTGCGCTGCAAACGGCTAACAAACAGATTGAAACCATGAAAGACACGACAGGCTTGCGCTTCAATCAGTTCATTAGAGCAAACCCTGACAACACGCTAAGTGTATGGATTTTTCCGGCTTTTCAGCCGAATAGTGTGGCGGTTTACGGCGGAGAATTTAGCTACACGCTAGACGCCACTGGCACGCAAATTCTCAAAGAAGACGTCTACTTTGCTGGCACTTTTAGGGGTTTTAAAGTAGACCAACCCAGAGAAATCTGGATCAATTACCGAGATACCACCACGCCAACTTTAGGCGCAGTATTCTTTGCTTGGTACTACAAAGCTTATTTCACAAAAATTGTCATAGACAACGCCAATAGCATCAGTACGCCATTCAAAACCAATGACGGCAGCTGGATGTGGATCCATGCCGAAAAGCAACAAGGAAAGCGAAAAAAGAATTAAAAATGGCCTTCGGATTTTCACCACAATACGCGCAAGATTACCAGCTAGAGGGCTTGGATCAAGAGCACTTTTTAGCCATTGCCATCGAGGCAATTGACAGGCTAGACTTGAAACTCAGTAAGGTTACGAGTTCAGGAATTTTGGTTTATTCCAAGATGTCTGCTTATTCATGGGCAGAAGAAATCACGCTTACTTTTGGCATAGATAAAGTGACGGTTCGCAGCCAGTGCACAGGCAACCAACTCTTTGATTGGGGCAAAAACAGGCGCAATGTGCAAGACCTTATATTAGAAATCAAGCATGTGCGCCGCATTTTAAAAGAGGAAAAGCTCGCTGCTAAATTACAAGCGCTGAGTGAGATGGAGACACTCCATGAGGAGCTACCCTTGAGTGCGCCAACTTCTTCAGCTAAAGATAAAATCTCACATTTCTTTTCCATTTTTAAAATCACCGAGGGTTATCGCGTAACGCCAATTTTAGTCAATCTGAATTTGGTGGTTTTTGTGGTCATGCTTTTTGCGGGCGTAAGTTGGATCAGTCCGGTGGCCGAAGAACTCGTGAAGTGGGGAGCTAATTCAAGAGAATTCACATTAGCAGGTCAAGGTTGGCGTTTGCTCACAGCTTGTTTTCTACATGCTGGCATCATTCATTTGCTCTTCAATTTGTATGCATTGGTTTACATTGGCTTATTGCTGGAGCCACACCTAGGCACTGTACGTTTTTTAATTGCCTATTTATTGGCGGGTATCGGCGGAAGTTTGGCCAGTTTGTGGTGGAACGACTACATGGTTGCCGTTGGTGCTTCAGGCGCAATTTTTGGTTTGTATGGTGTCTTTCTCGCTTTACTTTTGAGCAAAGCACTAGACAAAAACATCCAACGTGCGTTTCTGACCAGTACGCTTGTTTTTGTCAGCTATATGGTACTCAATGCGCTCAAGAAAGAGACCAATATAGACAACGCAGCGCATTTTGGCGGATTCCTCACTGGGCTTGTATTTGGTTTTGCCATTATTCCCAGTCTGAAAAGACCCAAAAATCAAGTGTTAAATGCGTCTATCCTTCTATTTTTCAGTATATTGATTCTAACAACAAGTGTTTTTGTAGTCCGTTCTATTCCCAATAACATTGCCAGATATAATCATTTCTTGAAGCGCTTTGCGGTCATAGAAAAAGCTGCTTTAAAAGTATATCGTCTGCCAAAAGAGAGTTCTAGTTTGACCCTCTACAATGAGGTCCATAATCACGGACTCCCCAAATGGCGCCGCATGCTTTACCTCGTGAGGGAACAGACTAAATATGAGTTGCCAACACAACTGCTGCAACGCAATCAAATTCTTGAAAGGTATTGTTTGGGTAGAATCAAGTCTTTTGAACTGATTCTAACCGCGCTACTCCATCCAGAAAAGGATTACAATTACGCCTTGAACTATTACAAACTGTACATTATGTCGCAGCTTGATCAAATGCAAGCAATGAACCTCAAATAAAGCGCCTTAAATTAAATGACCCCCACACCCGAACACAATGCTAAAATTGCCAAACTGACCTTTGCTGCAGTATATCCGCATTATGTAGCGAAGGTCCTGCGCAAAGGAAGAACAGAAGAAGAGCTGCAACAAGTCATCGAATGGTTAACTGGTTTTGACATCCAGGCACAACAACAACTGATCAATGAAAAAGTGACTTTCGAAACTTTTTTTGAGCGCGCCAACTTACATCCTAATGCGCACCTCATCAAAGGGCTCATCTGTGGCTATCGCATTGAGGAACTAGACAACCCTTTGACCCAAAAAGTTCGTTACCTAGATAAGTTAGTCGACGAATTGGCAAAAGGCAAGACCATGGAGAAGATATTGACTAGGCGTTGAGCTTATTAAATTTTAAGTTGAAATGAATACACAGCTCAAATTTACCCTCACCCTCATTTGGATACTTTTTTCAAGAACATTTGATGCATATAACACTTACCTGCACACGCCTAATTTGGACAAAGAGGCCAATCCATTGGTTAGTCTTGTCGGCATCTCATCTTGGACGCTTTTACTCGGTATTATAGGTGCGCTTACACTTTATATATGCTTTGCATTTTACCGAAGCACCTTTCATCCAATCGACTTAGAACCCAAAGAAAAAGGATTGACTTTTGCTTCTTACGCGGCGTATTTATATCTGGGAGAGGCGACTCATTGGACGGCTATGTTGTACCGTTTCCCAAAAGATATCAAGCGCTTACATCATTACTTCGGTACTTTTTTAACACCATGTTTGGTTTATGCCGGAATTATTTCCACGGTAATGTGGCTTCTCATTCATTATTCTGAAGCATACCGATCCATTCATACCGCAGGACGAGTGTATTTCTTTTTGATAGCTGGTTGCTTGCAAATTATTTTGTCTATGAATTGGAGTCGCTATAAATCGTATCAAATGCAAATTGATTGATAATGTAACTTATACTTCGCCTATATGTCTTACTTCAAAAGAATACCATGAAAAAGCTTTTCACATTAAGTATAATCACAATGCTATTTATTAGCTGTGGTAAAATTTACACACCAAACGCCGAGTCTGAAAAATTATTTGGTAAATGGCGTTTTGTTCAAAGTTATGGTGGATTTGCTGGCACTGGTGATCCTAGTTTTGACTCAACCATTACCTATGAGTACAAAGAAAATGGCTCGTTCTTTCATCGCAAAGATGGTCAGCTCATCAATCAGATGAATTTTTCACTACAATTAGGAGAAAGCATCTATAGTCAAGACGAGCAATTATTGATCAATTACGGCGGAGGCATGTTTACGCAGTATTTATCGCATTCCTATCAAGTGAATAATGATACCTTGATTTTAAACGAAGAAGTTTATGATGGCTTCCAATATATATTTGTTAAACAATAAACATGAGCATTAAACTATCTTTATTTCTTTGCTTTTTTATACTTGCTGAAAGTACAGTTGCCCAAACTTCAAAAAATCTTTTTACCTACGGCTTAACAATTGGGGCAAACCGCCCACAAACCACGGTTTTAACCGGAGATCAAAAATTCAGCGAACAACTGCTGCCGACCACAGGCTTAAATTTTCAGTATACCCGTATGGTGCATCCGAAAGTACCGCTTAACTTTACCGCAGGTTTTGGCTTAACGGGCGTCAAATTGTCGGCCCCAGCCAATGGCGCTTTTATGGGAGACCAGATGTCTCCTTTTTCTTGGGGTACGTTTACGCTTACCAATTTGCGTTTGGAAGTGGGTAGTGGCTATCAGTTTTTTCAAAATGAGCGCTCTACTTTGCAAGCACTTGGCGGTATTGGCATTCGCAAAATGAGCAATGGAGGCTATGGAAGTATGTCCTATGAACCCGCCGGTGAGTTATATGACGTAGATTTTGAGACTTCCAAACCATCAGTACCTTTTGTAAGTCTGGGAGCGCAGTGGT
>JACCDU010779237.1_pt1 | contig 12792 bp, 14 predicted proteins | sample 7446081 | NCBI WGS metagenome assembly JACCDU01 (sample SAMN15323447, study PRJNA562643) | freshwater metagenome | isolation source: river surface water | place: USA:Blue River Watershed | collected 2017-08-17 | reverse complement strand
ATCGCCGAAGCCAAGAAGCTGGGCATCCCCGTGATCGGCGTCGTGGACACCAACCACTCGCCCGAAGGCATCGACTACGTGATCCCCGGCAACGACGACTCGGCCAAGGCCGTGGCTTTGTACGCCCGTGGCATCGCTGACGCGATCATCGAAGGCCGTGCCAACGCCGTCAACGATGTGGTCAAGGCTGTGGCCGAAGGCGCTGACGAATTCGTCGAAGAAGCCAACGCTTCTGCCTGAGTTCCCAAGACTCGATGAAAGGGGCTTCGTGGCCCCTTTTTTTTAATCTGACTTTTAGACTGAATACGGAGAAATCAAATGGCTGCAATTACCGCAAGCATGGTCGCTGAACTGCGCGCAAAAACCGATGCCCCCATGATGGAGTGCAAAAAAGCCCTGACCGAGGCCGAAGGCGATATGGCCAAAGCAGAAGAGCTGCTGCGCGTCAAGCTGGGCACCAAGGCTGGCAAGGCCGCTTCGCGCGTGACCGCCGAAGGCGTGGTGACCAGTTTCGTCAATGGCACCACCGGTGCCATGATCGAAGTCAACTGCGAAACCGACTTCGTGACCAAAAACGACAGCTTCCTGGCCTTGGCCAACGCCGCTGCCAAGTTGGTCGCCGAGCACAACCCAGCCGATATCGCTGCTTTGGGCGAGCTGCCTTACAGCCAGGACGGCTTTGGCCCAACCCTGGAAGAAGTGCGCAAGGGCCTGATCGGCAAGATTGGCGAGAACATGAGCTTCCGCCGTTTCAAGCGCGCTGCTGGCGGTGCCAAGATCGCCAACTACCTGCACGGCACCCGCATTGGTGTGTTGGTCGAGTACGAAGGTGACGAGACTGCTGCCAAAGACGTGGCCATGCATGTGGCCGCCATGAAGCCTGTGTCCCTGACCAGCGCCGAAGTGCCTGCCGAGTTGATCGAAAAAGAGCGCTCGGTCGCTGCTGCCAAGGCTGCCGAATCCGGTAAGCCTGCCGACATCGCCACCAAAATGGTCGAAGGTTCGGTGCAAAAGTACTTGAAAGAAGTCTCCTTGTTCAACCAGTCTTTCGTCAAGAACGACAAGCAGACCGTTGAGCAGATGCTCAAGGCCGCTGGCACCACCGTGAGCGCGTTCACGCTGTACGTGGTGGGCGAAGGCATCGAGAAGAAAGTGGATGACTTCGCTGCTGAAGTGGCTGCCCAAGTGGCTGCTGCACAAGCTGCAGCTTGAGTTGAACCCCTCGCGTTATCCCGTCGTTCGTATTCATATTGAAGGAGTCCATCATGTCCCAAGCCACGCCAGCCTTTAAGCGCATCTTGCTCAAGCTGTCCGGCGAGGCCCTGATGGGGGATGACGCATTTGGTATCAATCGCACCACCATCGTGCGCATGTCCGAAGAAATCGCCGAGATCACACGTCTGGGCGTTCAAGTGGCCGTGGTGATTGGTGGTGGCAACATTTTCCGTGGTGTGGCCGGTGGTGCGGTCGGTATGGACCGCGCAACAGCCGACTACATGGGCATGCTGGCCACGGTGATGAACTCATTGGCCTTGGCCGATGCCATGGACAAAGCTGGTTTGACCGCCCGTGTCATGTCGGCCATCGGTATTGACCAGGTGGTCGAGCCTTATGTTCGGCCCAAGGCTTTGCAGTACCTCGAAGAGGGCAAAGTGGTCGTGTTCGCAGCAGGTACGGGCAATCCTTTCTTCACCACCGACACCGCAGCTGCCTTGCGTGGCGCAGAGATTGGTGCCGAAATGGTGCTCAAGGCCACCAAGGTCGATGGTGTTTACACCGCTGATCCCAAGAAAGACACATCAGCCACCCGCTACAGCAAAATCAGTTTCGACGAAGCCATTTCGCGCAACCTGGGCATCATGGATGCCACCGCGTTTGCCTTGTGCCGCGACCAGAATTTGCCGATCAAGGTGTTTTCGATCATCAAGAACGGTGCGTTGAAGCGCGTGGTGATGGGTGAAGACGAAGGCACTCTGGTTTATGCTTGATCTCGTTCTGACGAGGAGAACCCCATGACGATTGCTGACATCAAAAAAACCACCGAAGCCAAGATGGAGCAGTCCATCACGGCGTTCAAGAACAACCTGACCAAGATTCGCACGGGTCGTGCCAATCCGGCTTTGCTGGACACCATCCATGTGGATTACTACGGCTCGCCCGTGCCTTTGTCGCAAGTGGCCAACGTGTCCTTGATGGATGCCCGCACCATCAGCGTGCAGCCTTGGGAAAAAGGCATGGGTGCGAAGATCGAAAAGGCCATTCGTGAAAGCGAATTGGGCTTGAACCCTGCATCCATGGGTGATTTGATCCGCGTGCCGATGCCGCCCATGAGCGAAGAGCGCCGCAAGGAAATGACCAAACTGGCCCGCACCGAAGGTGAGAATGGCAAGATTGCCATTCGCAACCTGCGTCGTGATGCCAACGAATCGGTCAAAAAACTGGTCAAGGACAAGCTGGCTTCTGAAGACGATCAAAAGCGCGCGGAAGCCGATGTGCAAAAATTGACCGACAAGCGCATGACCGAAATCGATCAACTGGTGGCCGCCAAAGAACAAGAGATCATGGCGGTCTGAGTCTGCACACAATGCCGTGGCCATCCACGGCCTGAATGGCCGCCCTTTGGCGGCCTTTTTTTCTGGAGAAAGCATGCTCAAGCAAAGAGTCATCACTGCACTGGTCTTGCTGGCCTTGTTGCTGCCCGCCTTGTTTGCGGACAATCCCTGGCCCTTCATGGCTTTGACGGTGGTGTTGATTGCAGCAGGGGCATGGGAGTGGGGGCGCTTGAACGCCATGGGCTCGCTGTGGTCCTGGGTTGGGGCGCTTGGCGCCTTGGCCTTATGTGGTCTGGCACAACGCTCGGGCTGGGTGCGGGTGAGTCCGCCGCAAGTTTGGCTGCTGGCCGGAACGGGCTGGGTCTTGTTGGGGGCCTGGATGATTGGCCGCGGTGTTGCCGCATGGGCCTTGTGGCCAAAAATTCTGCGTTGGCTGGTTGGTTTGTGCCTCTTGGTCATGGCTTGGTTGGCCATGGTGCAAGCCCATCAGCGTGGTGTGAATTTCTTGTTGTCGGTCTTGGTCCTCGTTTGGGCGGCTGATGTGTTCGCTTATTTCTTCGGACGCGCTTTTGGCGGGCGTCTGGTTGGGGTGAAGCTGGCACCTGGCATCAGCCCTGGCAAAAGCTGGGAAGGTGTGTTTGGCGGCATGTTCGGTGTGATCTTGGTGGCCTTGATCTGGTCAGAGGTGGATCGCCACTGGGCCGTCTCGAGTTTGAGCTTTTATTCCCTGCTGTTTGCCAAAGGCGCCTGGGTGGCCTGGCCCGCCTTGATGTTCATGTGTGCCATGAGTGTGGTGGGCGATTTGGTCGAGTCGCTGGTCAAACGCAGTGCAGGCATGAAGGACAGCTCGGGTTTGTTGCCGGGGCATGGCGGCGTGCTCGACCGTGTCGATGCTTTGCTGCCCACCTTGCCGTTGGCCATGATGCTGGTGACCTGGATTTGAAGGGCCATCGATGAACAAAAAGCAAAGCATCACCATTTTGGGGTCTACCGGCTCCATCGGGACCAGTACGCTGGACGTTTTGGCTCGTCATCCCGAGCAGTTTTCGGTCTATGCCCTGACTGCCTCCAGCCAGGTGGATCTAATGCTGGCCCAGTGCGCCCAGTTCAAGCCGCAAGTGGCCGTGATGGCACGTGAAGACGCAGGACGTTTGCTGGCCGATCGGATCAAGGCCGAAGGCCTGTCTGTGGAGGTGCGGTGGGGCAGTAAGGCGCTTGATGAGGTGTCGTGTGCGCCTGAAGTCGATGCGGTGATGGCGGCCATCGTGGGTGCAGCAGGTTTGTCACCCTGTCTGGCTGCGGCTCGTGCGGGTAAGCGTTTGCTGCTGGCCAACAAGGAAGCTTTGGTGGTGGGGGGCGAGGTGTTCTTGTCGGCCGTGCGCGAGGGCGGGGCGGTGTTGCTGCCCATCGACAGCGAGCATTCGGCCATTTTCCAGTCCTTGCCCGAAGACCCCGTCACGTGGCAGCGACGAGTGCACAAGATCATCCTGACTGCTTCGGGCGGCCCGTTCCGTGGCCGTGATCCATTGACCCTCAAGGATGTGACGCCCGAGCAGGCCTGTGCTCATCCCAATTGGGTCATGGGCCGGAAAATCTCGGTGGATTCCGCCACCATGATGAACAAGGCGCTGGAGGTGATCGAGGCGCGCTACTTGTTTGGCATGTCGCCAGATCAGTTGCAGGTGGTGATTCACCCTCAAAGCGTGATCCATTCCATGGTCCAGTACAAAGACAATTCGGTGGTCGCACAGTTGGGAACGCCTGACATGCGTGTCCCTATCGCATACGGTCTCAGCTGGCCTGAGCGCATGGCATCGGGGGCCTCGGCGCTGGACTTTCACGCATTGGCGGCCATGACGTTCGAGGCCATGGACGATCATGGCCATGCAGAGCGGTTTCCGGGCCTGAGTTTGGCTTGGGAAACCTTGAGCGGTGCCGCGGGTAGCTGTGCATTGCTCAATGCTGCCAATGAGGTAGCGGTCGAGGCATTCTTGAATCGGCAGATTCGATTTGATGAAATCCACCGGGTGAACCGAACCACGCTGGATCGCTTGACCTGTCCCGCGCCACGTGATTTGCCTGATTTGATGGACTTGGATCGACGCGCACGCGAGATGGCGCGATCGGTGGCGGTCACACTGATGGCATGACCTGTTTGGCCTGATCAGCTGAATTGACGGGGCACTTTGGGGTGTCTCGTGAGATATGATCTTTAAGTCAGTTTCCGTCTTTTATTCTTCACCGGGTTGCCCATGAATTTTTCATCTGTCCGTTCGCGCATGAACCCTGTTGCGCTGACCTTTCTGGCGTCTGCTCTGGCGTGTTTGCCAGCCTGGGCTGTTGACCCTTTCACGGTTCGTGACATCCGGGTAGAAGGTTTGCAGCGGATCGAGCCAGGAACCGTGTTTGCTTCCTTGCCTTTTCGTGTGGGTGATCAGTACACCGACGACAAGGGGGCGGCGGGTATCCGTGCCTTGTTTGCGCTGGGTTTGTTCAAGGATGTTCGCCTGGAAACCCAGGGCGATGTCTTGGTGGTGGTGGTGGAAGAGCGTCCCTCTGTGGCCGCTGTCGAATTCATCGGTCTCAAGGAGTTTGACAAGGATGTGCTCTCCAAAGCCCTGAAAGAGGTGGGCCTGGCAGAAGGCCGTCCTTACGACAAGGCGCTGGCAGACAAAGCGGAGCAGGAGCTCAAGCGCCAATACATCAGCCGCAGTCTTTATGGCGCAGAGGTTGTCACAACCGCCACCCCCATCGACAGAAACCGCGTTAATCTGAGCTTCACCATCACAGAAGGCGGTCCTGCCAAGATCGGTCAAATTGAAATTGTGGGCAACAAGGCCTTCTCGACAGAAACTTTGCGTGACCAGTTCAATCTGGACACCGGTGGCTGGATGAGCTGGTATACCAAGTCCGACCGTTATTCCCGCACCAAACTCAACGGTGATCTCGAGGCTTTGCGCTCTTTTTATCTGGCGCGTGGCTATCTGGAGTTCCGCATCGACTCCACGCAGGTGGCGATGTCGCCTGACAAACAGCAAATGTCGATCACCATCAACATCAACGAAGGTGAGCGCTTTGTGGTGTCCGGGGTGTCACTTGAGGGCAATTACCTCGACAAGGACGAAGAGTTCAAGTCTTTGGTGAAGATCAAGGCCGGCGAGGCTTACAACGCCGAAACAGTGGCCGAAACCACGAAGGCATTCACCGACTATTTTGGCAAGTTTGGTTTCGCTTTTGCACGGGTCGAGGCCAAGCCGGTCATTGACCGCCAAAACAACCGCGTCCAATTCGTTTTGCTGGCAGAGCCTTCACGCCGCGCTTATGTTCGTCGTATTTTGGTGGCGGGTAACAACCGCACCCGTGATGAAGTGATTCGCCGTGAATTCCGTCAGCTCGAAGCGGCGTGGTACGACGGGGACAAAATCAGCCTTTCTCGTGACCGCGTGAACCGTTTGGGCTATTTCACAGACGTCAATGTGGACACGCAAGAAATTCCTGGTGCGCCCGATCAAGTGGATTTGTTGTTCAGCGTCACGGAGAAACCCACTGGCAGCGTTTCACTGGGCGCTGGTTTTTCCTCTGCAGAAAAGGTTGCTCTGAGTTTTGGTATACAGCAGGAAAACGCATTTGGCTCTGGCAACTATTTGGCTGTTCAGGTCAACACCAGCAAGTACAACCGCAATTACGTGCTCAGCACGACCGATCCTTATTTCACACAGAACGGTATTTCACGGTCGATCGATTTGTTCCACCGAACCACGCGGCCTTATTTGGGCGACCTGAATGCCTACAGTCTGGTGAACTCTGGCGTGGGTTTGCGCTTCGGGGTTCCGGTGACCGAGACAGACCGCATTTTCGTGGGCGCTAATTTTGAGCAAACGCAAATTGTGGCTGGTACGGGGTTGCCTGTGGAGTACCAAAATTATGCGGATAAATTCGGGGCGACCAGCACGGCTTTGCCTCTGACCTTGGGCTGGGCCCATGATGGGCGTGACAGCGCATTGGTGCCTACCAAAGGCCGACTGCAGAGCATCACGGCCGATGTGAGTGTGGCTGGCGATGTGCGTTATGCGCGAGCCAACTACAAGTTCCAGCAATACATACCCCTCAGCAAAAAATACACTTTTGCATTCAACACCGACTTGGGTTGGGGGCAGGGCTTGAAGGGGCAGGAATATCCGCTGTTTAAAAACTTTTATGTCGGCGGCTTGGGCAGCGTACGCGGCTTTGAGCAATCCACTTTGGGGCCGAAATCCACGACAACCAATATTTACTTGGGCGGCGCCAAGAAAGTTGTCTTCAATGCAGAATTTATCACCCCATTTCCCGGGGCTGGCAACGACAAAACTTTGCGCATGTTTGGATTCATGGATGCAGGTTATGCGTTCAGCGATGCCGAGAATGTCTCTTTTGACGCGCTTCGTGCCTCCGCCGGTATCGGCTTGAGCTGGATTTCGCCGATGGGTCCTTTGCGCTTTTCTTATGCAACGCCAATTCGCCAGCAGACTGGCGATAGAATTCAAAAACTTCAATTCCAAATCGGAACATCCTTCTAATGAAACCGTTTTGTCAACATCTTGCACTGGCTCTGATGGCTGGTGTTGCCGCTTTTTCTCCCCTGTCTCAAGCCCAGGAGTTCAAGTTGGGTTTTGTCAACACCGAGCGGATATTCCGCGAGGCCGCCACAGCCAAACAAGCCCAGGCCAAGCTGGAGCAGGAATTTTCGCGTCGCGAAAAAGAGCTGGTCGATGCTGGCAACGCCTTGAAGCAAGCTTCAGAAAAGTTCGAACGCGAAGCGCCCACCTTGGCCGAGTCGCAGCGCACAGCCCGTCAAAAACAGTTGATCGAGCAAGACCGTGAGTTTCAGCGCAAGCGTCGTGAATTCCAGGAAGATTTGAATGCCCGCAAGAACGAAGAGCAGCAAATCGTGGTCGAGCGTGCCAACCGTGCGGTCAAACAAGTGGCTGAAGCTGAGAAATACGATGTGATTTTTCAGGAGGCGGTGTACATCAACCCCAAGCATGACATCACCGAAAAAGTCATCAAGGCGCTCAACGCCTCTGCTGGCAAATAACAGGTTCTGGCCTGTTGGCGGTGGCGTCGTTGAAACTCAGCTCGATCACAGAGACCCTCGGCGGTCGTTTGCTGGGTGACGCTGATCTGCAGATTGTTGGCTTGGCGCCTTTGCAAACAGCCAAAGCCGATCAGATCAGTTTTTTAAGCCACCCCCGCTACCAAAATCAATTGGCGGTCAGTCAGGCTGGCTGTGTGATTGTTTCGCCAGCCTTTGAGGCTGTGGTCGCTGATCGCCGTGCTGCCATCGTGGTAGACGATCCCTATCTTTACTTTGCACGCTTGACCCGTTTGTGGAAGCGTGTGCACCAAAAAGCAAACACTTGGCGAGTTCACCCCAGTGCAGTCATTGATCCACAAGCATCTGTTGCGGATGATGCGGTGATTGGCCCCCTGTGCGTGATTGAGCGGGGAGCGACAGTGGGGCCAGGCTCGGTGCTCAAATCGCGTGTCACCCTGGGTGAGGATTGCACCGTCGGTTCACACTGTTTGTTGCACGCTGGTGTGGTGATTGGTGCCGATGGCTTTGGCTTTGCCCTGCACAAAGGGCAATGGGAAAAAATCGAGCAGCTGGGGGCTGTGCGCATTGGTGATGATGTGGAGATCGGCGCGAACACCTGCATCGATCGGGGAGCCCTGGATGACACGGTCATCGAAGACGGCGTGAAACTCGACAACCTGATTCAGATTGGCCACAACGTTCACATTGGCAAACACACGGCCATGGCCGGTTGTGTGGGGGTGGCTGGCAGCGCCCGCATTGGTGCGCATTGCACCGTGGGTGGTGGTGCGATTGTGTTGGGCCATTTGACGGTGGCCGACCATGTGCACATTTCTGCCGCTTCTGTGGTCACCCGCTCGATTGCTCAGCCTGGGCAATACACGGGCATGTTTCCGCTGGACACCAATGCCAATTGGGAGAAAAACGCAGCCAGCCTCAAACAATTGTCCCGATTGCGTGACCGCATCAAGGCGATCGAGGCCGACATTCAAGATAACAAGGAAAATTGACCATGATGGACATCCACCAAATTCTCAAACAGTTACCGCACCGCTATCCCATTTTGCTGGTGGATCGTGTTCTGGAACTTGAAAAAGGCGTGCGCATCAAAGCGTTGAAAAACGTGTCCATCAATGAGCCGCACTTTTTGGGACATTTTCCGCACCGTCCGGTCATGCCGGGTGTGTTGATGCTCGAAGCCTTGGCGCAAGCGGCTGCTTTGCTCGCATTTGACACTTTGGGCGAGACCCCTGATGACCAGACGGTGTATTACTTTGCAGGCATCGATGGTGCCCGCTTCAAGCGCCCGGTGGAGCCAGGCGACCAATTGATTCTGGAAGTGGAATTGGACCGCATGAAGGCAGGTATTTTCAAGTTCAAGGCGCGCGCCAAGGTGGGTGACGAGATCGCCACCGAAGCCGAGTTGATGTGCACCATGCGGAAAATTCCTCAGGCCTGAACACCATGAGCAAGATCCATCCAACGGCCATCATCAGCGCGGGTGCTGAGCTGGACAGCTCGGTCACTGTCGGGCCTTACAGCGTGATCGGACCGCACGTGCGCATCGGCGCAGGCACCACGGTGGCCAGCCACTGCGTGATCGAGGGCCACACGACGATCGGCCGTGACAACCGGATTTTCCAGTTCAGCTCTTTGGGCGCCGTGCCGCAGGACAAGAAGTACAACAACGAGCCTTGTGAGTTGGTCATCGGAGACCGCAATACCATTCGCGAGTTTTGCACCTTCAACATCGGCTCACCCGGTGACCGCGCTGTGACTTCGGTGGGCAATGACAACTGGATCATGGCGTATGTACATCTGGCCCATGACTGTATGGTGGGCAACCACACCATCTTTGCCAACAACACGCAATTGGCTGGCCATGTGGTGGTCGATGACTGGGTCATTTTGGGTGGTTTCACCGTGGTGCACCAGTTTTGCCGTATCGGCGCGCACAGCTTCACAGCCATGAACTCCTTGCTGTTCGCTGATCTGCCGCCTTTTGTGATGGCGCAAGGGCAGCCCGCTCAGGCGCGCTCGATGAACTTCGAAGGTTTGCGTCGCCGAGGGTTCACACCCGAGCGCATCAGTGCTGTCAAAGCCATGCACAAGGCGCTTTACCGTGATGGCTTGTCCTTGGCCGACGCCATGGCGCGCATTGGCGGGTTGACCGAAAAGACGCCCGAGGCGGCAGGCGATGTAAAGATGATGCTCGACTTCCTGTCCACCGCATCCCCTCAACGCGGCATCGTGCGTTGATCCTTCATGGCTGATCCGATCGCACATGCACACCAGGCCCCTTCGGGGGCCTTGTCCTTTGGCATGGTCGCCGGTGAGGCCTCCGGCGATTTGCTTGCAGGTCTCTTGATTCAAGGGATTCAGCAACGTTGGCCGCAGGCCCAAGGCTTTGGTATTGGCGGGCCGCGCATGGCCGCGTTGGGTTTTGACGCCTGGTGGCCGCACGAACGCCTGGCGGTACGTGGCTATGTCGAGGTGCTGCGCCATTACCGCGGCATTGTGGCCATTCGGGAGCAACTCAAGCAGCGCATGCTGGCAACTCCTCCCGATGTGTTCATCGGTGTGGATGCGCCTGATTTCAATCTGGACCTGGAAACCGATCTCAAAGCCGCAGGCATTCCCACGGTGCACTTTGTGTGCCCCTCCATCTGGGCGTGGCGACCTGAGCGCATTGAGAAAATTCGCGGCAGCGTGGACCACATGTTGTGCATTTTTCCGTTTGAGCCTGAGTTGTTGGCACGTGCAGGCATTGAGTCCACCTATGTGGGTCATCCTCTGGCGCAAACTATTCCCATGACGCCAGACCGTGCGGATGCATGCCAACGCCTCGGCTTGCATCCGGATCGTCCGGTGGTGGCTTTGTTGCCCGGCAGTCGCCAATCCGAGGTCGAGCACTTGGTGCCTCGGTTCATTCAGGCCGCGCAAATCATGCAAAAGAAGCAATCAGGCCTGCAGTTTGTTTTGCCGACCATTCCAAGCTTGCAAACTGTGGTTCAACGCCTGGTCGATGCGCAAGGCGGCTTGAGCGGGCTGCATGTTCTCAAAGGTCAATCGCATCAGGCTTTGGCGGCCTGTGATGTGACCTTGATCGCCAGCGGCACCGCCACGCTGGAGGCCGCTTTGTTCAAGCGCCCCATGGTCATTGCTTATCACATGAACTGGATCAGCTGGCAGATCATGAAGCGCAAGAAGCTGCAACCTTGGGTGGGCTTGCCCAATATCTTGTGCCAGGATTTTGTGGTGCCTGAGTTCATTCAGGACCTGTGCACGCCTGAAGCCCTGGCAGCAGCCACACTCGATTGGTTGGCTCGGCCTGACCGTGTGGATGCCTTGCAGGCCCGTTTTGAACAGCTGCACCAAACCTTGCAGCGTGACACCGCAGATTTGGCGACCCATGCCCTCGAAAAAGTCCTGGGTGCTTGAGCAAGCACCATTGAATTTTGACGTTCCTGGCCTGATGGCTGGAGTGGACGAGGCCGGTCGCGGCCCCTTGGCTGGTCCTGTCGTGGCTGCGGCGGTGATCCTGGATGACTTGCATCCGATCGCAGGTCTCAATGATTCGAAAAAGCTCACCGCCAAGCGCAGAGAGAAATTGTTCGATGAGATCAAAGCCAAGGCTTTGTGCTTTTCGATTGCCGAAGCGACGGTGCAGGAGATTGACGAGATCAACATCCTGCAAGCGACCATGCTGGCCATGAAGCGGGCGGTGGAAGGTCTGCGCCTCAAGCCCGTGAAAGTTCTGGTGGACGGCAACCGCCTGCCTGCCATTGACATCCGCGCAGAAGCGATTGTTCAAGGCGATGCTTTGGTGCCCGCCATTTCGGCAGCATCCATCTTGGCCAAAGTGCACCGTGATCGGCTTTGCGAGCAGATGCACGCTCAGTACCCGCAATATGGGTTTGACCAACACAAGGGCTATGGCACGGCGGTTCATCTGGCGGCCTTGCAAGCCCATGGCCCTGCCGCATGCCACAGACTGACTTTTGCCCCGGTGGCCAGGAGTGTTCGATGAATCTGATCACCTCGCGTGACAATCCGCATGTGAAGGCCATACGCCGACTGGCGCAAGACAGTTCGGCCTACCGCAAGGCCGGACAATTCTGGCTGGAGGGTGATCATTTGTGCCGCGCCGCCGTGCAGCGTGGTGTGCGCCCTTTGCAGATGGTGCTGACGGAATCTTTTTGGCAAGAGCAGGGCGCCGAATGGGCAGCGTATGGCGACCAGGTGATCGTCATGCCGGATGCGCTGTTCGCCATTTTGAGTGGTTTGGAGTCACCTGCCCGCATGGGCTTTGTGGTGGCTTGGTCTGACCAACCTGCAATCTTGCCTGATGTATCCACAGTCATCCTGGACCGTTTGCAAGATGCCGGCAATGTGGGGGCCATCCTGCGCTGTGCTTCGGCGTTTGGCTACCGGCAGGTTCTCGCGATCAAAGGCACTGCTGCATTGTGGTCGCCCAAAGTGCTGCGTGCAGGCATGGGTGCGCACTTTGGCCTGCATTTGGTGGAGTCGGCGAGTGAGCTTGATGTGGCCGCCTTGAAGATGCCTGTCCTCACCACCAGTTCTCATGCAGGTGTTTTTTTGCACGAGCTTTTGAAAAATGGGCAGTTGCAACCGCAGTGTGCCTGGCTGTTTGGTCATGAAGGGCAGGGCGTCAGCGAGGCCTTGATGGCGCGTGCCCGGCAAAAGGTGCGCATTGCGCAGCCCGGTGGGGAGGAGTCACTCAATGTGGCGACAGCAGCGGCCATTTGTTTGCACGCCAGTGCAACGGCTTGAATTTGAACGCTTTTGCATGCCTGCCCCGGATTTGCTGAGGGTATTTGTCAGGGTTTTCGAGGTGGTCCTCGGCTATAATAAGAGGCTTTCCCGCATCAACCCGTACGCCACAGTCCATCCCAGGCCCATTCCTCGAACAAGCAGCCAAAAAGAGATCGTATCTCTGATGAGCGCTGAGGCGTACCCGAACTATTCCGGAGAACCCAGTGCTTTTGTCTCTTCAGGGAACCTTCCCGCCCGCCATTTTGGCGCTCGCAGACGGCACGGTCTTTATCGGCAACTCGATCGGAGCCACCGGCTCCACAGTCGGCGAAGTGGTGTTCAACACCTCGCTCACCGGCTACCAGGAAATCCTCACCGACCCCAGCTACT
>JACCDU010607788.1_pt1 | contig 12801 bp, 12 predicted proteins | sample 7446081 | NCBI WGS metagenome assembly JACCDU01 (sample SAMN15323447, study PRJNA562643) | freshwater metagenome | isolation source: river surface water | place: USA:Blue River Watershed | collected 2017-08-17 | reverse complement strand
GCCAGCGCGGCGACCGGCTCGGCCGAAGGCGCGGTGCGCGCTGCGCCTGCGCCGACCACCCACCACCAGGCCGCGCCCGCCGCCAGGGCCAAGAGTGCGGCGCTGACCAGCAGCCAGGGCCAGACCGGACGCGCAGGGCGCGGCAAGTCGGGTTCGGGCGCCCAGGCCGGCGGTTCGCTGGTCAACCACTCGACCGCCAGCACCTGGGCGCCGGCCGGGCTGCGCGGCGGCTGGGTCGACTGGCTCAGCAACACCAGGCGCAAGGGCAATTCGGGAAACTGCAGGTGCACCCGCTCGATCAGGCCCAGGTGGTCGGCGCTCAGCGTCTGCGCATCCTCGAGCAAGCAAGCCCCGACCTGCTGCAGCTGCGGCAGTTCGGCGCCGCGCAGGCTGGCATCGATCCAGCGGTTCAGGCTGTGCAAAAGCGGCAGCCATTGGCCCTGGGCCAGACCGTGCACGCGCAGGCCCTGCGCGGCAAGCGCCTGCTGCACCGCCTGGCGCGCGGCCTGCAACGGCGCGCGCTCGGGGCACCACAGGTGCAGCACACGCGCCTGCGCCAACGCCGGGCCCAGACGCTGCACAAAATCGGGCGGCAGGCGCGCGCCATCGGCGGCGGATGCCAGGTCGGCGGGATTCAGGGCCAGGGGTCGAGACATGGCGGGCATTGTGCCTGCATGCACGGTCGGGCCCGGCAGCCGCACGCGCTCCGGGTAAGCCCGGATGCCGGTGCTGGCGACCCGCCCCAAAATGCTTCAAGGTTCAAATATCTAACTTTGAAGGACTGGCCAGAGATGAAAATCGTCTGCATCGGCGGTGGCCCCGCCGGCCTGTATTTCGCTTTGCTCATGAAAAAGCTCGGGCCGCAGCACGACATCACCGTGGTCGAGCGCAACAAGCCCTACGACACCTTTGGCTGGGGCGTGGTGTTTTCCGACCAGACGCTCGAGAACATGCGCCAGTGGGACCCTGAAACCGCCGAGGAGGTGCAGCAGGCCTTCAACCACTGGGACGACATCGAGCTGCATTTCAAGGACCGCGTGATCCGCTCGGGCGGTCACGGTTTTGTGGGCATCGGGCGCAAGAAGCTGCTCAACATCCTGCAATCGCGCTGCGAGCAGCTGGGCGTCAAGCTCGCCTTTGAGCAAGACGCCAACTCCGACCTCGACTACCCCGACGCCGACCTCATCATCGCCAGCGACGGCGTCAACTCCAAGGTCCGCCTGCGCAGCCCCGAGGTGTATCAGCCCGACATCGTCACGCGGCCCAACCGCTACATCTGGCTGGGCACGAAACGCCTGTACGACGCCTTCACCTTCCTCTTTGAGAAGACCGAACACGGCTGGTTCCAGGCGCACGTCTACAAGTTTGACGAGCACACTTCGACCTTCATCGTCGAATGCCCCGAGCACGTCTGGCTGGCCCATGGCCTGGACCAGGCCGACCCGCAGCAGTCCATCGACTTTTGCGAAAAGCTCTTCGCCAAGAACCTGCAAGGCGAAAAGCTCATGAGCAACGCGCGGCATCTGCGCGGCTCAGCCTGGCTCAATTTCCAGCGCGTCAAATGCGCCCACTGGTGGCAGCACAACGGCCACAGCCATGTGGTGCTGATGGGCGACGCGGTGCACACCGCGCACTTTGCGATCGGCTCGGGCACCAAGCTCGCGCTGGAAGACGCGATCGAACTCGTGCGCCAATTCAAGGCGCTCGGCGACACGCCTGCGCACATCCCCGAGGTGCTGCGCCAGTACCAGGCGGTGCGCGAGATCGACGTGATCCGCCTGCAAAACGCCGCCTGGAACGCGATGGAGTGGTTCGAGGTCTGCGGCGAGCGCTACTGCGACCAGCTCGAACCCGAGCAGTTCATGTACTCCATGCTCACGCGCAGCCAGCGCATCAGCCACGAAAACCTGCGCCTGCGCGACAAAGCCTGGCTCGAAGGCTACGAGGCCTGGCTCGCGGCGCGTGCGGGCACACCTGGTGCGCGCCCGCCCATGTTCACGCCTTACCGCCTGCGCTCGCTCACGCTGAAAAACCGCGTCGTGGTCTCACCCATGGCGCAGTACTCGGCCGAAGACGGCCGCGTGGGCGACTACCACCTCACCCACCTGGGCGCGCGTGCGCTCGGCGGCGCGGGCCTGGTGATGGTCGAGATGACCTCGCCGTCGGAGGATGGCCGCATCACGCACGGCTGCCCCGGGCTGTGGAACGACACGCAGGTACAGGACTTCGCGCGCATCGTGAACTGGATTCACACCCAGAGCGACGCCAAGATCGGCCTGCAGCTGGGCCACGCGGGCGCCAAGGGCTCGACCTGCCGGCCCTGGCAGGGTGCGGGCATGGACCAACCGTTGCCCGCCGGCGATGCCGAAACCAACTGGCCCTTGATCGCGGCCTCGGCCCAGCCCTATCTGCCCGATGGCCAGGTGCCCCGCGCGATGACGCGCGCCGACATGGACCGCGTCAAGGCCGACTTCGTCGCCGCCACCCAGCGCGCCGCGCAAGCGGGCTTCGACTGGCTCGAGCTGCACTGCGCGCACGGCTACCTGCTCTCGGGCTTCATCAGCCCGCTGACCAACCAGCGCAGCGACGACTACGGCGGCTCGCTCGAAAACCGGCTGCGCTACCCGCTCGAAGTCTTTGCCGCCATGCGCGCGGCCTGGCCCGCGCACCTGCCCATGTCGGTGCGCATCTCGGCGCACGACTGGGTCGAAGGCGGCCTCACGCCGGCGGACGCGGTCGAGGTCGCGCGCGCCTTCAAGGCCGCGGGCGCGGACATGATCGACTGCTCCTCGGGCCAGGTCAGCCCGAAGCAAAAGCCGACCTACGGCCGCATGTACCAAACGCCGTTCGCCGACCGCATCCGACAGGAAGCGGGCATCGCGACCATCGCGGTGGGGGCTATTCAAGAAGCCGACCATGTGAACAGCATCATCGCCGCCGGCCGCGCCGACCTCTGCGCCGTGGGTCGCCCGCATCTGGCCAACCCGGCCTGGACGCTGACCGAAGCCGCACGCATCGGCTACACGCCGCTGGCCTGGCCGCGCACCTATGTCTCGGGCAAGTCGCAACTCGAAGCCGGTTTTGCACGCGAACGCGCGCTGCAAACCGCCACCCGGGGAGACTGACGTGAACCCCTCACGCCACGCCCTCGTCACCGGCGCCGGCAGCGGCATCGGCGCGGCCATTGCGCTGGCCCTGGCGCGCACTGGCCATCGGCTCACGCTCTGCGGCCGCTCACAGGACAAGCTGCAAGCGCAGGCCGAGGCCCTGCGCGCCGCTGTGCCCGATGCGGCGCTCTTGATCGCCCCCATGGACGTGGCCGACACCGCCTCGGTGCAGGCCGCCGTGGCGCAGGCGCAGGCCCGCTTCGGCCCGGTGCACACGCTGGTGAACAACGCGGGCCAGGCGCACAGCGCGCCTTTCAGCCGCACCGACGCCCAGCTCTGGCAACAGATGCTCGGCGTCAACCTGAGCGGCACTTTCCACGTCACGCAGGCGGTGCTGCCCGGCATGCTCGAAGCCGCGGCGCAAGGTGAAGCAGGCCGCATCGTCAACATCGCCAGCACCGCCGGCCTGCAAGGCTATGCCTATGTGAGCGCCTATGTCGCGGCCAAGCACGGCGTGGTGGGGCTGACCAAGGCACTCGCCTTGGAACTGGCGCGCAAGAACATCACCGTCAACGCCCTGTGCCCGGGCTACACCGAGACCGAGATCGTGCAGGACGCCGTGCGCAACATCGTCGCCAAGACCGGCCAGAGCGAAGCGCAGGCGCGCCAGGCCCTGGCGGCCAGCAACCCGCAGCAGCGCCTCGTGCAGCCTGACGAGGTCGCGCAAAGCGTGCTCTGGCTCTGCGCGCCGGGCAGCGGCGCCATCAACGGCCAAGCCATTGCCATCGACGGCGGAGAGCTCGCCGGATGAACGCCCGCCAGAACACCGACATGGAAGTGCGCGCGCACGCCGACCACCACGCCTCGCTGCGCCTGTGGTTGCGCCTGCTCTCGGCCACCACGCGCATCGAGGACACCATCCGCCAGCGCCTGCGCGAGCAGTTCGGCATCACGCTGCCCCGCTTCGACCTCATGGCCCAGCTCGAACGCGAGCGCGAGGGCCTCTCGATGGGCGAACTCTCGCGCCGCATGATGGTCACGGGCGGCAACGTCACCACCATCGTCGACCAGCTCGAAAAAGAACAGCTGGTCACGCGCACGCCGCAACCCGGCGACCGCCGCTCGTTGACCGTTTGCCTCACGCCCGCCGGCCGCAAGGCCTTTGCCGCCATGGCCAGCGCGCACGAAGCCTGGGTGGTCGAACTCTTCGGCCCCTTGAACGAGCGCCAACACGAACAACTCTACAAACTGCTGGGCACGCTCAAGCAAGGTGCCCCATCCGAATGACTTTGGAGACAGATCTTCAGCTCTGTCCCCCGCCGACAAAGGAGACCACATGACTTCACGCCACCTGCCCGGCCAGCCGCACACGCTGCCGCGCCACAACACCCCCATGGCCGGCTACCGGCCCGAGCATTTCCTGCTCAGCGTCACGGGCGGCGTGGCCACGGTGAGCCTCAACCGCCCCGAGCGCAAGAACCCGCTCTCGTTCGACTCCTACGCCGAGCTGCGCGACTTCTTCCGCGCCCTGCCCTACGCGCCCGACATCCACGCCGTGGTCATCACGGGCGAAGGCGGCAACTTCTGCTCGGGCGGCGATGTGCACGAGATCATCGGCCCGCTGACCAAGCTCGACATGCCCGGCCTCTTGGCCTTCACGCGCATGACGGGCGATCTGGTGAAAGCCATGCGCGCCTGCCCGCAACCCATCGTCGCCGCCATCGACGGCGTCTGCGCGGGCGCGGGCGCAATCCTCGCGATGGCCTCGGACATGCGCTACGGCAGCGCGCGCAGCAAGACCTATTTCCTCTTCAACAAGGTGGGCCTGGCGGGTTGCGACATGGGCGCCTGCGCGCTTTTGCCGCGCATCATCGGCCAGGGCCGTGCGAGCGAGCTGCTCTACACCGGGCGCGGCCTGGGCGCCGAAGAGGCTGAGCGCTGGGGCTTCTACAACCGCGTCTGCACGCCCGAGTCGGTGCTGGCCGAAGCGCAGGCCCTGGCCGCGCAACTCGTGGCCGGCCCGACCTTTGCCAACGGCATCACCAAAAAGATGCTGCAGCAGGAATGGAACATGGGCGTGGACGAGGCCATCGAGGCCGAAGCCCAGGCCCAGGCGATTTGCATGGCCACCAACGACTTCCACCGCGCCTACCACGCCTTCGTGGCCAAGCAGACGCCCGTCTTTGAAGGGGATTGACTATGTGCCCCCACGCTCATCACTTCGTGTATTCGCTGCCCCCCGAGGGGGCGCAAGCCTCCTTTGAGGCGGCTCGGCAGGAGGCTTGAATGACCCACCCTCCCGAACTCGACTGGCCTTTCTTTGACGACGCGCACCGCGATTTCAAATCGCGGCTCGACGCCTGGTGCCAGCAGAGTCTTTCGCACCCTGAAGCACGCCACCCCGTTCGGGCTGAGCCTGTCGAAGCCCTTCGACAAGCTCAGGGCGAACGGCTGATCGCTCAGGGCGACCGGCAGATGGCCCACCACGACGAAAGCCGCGACGCGGTCGATGCCGAGTGCGTGCGCCTGGTGCGCCTGCTCGGCAGCGGTGGCTGGCTGCGCCACGCCATCGCGGGCACCGCGCACGGCGCGGCGCAGGACGCGATCGACACGCGCCAGCTTTGCCTGCTGCGCGAGACCCTGGCCTTTCACAACGGCCTGTCGGACTTCGCCTTTGCCATGCAGGGCCTGGGCAGCGGCGCGATCAGCCTGATGGGCACGCCCGAACAAAAGGCGCGTTACCTGCCGCGCGTGGCGCGCGGCGAAGCGCTCGCGGCCTTTGCGCTGTCCGAACCCGAGGCCGGCTCGGATGTGGCGGCCATGCAGTGCAGCGCCAGCGCCACGGCCGGTGGCTACACGCTGAGCGGGCGCAAGACCTGGATCAGCAATGGCGGTATTGCCGACTTTTACGTGGTGTTCGCGCGCACGGGCGAAGCGCCGGGGGCGCGGGGCATCAGCGCCTTCATCGTCGATGCCGACACGCCGGGTCTTTCCATCGAAGAGCGCATCGATGTGGTGGCGCCGCACCCGCTGGCGACGCTGCGTTTCGACCACTGCCAGGTCAGCGCCGCGCAGCGCATCGGCGAAGCCGGTCAAGGCTTCAAGGTGGCGATGGCCACGCTCGATGTGTTCCGCACCTCGGTGGCCGCCGCGGCGCTGGGCTTTGGCCGGCGAGCTCTGCACGAGGCGGTGCAGTGGGCGCGTGCACGGCCGATGTTCGGCCAGCAGCTGGCGGATTTCCAGATCACGCAAAGCAAGGTCGCGCAGATGGCGACGATGCTGGACGCAGCGACGCTGCTCACCTACCGCGCGGCCTGGCTGCGCGACCAGGGCCAGCGCATCACGCGCGAGGCAGCGATGGCCAAGATGACCGCGACCGAGAACGCGCAGCAGATCATCGACATGGCGGTGCAGATGCACGGCGGCATGGGGGTGAAAAAGGGGCACATCGTGGAGTCGCTGTACCGGGAAATCCGGGCGCTGCGGATTTACGAGGGGGCGACCGAGGTGCAGCAGCTGATCATTGGCAAGGACGTGTTGAAAGGTTGAGGCTGTGCGAAGCGCGCTGCCGACAGGCCTGGGGGCGTGCTCCTCATGCTGCGGGTACGCAGAAATCGTCGCCCGCCCCCAGGCCCATCGGCATCGCTGTGGTTCACCCAGCCTCTGAAAAAGACGGAGACAAGAGCATGAAAGACTGGAACACCCTCTTGCCCAGCCGGCATGTGGACACGTTCACGCGCGACCGGCTACCGCCCAAGGCGCAGTGGCCGCTCTTCATCGCCGACCGGCCCGAGCTGGACTACCCCGATGAATTCAATTGCGCGCTCGAGCTGGTGGACCGGCATGTGCAGCAAGGCCGGGGCCAACGCACGGCCCTGCATGGCGTGACCGACATCGAGCGGCACGAAGGCGCGTTCAGCTGGACCTATGCCGAGCTCAAGGACAAGACCGACCGCATCGCGCAGGTGCTCACGCAAGAGATGGGCCTGGTGCCCGGCAAGCGCGTGCTGCTGCGCGGCGGCAACAGCCCGATGATGGCGGCGTGCTGGCTGGGCGCGGTCAAGGCCGGGCTGGTGGTGGTGCCGACCATGCCGCTGCTGCGCGCGGGGGAGCTGGCGACCATCATCGAGAAGGCGCAGGTCAGCGCGGCGCTGTGCGACAGCCTCTTGCAGGGTGAACTGCAGCATTGCCTGACGCCGGGCCATGCCCACCACGCACCGGCGCTGCAGCAGATGGTGGCGTTTCGCAGCGATCAAGAAGACGGCCTCGAATCCCGCATGGCGCGGCAAAGCGGCGCGTTCACGCCGCCGCCTGCGAGCCGCGACGATGTGTGCCTGATCGCCTTCACCAGCGGCACCACGGGCCAGCCCAAGGGCACGTTGCACTTTCACCGCGATGTGCTGGCCATGTGCGACCTGTTCCCGCGCCACATCCTGCGCATGGACGAAAACGATGTGGTCTGTGGCACACCGCCGATCGCTTTCACCTTCGGCCTCGGTGGTTTGCTCGCGTTTGCGCTGCGTTACGGCGCAAGCACCGTGCTGCTCGAAAAGCACACGCCCGAAACGCTGCTGCGCACCATCGCGCGCCACCGCGCCACGCAGTGCTACACCGCGCCCACGTTCTATCGGCAGATGGCGGCGCTGGCCAAGGACTTTGACCTCAGCAGCCTCAAACACCCGGTCTCGGCCGGCGAGGCATTGCCCGACGCCACGCGCCAGCTCTGGAAACAGGCCACGGGCATCGAGATGACCGATGGCATTGGCGGCACCGAAGTGATCCACATCTACATCTCCAGTGCAGGCGCGCAGGTGCGGCGCGGCGCCATCGGCCAGGTGGTGCCGGGCTACAGCGCGCAGATCGTGGACGAGGACATGCAGCCGGTGCCGCCGAGCACGGTGGGGCGGCTGGCGGTGCGTGGCCCAACGGGCTGCAAATACCTGGGCGACCCGCGCCAGACGAACTATGTGCAGGCCGGCTGGAACCTGCCGGGCGACACCTTCGTCATGGACGCTGACGGTTACTTCAGCTACCAGGCGCGCAACGACGACATGATCATCTCGGCCGGCTACAACATCGCCGGCCCCGAGGTCGAGGGCGCGCTCTTGCAGCACCCGGCCGTGGCCGAATGCGGCGTGGTCGGTATGGCCGACGAGGAGCGCGGCCAGATCGTGCAGGCCTTTGTCGTGCTCAAGCCCGGCCAGAAGAGCGACGCCGACATGGCCAAGGCGCTGCAAGAGCATGTGAAGCAGGCGATTGCGCCTTTCAAATACCCGCGCAAGGTGGTCTTTGTCGACGCCCTGCCGCGCACCGAAACCGGCAAGCTGCAGCGCTTCAAGCTGCGTCAAATGTCCTGAGGAGACCCCCATGTTCAACGTTCTGCAACCCGAAGGCTGGGCACCCGCCAAGGGCTACGCCAATGGCATCGAGGCGCGTGGTCGCCTGGTGTTTGTCGCCGGCATGATCGGCTGGAACGGCCAGGGCCAGTTCGAGACCGATGACTTCGTCGCGCAATGCCGCCAGGCGCTGCGCAACATCGTCGACACGCTGGCCTGCGCGGGCGCAGGCCCGCAGCATGTGGCGCGCATGACCTGGTACGTCAAAGACAAGAAGGAGTACCTCGCGCGCGGCAAGGAGCTCGGCGCCGTCTACAAAGAGGTAATGGGCAAAAACTTCCCGGCCATGGCCCTGGTGCAGGTGGTCGACCTGGTGGAAGACCGCGCTCAAGTCGAGATCGAGGCCACCGCTGTGGTGCCCGACTGAAAGAAACACGCATGCCCCGCATCCAGTTCGAGCTGCCCGAGCAGTTCATTTTTTCGACCGAGCTGCAGATCTACATCAGCCATGTGAACCAGGGCGGCCATCTGGACAACGCGCAGCTGCTCACGCTGATTTCGGAAGCGCGCGTGCGCTTCTTCAAATCGCTGGGCTACACCGAGGGCAATGTGGCCGGCCACCCCATCGTGGTGGGCGACCTGGTGGCGCAGTACAAGTCCGAGGGCTTTCACGGCGAGACCATGTGCATCCGCATGATCCCGCAGTTCTACAACCCCTACGGCTTCGACCTGGTCTACCGCATGGACTGCCTGGAGCGCGAGCGCGAAGTGGCGCGCGGCAAGGTGGGCATCGTCTTCATCGACCGCGCCACGCGCAAGGTCGCGCCCATACCGCAGGCCTTCATGGACCAGATCGGCAAGCTGATCGCGCGCACCCTGTGAGGCGCGCGGTCAAGCCGCCGGCTTCGCGGCCGTGTTGGGCAAGCCGCTCACCACCACGAGCGTGATGCACGAGGTCGCCACCATCACCCACAGCAGGGTCGAAAAGCCCGAAGCCTTGACGATGGGCCCGATCAGCCAGACCGCGATCGAGCTGGCGCCCAGCGACACCGCCAGGCGCATGCCCGAGACGCGCGAGCGCATGGCGTCGTCAACATAGCGCACCACCATCGCGTCGGTGAAGGGAATGGCGCCGAAGATGGCCGCCATGAACAGCAGCTGCGTTGCATAAAACAGCCAGCCCTCGCTGGCACTGGCCAGCAGCAGCGCCAGCAGCTGCACCACGATCACGCTGCGGTACAGCGTCTTGAGCGCCACCTTGTCGAGCAGGTGCCCGACCAGCAGCTGCGTCAGCGACGCCAGCACGTACACCAGCGCGAGGTAAAAGCCGATCTGCGCCGGGTCCTGCGAGATCTCGGCAAACTTGCTGCTCAAGAGTTCGTAATTGCTGTTGGTCGAAAAATTGAACAGCATGCTGCCGCTGGTGGCGGCCACCGTCATGATCAGCAGCAGCTTGGGCACCGAGAGGCCCGGGTGCTGGCCCACGGCCGCTTTTTTCTTGGCCGGCGCCATGGCCTCGCGCGGGGTGCACCAGGCGAACAGCAGGCCGCACAGGATGCTGATTGCGCCGGGGATCGCGAAGGCCATGCGCCAGCCGAAATATTTGACGAACAGGCCCGTCACCAGCGCCGCCAGCGCCAGGCCCAGATTGCCCGCCAGGCCGTTGACCCCAATCGTCCAGCCCGGTCGCGCCGCGCCCTGCACCAGCATGGGAATGCCCACCGGGTGGTAGATCGAGGCGGCGCAGCCCAGCAGCGCCAGGGCCAGCGCCAGCTGCAGCGGCGTCTGGGTCAGCGCCACCAGCATCGAGGCCAGGCCGATGCCGACGAAAAAGACCAGCATCATCTGACGCCGCCCCCACACATCGCCCAGGCGTCCGGCCGGCATCGACCCCAGGCCGAAGAAGAAAAACGCCGCCACGCTGTAGGGCATGAGGTCTTCCCAGCGCGCCACGCCGAAGTCGCTGGCAATCGTGGTGACCGCCGTGGCGAAGATCAGCAGGAACATGTGGTCCAGCGCGTGGCCGAAGTTCAACAGCAGTTGGGTCGATCGCTTGTGCATGGGCCGCATCTTGCCTCAGGACGGCCGCGCCCGCTCGGCCGCTCAGGGCGCGTGGGCGGCGTTGTGCGTGTCGATCAGGCGCTCGAGCACCCGCTTGAGCTGCTCGGCCTGCGCCTGGCCCAGCTGCGCCACCACCTGCGCCTCGTGCGCCTTGGCCTTGAGCAGCAGCGGCTGCACCTTGCGCCGACCGGCGGCCGTCAGGCGCACCAGGCTCTGGCGCTTGTCGTGGGCCGCATCGCCGCGCGTGACCCAGCCGGCCTCTTGCATGCGACCGACCAGCTTGGTCACCGTGGGCTGCTTGGCCAACACGATGTCGGCCAGTTCGTTGATGCTCAAGCTCTCCTTGCCTGAGAGGCTGGCCATGACGCGCCACTCCATGAGCGAGAGGCCGCTGGCCTCGACCACGGCGTGGAATTCGCTCGAAATCAAATGGCTGGCGCGCGCCAGCAGGTAGGCCAGGTAGTCGTCGACAAAGCCCGCGCCCATGGTGCGGCTCAGGGCTGCAGCGGCCGCGTGGTGGCGAACTGCCCGCCCTGGAACACCAGCGGCTCGCCGCCCTCGGCAAAGCCGCAGCGCTCGACCTCGCCGACGAAGATGACGTGGTCGCCCTCTTCGTAGCGGCTGCGGTTGTGGCATTCGAACCAGGCCAATGCGCCGTCGAGGATGGGCAGGCCACTTTGGCCCAGGGTGTAGCCCAGGCCCGCGAAGCGGTCGCCCTGCCCGTAGGCAAAGCGCTTGCACAGTTCCAGCTGGTCGGCCGCGAGGATGTTGATGACGTAATGCGTGCCCGCATGAAAGAGAGGCAGGCTGCCCGCCTTCAGGCCCAGGCTCCAGAGCACCAGCGGCGGCGAGAGCGAGACCGAGTTGAAGGAGCTCGCGGTCAGGCCCACGAAGTTGCTGCTGGCCGTCTGGCCCTTGCTCGCGCCGGGCGCGTGCGTGGTGACCACCGTCACGCCGGTGGCAAAGCGCGAGAGCGCCTGGCGGAAATGCGGCGTCTCGAAGTCGGGGCTCAGGGCCGTGACATCGGCGGGCGGGTGGGCGTGGCGAGGGGATCGCATGGGGTCATTATGGATGAAATTCCATGAAATTTCATATAAACTGGTTGAAACACAGGAGACACAGGCATGCTGGTCGAACGCATCGAACACAAATGGCTCGCGGCCTTCACCCGCACCTTCACGCTGTGCAAGGTGCAGCCGGGCGAGGTGGTGGGCATTCTCGCGGAAACCCAGTCCCGGCGTGTGCTGGTGGATTTGGCCCGCCTCGCGCTCGAGGGCCTGGGCGCCAAGGTGTTTGACCTGACGCTGACCACGCCGCCGCTCACCGCCCCCGCCCCCGTGCGCTCCACCGGCGCGAGCGACGCCATCGGCCAGCTCGGCCCCGTGGTCGCGGCGCTGGCGCGCGCCGACTTCATCGTCGACTGCACGGTCGAGGGCCTGCTGCATGCCCCCGAGCTGCCGGCCATCATGCAAGGCAGCGAGGGCAAGCGCCCGCGCCTCTTGATGGTCTCCAACGAGCACCCCGAAATCCTGGAGCGCACCGTGCCCGACCCTGCGCTCGAAGGCGTGGTGCGCAGCGCCATGAAAAAGCTCAAGGGCACGCAGCAGATGCATGTGACGTCCGCCGCCGGCACCGACCTGCGCGTGAATCTGAACAAGGCCGTGGTCGGCGGCGTTTGGGGCTTTTGCCCCAAGCCCGGCATGGTCTCGCACTGGCCGGCCGGCCTGGCGCTCGCCTTTCCGGCGGCGGGCAGCGTCAACGGCACCCTGGTCATGGCACCCGGCGATGTGAACCTGACCTTCAAGCGCTACCTGCGTGACACCCTCACGCTGCAGATCGAGAACGACAGCGTGGTCGCCATCGAGGGCCGTGGTGTCGACGCCGAGATGATGCGCGGCTACTACCAAGCCTGGGAAGATGCCGAGGGCCACCGCGCCTGCTACGCCGTCTCGCACGTGGGCTTCGGCCTGAACCCGGCGGCGCGCTGGGACGCGATGACGTTTTACGACAAGCGCGACTGCAACGGCACCGAGCTGCGCGCCTTTGCCGGCAACTTCCTGTATTCAACCGGCGCCAACGAGGTCGCGGGCCGCCACACCCTGGGCCACTTCGACCTGCCCATGCGCGGCTGCACCGTGCAGCTCGACGGCGCGGCCGTGGTGAGTGCCGGCCAACTCGTGCGCGAAGCGCTGGCATGAGCAGGGTCCCGCACTGCGTTCGCGTGTCTGCCTGTAGGAGCGCGCCCCCGCGCGCGAATGGCGGTGACGCATCGGACCTTCGCGCGCGGGGGCGCGCTC
>JACCDU011123516.1_pt1 | contig 12807 bp, 12 predicted proteins | sample 7446081 | NCBI WGS metagenome assembly JACCDU01 (sample SAMN15323447, study PRJNA562643) | freshwater metagenome | isolation source: river surface water | place: USA:Blue River Watershed | collected 2017-08-17 | reverse complement strand
CGAGTTTTTGACGGCTCTTGATCGCATCTCGAATCAAGCCTTCGGAAGAAATAAATTCCGAATACATCATATCGGCGCCATGTGTTTTACATAATCTACGGAATGGCGGATCGCTCACGTCTTCCATTGGCGCAAGTAGTAAAGGAAAATCAGGTAATTCTATGTTGCCGATCTTGATCAAAGTGCAAATTTTTGGCAAAGATAGGTAAGTTAATTTAGTTATGAAATTTAAACTCGAGTCCGATCCTCATTTGAAATTAATGGTTAGTTTTACAAAAATTCTTACCGGTAGCACCGTTTGATTTTTATATTAACCATAAGCCTAATTCCAGGTTTACTAAATAACCCTTTATAATGAAAAAAATAATTGCAGTTAGTTTTCTATTCGTTTTTATTAGTTCATGTAGCATTTTTGGATCCTTACATTCAACTACTACCATTAAACCCAATGATAGTTTTGTGCTTGGTAATAATGAACATGGATCATTCAAAGTAGTTCTAAAGAATATTTCAAATCACGAATTAAAAATTTTTATGGCACCTATTTCCGGTGGTACTCACTCTCCTAGTATTGTTGTGCCCAATGAAACTATTAAAGTTAAAGCAGATAAAAATACAGCTTTGATTATTGAAAATAAGTCCTTTGAGCAAGCTGATGTTACGCTAAAAGTAACAGGCGATATTGGATTATCAATGGGTTATAAAAACTAACATTTAACAATTATGATAAAATTAATTTCAACTTTCGTTTTAGTATTCAGTACTATTATTTGTAATTCGCAAATTAAAGGCTCTGGAAAAACCAGCACCAAAACCTACGATTATAAAAATTTTGACAAAGTCTATTTTGAAGATATAGATGGCAACATCGAAGTAGAAATTGGAAAAACTTGGAGTGTTTCAGTAACTATTGATGACAACCTAGAAAGTATTTTACAATTCAAAGAAAATCCATCTGAACATGAATTGAAAATTCAATTTAAAGGCAACCGAAAGAATCGTATGTATATTGAAAACACTAACACCGTCATAAAAATTACAATGCCAGAAGCAAGTGTAATTAAAAATGCAGGGAATAGTGATTTGACAGTAAATCATATTTTTGGAAGGTATTTTAGATTGAAGAATTACGGAAACGGAAATACCACTTTAAATGGAACAACAGACCAACTTGATATTGAAAAAATCGGGAATGGAGATGTTATTTCCGAAACGCTCGTGGCAAAAAAAGCGAAGGTTAAAAACATAGGAAATGGTAATGTAGTAGTTAATGTGTCTGAAGAAGTCTCTGGAAAACTATTCGGAAACGGAGATATCATTAATAAAGGGCAAGCAAAATTTAGTTCCAATTCTACTAAAATTGGGAATGGAAAGCTGATTGATTAGTATTTCATATTGCTAAAAACCAAATCTGATTTTTGATTTTTCGTGCTTTAATTTGAAAAAAACTATCAAAGTTTTACCCTATATTTGCAGACCAATAGCATTTTAATTGCTATTGTCCCGAAGTTTCGGGATTGAACTTGATATTGAAAGTGAATAATGAAACATATTAGAAATTTTTGCATAATTGCCCACATTGACCACGGAAAAAGTACGCTTGCCGACCGATTACTTGGTGCCACTCAAACCGTAACAGCTCGTGAAGAAAAAGCGCAATTGTTGGACAATATGGACTTGGAGCGTGAACGTGGAATTACCATTAAAAGTCACGCTATCCAAATGGAATACACCTACCAAGGTCAAGAGTATATCTTGAACTTGATTGATACTCCGGGCCACGTAGATTTTTCATATGAAGTTTCTCGTTCTATTGCGGCCTGCGAAGGCGCTTTATTGATTGTAGATGCAGCGCAAAGTATTCAAGCACAAACCATTTCTAATTTATACTTGGCTTTAGAAAACGACTTGGAAATTATTCCGGTTTTGAATAAAGTTGATTTACCAAGCGCTAACCCCGAAGAGGTGAGCGACGATATTATCGATTTATTAGGTTGTAAACTAGAAGATATTATTCATGCTTCAGGGAAAACAGGTTTTGGAGTTGAAAATATTCTAGCTGCCATAATCGAAAAAATTCCAGCGCCTAAAGGGAACAAAGACGAGCCTTTACAGGCTTTAATTTTTGACTCCGTTTACAATCCTTTCCGCGGAATCGAAGTTATTTTCCGTGTCATTAATGGCGAAATCAAAAAAGGACAAAAAATTAAATTCATGGCCACAGGCAATGAGTATTTTGCGGACGAAATCGGCACCCTAAAATTAAATCAGGTTCCGAAACAAGTCATTTCAGCCGGAGATGTTGGCTACTTGATTTCAGGAATTAAAGAAGCTAAAGAAGTAAAAGTGGGGGATACTTTGACCGATGCCAAAGAGCCTACACAAAATATGATTACCGGATTTGAAGACGTAAAACCAATGGTTTTTGCTGGAATTTATCCTGTAGACACCGAAGATTATGAAGACTTACGTTCATCAATGGAAAAACTCCAGTTGAATGATGCTTCCTTAGTTTTTGTGGCTGAAAGTTCGGCCGCTTTAGGTTTTGGTTTCCGTTGCGGATTCTTAGGAATGTTGCATATGGAAATTATCCAAGAGCGTTTGGAACGTGAGTTTGACATGACGGTAATTACTACGGTGCCTAACGTTTCGTATTTGGCTTACACCAAAAAAGATCCAGAAACGCCACTTATCGTGAACAATCCATCGGACTTACCGGAACCTTCTAAATTAGACCGAGTAGAAGAACCGTATATTAAAGCAACTATCATTACTAAAGCCGATTTCGTTGGCAACGTAATGAGTTTGTGTATTGAAAAACGTGGGTTAATTACCAATCAGACTTATTTGACTACGGAAAGAGTAGAATTGAATTTCGATATGCCTTTGGCCGAAATCGTATTTGATTTTTACGATCGTTTGAAAACCGTATCTAAAGGATATGCGTCGTTTGACTATTCGCCAATTGGAATGCGAACTTCTAAATTAGTGAAATTAGACGTGCTTTTGAACGCTCAAACGGTAGATGCCCTTTCTGCTTTGATTCACGAAGATAATGCCTACAATATTGGTAAAAAAATGACCGAAAAGTTACGCGAGTTGATTCCAAGACAACAATTTGATATTCCAATTCAAGCCGCTATTGGAGCTAAAATTATTGCGCGTGAAACGATCAAAGCCTTGCGTAAAGACGTTACGGCTAAATGTTATGGAGGTGATATTTCGCGTAAGCGTAAATTATTGGAAAAACAGAAAAAAGGAAAAAAACGTATGCGTCAAGTAGGTAACGTAGAAATTCCGCAAGAAGCCTTTATGGCAGTATTGAAATTGAACGATTAATACAATACGATATTCAAAGTTAAAACCCAATGACGAAAGTTGTTGGGTTTTGTTTTTCAATTTAGGAATCTATGCCTAAAAAACTTTGTACCTTTGCCGCTTTAAACTTTGCTACATCATTATGATTGAAGATAAAAACCCACAACGCACCAGCATTTCGCAATTAGGCGAATTTGGATTGATTGATCACTTGACTAAAAACTTTGCCATCACGCAAGCTTCAACTTTAAAAGGAATTGGAGACGATGCCGCAGTCTTGGATTTCAAAGACAAAAAAGTAGTTGTTTCAACAGATATGCTAGTGGAAGGAGTCCATTTTGACTTAGCCTATATGCCTTTGAAACATTTAGGATACAAAGCAGTTGTTGCTAATGTGTCTGATATTTGCGCTATGAATGCCAAAGCGACACAAATCACAGTTTCTATTGCGGTATCCAATCGTTTTCCGCTAGAAGCCTTAGAAGAATTGTTTGAAGGAATTACTTTGGCTGCCAATGAATACAAAGTAGATGTGATTGGCGGAGATACTACCTCCTCGCAAAAAGGATTGATCATTTCGATTACCGCTATAGGCGAAGCAGACGAAGCTGAATTAACCTATAGAAATGGAGCCAAATCTACTGATTTGTTAGTAGTAACAGGCGATATTGGCGCAGCTTATATGGGATTGCAAGTTTTGGAAAGAGAAAAACAAGTGTTTTTAGTCAACCCTAATTCGCAACCCGATTTGGATGCCTATACCTATTTAATTGAACGCCAATTGAAACCGGAAGCAAGAAAAGACGTGCGTACATTATTGCACGCTTTGGAAATTAAACCCACTTCTATGATTGATATTTCTGACGGCTTGTCGTCTGAGATTATTCATTTGTGCAAACAATCCAAAGTGGGATGTAATTTATACGAAGATAAATTACCCTTAGATCCTCAGTTCATTAATGTGTGCGAGGAATTTAATATTGATAGCACTACTGTGGCGATTAATGGAGGCGAAGATTACGAATTGCTTTTCACCATTGCGATGGAAGATTTTGACAAAATAAAAGGCAATCCCAACTTCTCTATTATTGGCCATATGACCCAAGAAAGCGAAGGTATCCATTTGGTGACCCGAGCCAATACTAAAATCCCTTTGAAAGCCAGAGGCTGGAATGCTATAACTGAATAGATTTTTCTTTTGTAATAAAAGTATAACTAAATCAAAATAACAATGAAAAAAATAATAATTATTCTTTGCCTTACTTGCTTTTCCATTGGGTTTTCACAAAATAAAAACACAACAACTTATCCACAATATGAATGGAAAGGAAATGCATTATTACTACTAGGTGGTGCTTTAGATATTAGTTTTGAAAAGTATATAAGTGATGATAGCGGTTACGGAATAAGCGCTTTTATTGCTTATGATAAAGACCTGGATCGAAAATTTAGTTTGACTCCTTATTATCGTATTTATTTTGGACAGAAAAAAGCAGCCGGTTTTTTTATAGAAGGCTTTGGAATGATCAATAATTATAGGACAACTGCTTACACCTTTGAGAGCATGAACTTTATTGCATTACGACAAGCAACAGTAACTGATTTGGCTTTAGGATTTGGATTAGGAGGTAAATGGATCACTAAAAAAGGAATTCTATTTGAAATTAATACTGGAGTGGGGCGCAACTTATTGTATAAAGAAGACAATGTTAACCGAATGGAATTTGTAGGTCGCGGTGGAATCGGAATTGGTTACCAATTTTAAAAATTAAAAAGTCCCAAATTCAATTGAATTTGGGACTTTTTTTATCATGTGTTTCGTCTAACCGAAACTTAGTCATTCATTTTCATCAGCCAATTCTTCATTGACACTTCATTTTCAATAATGTTTTTCAAGTCGGCAATTTGAACACGATCTTGTTTCATACTATCTCTATGACGAATCGTTACGGTTTGGTCTTCGATGGTTTGATGATCTACTGTGATACAGAATGGAGTTCCCAAAGCATCTTGTCTTCTGTAACGTCTTCCTACCGCATCTTTCTCATCATATGTTACATTAAAATCCCATTTCAAATCGGCAATAATTTGATGTGCAATTTCTGGTAACCCATCCTTTTTAACCAATGGTAAAATAGCTGCTTTTGTAGGAGCCAATACAGCTGGCAAACTCAATACAGTTCGTGTAGAACCGTCTTCTAAAGTTTCTTCTTTTAAAGAAGTCGCAAAAACGGCCAAGAACATTCTATCTAATCCTACCGAAGTTTCTACTACATACGGCACATAATTTTGGTTCAATTCGGCATCAAAATACTGTAGTTTTCTACCTGAATATTGTTCGTGTGCTTTCAAATCAAAATCGGTACGCGAGTGGATTCCTTCTAATTCTTTGAATCCAAAAGGAAAATCAAATTCGATATCGGCAGCCGCATTGGCGTAATGTGCTAATTTTTCGTGATCGTGAAAACGGTATCTTTCTTTTCCTAATCCCAATGACAAATGCCATTTCAAACGGGTCGCTTTCCAATGTTCGTACCAATGCATTTCTTCGCCTGGACGCACAAAAAATTGCATTTCCATTTGTTCGAATTCACGCATACGGAAGATAAATTGACGCGCTACAATTTCGTTTCTAAAGGCTTTTCCTGTTTGGGCAATTCCAAAAGGCACTTTCATTCGCCCTGATTTTTGAACGTTCAAGAAATTGACAAAAATTCCTTGTGCCGTTTCTGGACGCAAATACAAGTCCATCGCAGAGTCTGCAGAGGCACCTAATTTAGTTCCAAACATCAAATTGAATTGGCGCACTTCGGTCCAGTTTCTTGATCCTGACTCCGGACATGCAATTTCCAACTCTTCGATTAAAGCTTTTACATCTTCTAAATCTTCATTTCCTAGAGAACGAGCCATTCTTTCCAGAATTTCTCTTTCCTTGGCTTTGTATTCCATCACACGGGCATTGGTGGTCACAAACTCTTGTTCGTTAAACGCCTCTCCAAAACGTACACGGGCTTTTTCGATTTCTTTGATTGCTTTTTGATTTAGCTTTTCGGCATAATCTTCAATCAAGACATCGGCTCTATATCTTCTTTTTGAATCTTTGTTGTCAATCAACGGATCGTTAAACGCATCCACGTGACCTGATGCTTTCCAAGTGGTTGGGTGCATCAAAATCGCCGCGTCCAAACCAACGATATTCTCATTCATTTGCACCATTGATTTCCACCAATATTCGCGAATATTTTTCTTTAATTCAACTCCGTTTTGTGCATAATCATATACTGCACTCAATCCATCGTATATTTCGCTTGACGGAAAAATAAATCCGTACTCTTTTGCATGCGAAACGACATTCTTAAATAAATCTTCTTGTTTTGCCATAGTAGTGCAAAAATATAAAAAGTGTCCTTAAAAAAAAGGAAATAGTTAAAGTTTGAATCACTGATTTCCTTATTTTTATCTATCCTAACCCAAATCCTATGTTCCAAAGCCTCCTCCATTTATTTTTTCCGCCCACTTGTGCGGGTTGCCAATCTGTTTTAATGAGCAACGAAAATGTAATTTGCACCAAATGCCGGCACGAAATGCCGCTCACTCAGCACCATAAAAACCCAGAAAATGACGCTTTTAAAAAATTTTATGGCCGTATTCCGGTTGAACACGTTTCTGCCTTAGTGTATTTTCACAAAAAAGGAATTGTCCAAGAATTGATTCATAGTTTAAAATACCGTGGACAAGAAGCTATTGGAACTGTTTTAGGCGAATGGTATGGCGAAGAATTAAAAAGCAGCCAATTGCTTCAGACAGTAGATGCAATTATTCCAGTGCCTTTACATCCGAAGAAATTACGAGAAAGAGGATACAATCAGGTGACTGAATTTGGAAATGCCTTAGCCAAAAAATTAGAGATTCCGGTGAACAATTCGATTTTGTATCGGCAAGTGTATTCCAAAACACAATCGCAAAAAAATCGGTTGGGCAGAACCGAAGGTATCGATACTATTTTTGATATTTCTTTTGACGAAAAAGACCATAATAAACATTTCCTTTTGATTGACGATGTGATTACTACAGGGGCAACATTAGAAGTTTGTGCCAAAGCGTTGCTGAAGATTCCTGGAACCAAGATTAGCATTGTTTGCATGGCTATGGCCGATTCTTAAAAAAAATTATACCCCAATTGCTTTTTCTATTTCAAGTTAATTGACTAATTTTGAATTCACTTTTTTATTTTCACTTAAAATAATTATATCATGGCTTTTGAATTAGCACCATTACCTTATGCTTACGATGCATTAGAACCGCACATTGATGCACGCACTATGGAAATTCACCATACAAAACACCACAATGCATATACTACTAACTTGAATGCAGCTATTGCTGGAACCGATTTAGAAGGTAAAACCATTGAAAACATTTTAATCAATTTAGACAAAACCAATGCAGCTGTTCGTAACAACGGTGGTGGTTTTTACAATCACAATTTGTTCTGGTCTGTAATGACTCCAAACGGTGGTGGTTTACCTACAGGTGAATTATTAGAAGCTATCGAAGCCTCTTTTGGTACATTTGAAGAATTCAAAGCTAAATTTGCAAAAGCGGGAGCTACTCAATTTGGTTCTGGATGGGCTTGGTTGTGCGTTCACAAAGGTGGAAAATTAGATGTTTGTGGTACTCCAAATCAAGACAATCCATTAATGCCAGAAGTAGGTTGTGGCGGAACTCCAATTCTTGGAATGGATGTTTGGGAACACGCTTACTACTTGCACTACCAAAATAGAAGACCTGATTATATTGAAGCTTTCTTCAATGTAATCAATTGGACAGAAGTAACAAGACGTTTTGTTTTAGACAAATAATCTTTTATTGAATAAATAAAAATCCGCTGATGACCTCAGCGGATTTTTTTATTGAATCATTGTAAGTTCTGTATAAAAAATAAAAGAGTAGGAATTGCTTCCTCCTCTTTTGCCCCAAATCTACCATAACCTTAACCTTCTAATGTAAATGGTAGCGTAAAGATATCTTTACCAATATTGTTTTATATTTATTTTAGACGAACGTCTTAAATCATCGACAAAGCGTTTCTTTTGATCTAATAAGCTCTTGCGTCTTTCCCTTCGTAGAAATTCATAAAAGCTCTGTTTACTACTCGGTTTCCTCCTGGAGTTGGATAATCCCCTGTAAAATACCAATCCCCTAAATTTTTAGGACAGGCAATATGCAAGTCTTCAACCGTTTGGAAAATGATTTTTACTTCGGCATTGATTTCAGGCGAACTCAACATCTCTGCAATTTTATCTGAGATTTCTTCAGCAGTAAATGGCTCGTAAATAGCTGTTACATAATTGACAACTTCCGCATCTTTGAAATTTTCTTGCGCTTTACATTTGGCATACACCTCATCCACTATATGGTATAAGTTGCGTTCTTTTAACAATGCTAAAGCCGCTCTAAAGGCAACCAAACCTTCTAGTTTTGCCATATCAATTCCGTAACAATCTGGATAACGAATTTGTGGTGCCGAAGACACAATGACAATACGCTTTGGTTTCAAACGATCCATCATTTTAATGATACTCATTTTCAACGTAGTCCCACGAACAATACTATCATCGATAATAACCAAATTATCGGTAGGTTTAATCACGCCATAAGTTACATCATAGACGTGAGCCACTAAATCGTCACGGCTACTATCTTCTGTAATAAAGGTTCTTAATTTAGCATCTTTGATCGCCACTTTTTCCGTACGAATTTTAACCTTCAAAAGTTCTTGTAAGGTTTGTTCCGTTAAGGTACTTCTATTCTTTAAAATGTAATCATTTTTTCTTTGGTTCAAGAAATCCTGAGCTGCTTCTACTAATCCGTAAAAAGAAGTTTCGGCTGTGTTTGGAATATACGAAAACACGGTATTATCTGTATCTTGATCAATTGCTTTTAAAACCGATGGCAAGATTAATTTTCCTAAATTTTTTCTTTCTTGATAAATCTCTGCATCACTTCCTCTTGAAAAATAGATGCGCTCAAATGAACAGGCTTTTTTCTCAATAGGAGTTAAGATTTGTTTCATTGAAATAGCACCGCCTTTTTTAATAATCAAGGCGCTTCCTGGATCAATTTCTTGAACACTTTCGAAAGGCACATTGAATACGGTTTGTATCACTGGACGTTCTGAAGCTACCACCACTACTTCCTCATCTTGATAGTAATACGCTGGACGAATTCCCGCTGGGTCTCTAAACACAAAAGCATCTCCGTGTCCTAACAATCCCGCCATAGCGTATCCTCCATCTAAATTTTTAGAAGAACGCATTAAGATTTTAGCAATGTCCAAATGATCGGCAATAACGGGAGAAGCTTCTCTTTTATTCAAGCCCATCTCTTTGCATTCTTGGTACAATTGCATTACTTCTTTATCTAAGAAATGACCAATTTTTTCCATTACCGTTACGGTATCGGCCATTTCTTTTGGATGTTGTCCTAGTTCAATAAGATTTTGGAATAATTCTTTAACATTGGTCATATTAAAGTTTCCTGCCAAAATTAAGTTTCGGTGCATCCAATTGCTTTGACGCAAGAATGGATGTACACTTTCAATACTATTTTTACCAAAAGTTCCATAACGAACGTGACCTAAAAACAACTCCCCTAAATAAGGAATGTTCTCTTTTTGCAACGCCACATTGTTAGCATATTCGGGATGATTGATCATCTCTTCATTGATACGCTCGTTGATTTGAGCAAATACATCTTGAATAGGTTGTGAAGCGTTAGAACGCACACGACTAATGTATCGCTGCCCAGGTTCTACATCAAACTTAATACTGGCAAAACCGGCTCCGTCTTGTCCTCGGTTGTGTTGCTTTTCCATCATCAGATACATTTTTTGTATCCCGTAGAAAGCGGTTCCGTATTTTTCTTTGTAGAATTCAAGCGGTTTCAAAAGCCTTACTAAGGCAATTCCACATTCGTGTTGTAAAGCGTCGCTCATTGGTGTATTGTAATTGGTTGTGTTGTTATTTTTTTATAAAAAATGCCCCGAAAATTTCGAGGCATGAGTTATTATAATTCGATATCAAATTGTGTCAATGATTTGAATTGTTGCAATCTAGACACTACTTCTTTTTTATCCAAGGCAAGCATTCTTTCTGTTCCAAATTTCTCCACACAGAACGAAGCTAAATTAGATCCGTAGATTACGGCATTTTTCATATTGTCAAACGATACGTTTTCGCTTTGCGCAATAAATCCTGTGAATCCACCCGCAAAAGTATCTCCCGCTCCTGTTGGATCAAATACTTCTTCTAAAGGTAATGCTGGTGCAAAAAACACTTCTTCGTTATGAAATAATAAGGCGCCGTGTTCTCCTTTTTTGATGACCACATATTTAGGGCCCATGGTATGGATTTTAGCAGCTGCTTTTACTAATGAATATTCGCCTGATAATTGTCTCGCTTCTTCATCATTAATTGTAATTACATCGATACGTTTCATTACCTCTAATAATTCAGGCAATGCGCAGTCCATCCAAAAGTTCATGGTGTCTAAAACGACTAATTTTGGTTTTACTTCCATTTGATCTAAAACACTGCTTTGTACCAAAGGATGTAAATTGCCTAACATTACTACATCGGCATCTTTGAAATTTTGAGGAACTTTAGGTTGGAAATCGGCCAACACATTGAGTTCGGTAGCCAATGTATCTCTGGAGTTCAAATCGTTGTGGTACAAACCACTCCAAAAAAACGTTTTACCGCCTTTAACGATTTCAAGACCGGAAATGTCAATATTTCGAGCCGTCAATAAATCCAAATATTCTTGTGGGAAATCGTCTCCAACTACAGAAACAATAGCCGATTGTAAATTGAAAAAAGAAGCTGAAAGCCCAATATACGTTCCTGCTCCACCTAAAATTTTATCTGTTTTACCAAACGGAGTTTCAATCGCGTCGAAAGCCACCGTTCCAACAATCAATAATTTGTTCATTATTTTAGTTTCGAAATTAAGGGGCAAAGATAGTTTATAAGTTTTAGAGTTGCAAAGGTTCAAAGTGGCAAAATGAAGAGAATTTCACAATCTTTAAAAAGTGGAATTACAACAACTTTTCGTCTTCTTTTTCGTAAAATTCATCCACCGAAAGTTGTTGTTGAGTTGACGCCATGACTGCTAATTCATCGCATCGCTCGTTTTGAGGGTGGTTATTATGCCCTTTGATCCATTTAAAATCGACTTGATGTTTTTTATAAATCAATAAAAAGCGTTTCCACAAATCGGGATTTTTTTTGCCAACGAATCCTTTTTTCTCCCAGCCAAAAACCCATTTTTTCTCAACCGAATCGACTACATATTTAGAATCCGAAACCACGAGTACTTTCGTATTGGGATTTTTAAGTTTCTCCAATCCTACAATAACGGCTAACAATTCCATTCTGTTATTTGTCGTATGACGGAAACCTTCAAAGAATTCTTTTCTGTACGGTTGGCCCACCCATTCCATCACCACGCCATAACCCCCTGGGCCGGGATTGCCTTTAGCCGCGCCGTCAGTATAAATATGGACTTGGTGTGACATGGTAAGGTTATGGGTTTATAAGGTTACAAGTGGATAGGATTACTGTTGACTATCGATTGGTTAGCAATTTTTCAATAACTGCCGGAAAATGGTCTTGTTCCAATTCGTGAATTTTAGCCGCCACTACTTCTGGAGTATCGCTAATTAAAACAGTAACCTCTTTTTGAAAAATAATATTTCCTTCATCATAATTTTCATTCACATAATGAATGGTGATTCCTGTTTTGGATTCTTTATTTTCTACTACGGCGCGGTGTACGTGCATGCCGTACATACCTTTTCCTCCGTATTTAGGCAATAATGCTGGATGAATATTAATTATTTTGTCGGGATACTCCGCTACAATAGATTCTGGAAATTTTAATAAAAATCCAGCTAAGACAATTAAATCGGGTTGAATAGTATTAATTTCTTGTAGTACTTTTCCTGTTTCTAAATCGTTTTTGGTAAAAACCAGAGAAGGAACTTGGTATTTTTCGGCTCGTTGTATTACCTGAGCATCCGCTTTATTAGTAAATACCGCTTCCACTGAAGCAGATTTGGTTGCTTGAAAATAACGGATGATGTTTTCCGCATTTGTACCCGAACCAGAAGCAAAAATTACAATTTTAATCATGTTTTCAACCTATTTAGTATGCAAAAAAAGGGATAAAAAACGGAAAAAAATAGCATTCGTAAACCTTTGTTAAAATAAATTTTATATTTTCGTTCGCACATTTATTAACTAAATAGTTGTTTTAAAATAAAGTTTTTTATTTTTGCCAACAAATTAAATTTTAAAATTAAAGATTATGTCAGACATTGCATCAAGAGTAAAAGCGATTATCGTAGACAAATTAGGTGTTGACGAAAACGAAGTTGTAACAGAAGCAAGCTTCACTAACGATTTAGGAGCTGACTCCTTAGACACT
>JACCDU010648716.1_pt1 | contig 12807 bp, 12 predicted proteins | sample 7446081 | NCBI WGS metagenome assembly JACCDU01 (sample SAMN15323447, study PRJNA562643) | freshwater metagenome | isolation source: river surface water | place: USA:Blue River Watershed | collected 2017-08-17 | reverse complement strand
CGTGGCCGCCGCGCAGGCCGCGCTGCAGGGCGCGCAGGCCTTGCGGCGCGCCGACCCGACGCTGGGCGCCACCGTCGACCACTTCCCCGACGGCACGCAGACCAACCGCCTGCTCGCGCTGCGCATCGCGATCCCGCTGCAGGGCAGCGCGCGCTTCGAGGGCGAGGTGGGCCGCGCGCTGGCGCAGGCGCAGCAGGCGCAAGACCTGCTCGACAAAACCCTCTTGCTCGGCCGCGCCGAGCTGCAGGCGCTGTGGCAAAGCCAGCAGACACAAGGCCTGCGCCTGCAAAGCTACGAGGCGCGCATCCTGCCGCAGGCGCTGCAGGTGGCCGAACAGGCCGAACTGGCCTACGCCAAGGGCGGCCTGCCGCTGACCGATATGCTGGACGCGCGCCGCACGCTCAAGGCGACCCAGCTCGAAGCGCTGGCGGTGCGTGCCGAGCACGCCAAGGCGCTCGGCGCCTGGCGGCTGCGCAGCGCACCGCCCGAGCCGCGCTGAACGGCCGCCGTGCCGGCCCTTTTTTCCGAATTCCCCACCGAGACCCGAACGTGAACCTCTTGCGCCCCCTCCTCCTCGCACTGGCGGCCGCCAGCCTCGCGGCCTGCCAGGACAAGCCTGCACCGGCCGCGGCCGTGCCGCTGCCCATCATCGAGAACCAGCAGCTGCGCTACCCGGCCGGCCACCCGCAGCTCGCACTGCTGCTCACCACCGAGGCGGTGGCCGCGCAGCGTGTGCCGGTGGTGCTGCCGGCGCGCCTGGTCTGGGACGAAACGCGCACGCAGCGCATCTACCCCGCGTTTGCGGGCCGCGTCACGCGCATCCATGCCGACGTCGGCCAGGCCGTGCAGGCGGGCCAGGTGCTGGCCGAACTCGCTTCGCCCGAATTCGGCGCGGCCCAGGCCGAGCATGCGCGCGCGCAGGCCGACGCGCAGCTGGCCCGCCAGGCGCTGGCGCGCCAGCGCGAGCTGTTTGAAGCGGGCGTGCTGGCACGCAAGGAGCTGGAGCTGGCCGAGGCCGAGCGCGCGCGCGCCGAGGCCGAGCTGTCGCGCACGCACGCGCGCACCCGGCTTTACGGCAGCAGCGAGGGCGTGAACCTGCAGCTGGGCTTGCGCGCCGAGCTGCGCGGCACCGTGGTCGAGCGCAACCTCAATCCGGGCCAGGAGGTGCGGCCCGAGGGCACGGGGGCGCCGCTGTTCGTGGTCAGCGATCCCGCGCGGCTGTGGGTGCAGATCGACGCGCACGAAGCCGATGTGCGCGAGCTGCGCCCGGGCGCCACCGTGCGCCTGGTGGTGCCGGTGCTCGGCGAGCAGGTCTTCACGGCGCGCGTGGCGGCCGTGACCGACCAGATCGACCCGGCCACGCGCACGATCAAGGTGCGCGCGGTGGTCGACAACCCGCAGCGCCTGCTCAAGAGCGAGATGCTGGCGCAGGCGCATTACGAGCGCGAGCTGGCGCAGAGCGTCGAGGTGCCGGCCTCGGCCGTGTTCCTGCGCGGCAAGCAGCACTATGTGTTTGTGCAAAGCGCGCCCGGCGTGTTCGCGCCGCGCGATGTCACGCTGGCGCACGAGGGCGGGCAAAAGGTGCTGATCGGCACAGGGCTGCAGGTGGGCGAACGGGTCGTGGCGCAAAACGGCCTGCTGCTCGCGCGCGAGCTGCGCATCGCGCGTGACAGCGCGGGTGCCAGCGCCGCAGCGCAGGAGCCGTCGAAGTGAAAAGGTTCATCCATTCGGCCCTGAGCCAGCCGCTGCTGGTGGTGCTGGCCACGGTGCTGTTCGCGCTCGCGGGCGTGGTCGCGTTCAAGAATTTGTCGGTCGAGGCCTTTCCCGATGTGACCGACACCCAGGTCACGGTGATCGCGCTCTACCCGGGGCGCGCCGCCGAAGAAGTGGAAAAGCAGGTCACGCTGCCGCTGGAGGCCAACCTCGCGGGCCTGCCCAACGCGATCCGCCTGTTTTCGCACACCCAGTTCGGGCTGTCTTTTTCGGTCATCACCTTCAACGACCAGGCCGATGTGAACCTGGCGCGCCAGCAGGTGTCCGAGCGCCTGGCCAATGTGGACCTGCCGGCGGGCGCACAGGTCAATGTGGCGCCCAACGCCACGCCGGTGGGCGAAATCATGCGCTACCGCGTGCGCGGCGACGGCCTGTCGAGCACCGATCTGCGCACCCTCGAAGACTGGACCATCGAGCGTGCGCTGCGCCAGGTGCCGGGGGTGGCCGATGTGGTGGCCATGGGCGGCTACATCAAGCAGTACGAGGTGCAGCCCGACCTCGACAAGCTGCGCGCCTACAAGCTCACCTTCCAGAACCTGCTCGACGCGCTGGGTCGTGGCAACTCCAACGCGGGCGGCAGCTATGTGGCGCAAGGCGCGCAGCAGTTCGCGATCCGCGGCATCGGTTTGCTGCGCTCGCCCGAGGAGATCGGCCAGATCGTGCTCGCTTCGCGCAACGGCACGCCCATCCTGATCCGCGATGTCGCGCAGATCAAGCTGGGCGCCGTGCCGCGCCTGGGCACCACCGGGCAGGACAACGACGACGACGCGGTGATCGGCATCGTCATCATGCGCAAGGGCGAGAACCCGAGCGTGGTGCTCAAGGCCGTGAAGGACAAAATCGCCGCGCTCAACGAACGCGGCCTGCCGCCCGGCGTGCAAATCGTGCCGTTTTACGACCGCACCTGGCTGATGGACAAGACGCTGACCACCGTGTTCAAGAACATGGTCGAAGGCGCGCTCTTGGTCTCGCTGGTGCTCTACATCTTTTTGTCCAACCTGCGCGCGACGCTGGCGGTGGTGCTGGTCATTCCGCTGGCGCTGCTGTCGACCTTCATGGGCCTCAAAGTCCTGGGCGTGCCGGCCAACCTGCTGAGCCTGGGCGCGATGGACTTCGGCATCATCGTCGACGGCGCGGTGATCGTGGTCGAGAACATCATGCACCGCCTGGCCGAGCGTGGCGAGGGCATGAACGAAAAAGAGCGCAAGACCCTGATCACGCAGGCCACCAACGAGGTGGGGCGGCCCACGTTGTTTTCGATGCTGATCATCATCGCCGCCCACATCCCCATCTTCGCCTTGCAGCGCCACGAGGGCCGCATCTTCCAGCCCATGGCGCTGTCGGTGACGGCCGCGCTGATCGGCGCGCTGGTGTTCTCGCTCACGCTGGTGCCCCTGCTGGGCTACTGGATGCTGCGCAAGGGCCTGCCGCACGGCGACAACAAGGTGGTGCGCTCGGTCAAGAACTTCTACGCACCCATCCTCGACTGGGCGCTGCTGAACCGCCGCAAGGTGGTGCTGGCTTCGGTCGCCGCATTCGCGCTGGCCATGGGCGCAGCCTCGCGCCTGGGCTCGGAGTTTCTGCCCGACCTCAACGAAGGCACCTACTGGGTCAACTGGGACATGCCGGCCAGCGTCTCGCAGCAAGAGGCGTCGGGCATCCTGCGCCTGGCGCGCGAGGCCCTCAAGCAAATCCCCGAGGTGCGCACCGTGGTCTCCAAATCGGGCCAGCCCGAAGACGGCACCGACCCCAAGACGCTGAGCATGGCCGAGGTGTTTGTCGACGTGAAGCCGGCCGAGCAGTGGCGCAAGGGCCTCACCCACGAAGGCCTGATCGAGGAGATGGACCGCGCGCTCGCCGTGATCCCGGGCGTGGACCCGGCGTTCTCGCAGCCGATCCGCGACAACGTGCTCGAATCGATCTCGCAGATCAAGGGCCAGATCGTGGTCAAGGTGGCGGGCGACGACCTGGACGAATTGCGCCGCATCACCGAAGCCATGCAACGCGAGTTCAAGCAGGTGCGCGGCGTGCAGCGCGCCGAGGTCGACCGCCTGGGCGAATTGCCGCAGCTGGTGGTCGACATCGACCGCGAACGCGCGGCGCGCTACGGCCTCAACGTCAGCGATGTGCAGGACGTGATCGAGGCCGCGCTGGCCGGCAAGGCCGCCACCCAGATCTGGGAAGGCGAGCGCAAATTCGCCGTGGCCGTGCGCCTGCCCGAAGAGCGCCGCAGCCTGGGCCAGCTGGCCAGCACACCGATCGCCACGCCGGACGGCGGCTACACCACGCTGGGCGCGGTGAGCAACATCCGCCAGGCCAGCGGCGCGATGAACATCGCGCGCGAAGCCGGCCGGCGCACCATGGCGATCGGCATCTTCATCAAGGGTCGCGACATGGGCTCGGTGGTGGCCGACATGAAGAAACGCGTGGCCGAGCATGTGAAGGTGCCCGAGAACTACGTGGTCAACTGGTCCGGTGAATTCGAAAACCAGGAACGCGCCATGCAGCGCCTGTCGGTGGTGGTGCCGATCTCGCTGCTGCTGATCTTCGTGCTGCTGTTCAACGCCTTCAACTCGGTCAAGAGCGCGGTGCTGATCCTGGTCAACGTGCCGCTGGCGCTGATCGGCGGTTTCATAGCGCTGTGGCTGTTCGGCATCCCGCTGTCGGTGTCGGCCGCGATCGGCTTCATCGCGCTGTCGGGCCAGGCCGTGCTCAACGGCGTGGTCATGCTCTCGGTGTTCCAGCAGCTGCGCAACGCCGGCTACAGCGTGCTCGACGCCGTCAAGGAAGGCGCCATGCAGCGCCTGCGCACGGTGCTCATGACGGCCATGCTCGCGGCGCTGGGCCTGCTGCCCATGGCGATCAGCCACGACATCGGCTCGGAGACGCAGCGCCCGCTCGCGCTGGTCGTGATCGGGGGCCTGATCACGGCCACGCTGCTCACGCTGGTGGTGCTGCCGGTGCTGTATGTCGCCTGGTTTTCCAAAGACCGCGCCCCCCTGGCCAAAGCATGAAACCCTGGCTCGACACCTGGCGGCTGTGGCCGCAGCACCCACGTGAGCGCCTCAAACTCGTGCTCGGCAGCGTGCTGCACCCGCGCGCCACGCAGGCCTGGCTGCGTTATGTGCGCAGCGACGCGCTGCTGTGGCAGGAGGCCGCGCATTTCCCGCGACTGATCACACGCATCTACCGGCCCTATGCCTTGCGCCGCCTTTCGTGCCGCGAGCGTGTGGCGCACATGATCGAACACCACGAGCTGCTGCACCGCCTGGGTCTGCGCAGCCTCTTGTCGCGGTCCCTGTCGCAGCCGCTGACCGTGCTCACGCTGAGCGGCAAGGGCGGCGAAGTGGCCGAGGTTCGGTGGGTCGCGCTGCGCGACGGCCACCGCGAGGGCGACAAGCACCTGCAGTTTTTCTGGAACGGGCAATGGCTCTATTCCTTGTCGTTCCTGCTGCGCGAGCGCGAAGGCCAGCGGCAGCTGCTGGTCACGCGCCTGCAGGGCAGCAAGGACGCGCAGGCCCGCGAGCGCATACGCCAGGCCACCAAGGGCCTGCACGGCTGCCGGCCTTCGGTGTTGCTGCTGCAGTTGGCGCGCCACTTCGCGGGACGCGTCGGTTGTGCCTCGGTGCGGCTGGTCTCCAACCGCCAGCGCGTGGCCCTCAACCCGATGCGTCGCCTGCGGCTCAAGACCGACCTTGAAAGCCTGTGGCTGGAGCTGGGCGCCACCGTGCAGGCCGACGGCCTGTTCGGCCTGTCGCCGCAGGTCGAGGTGCCGCAGGACTTTTCGGCGGTGGCCTCGAACAAGCGTGCCGAAGCGCGCCGCAAGGCCGAGGTCCTGCGCCAGGCCTTGCAGGCGCTCGAGGCCTGCTTGCTGCAGGGGAGCGACTGATCAGCCCAGGCCGATGGGCGCCGGTGCGCGCGCGACGATCAGGCTGAACAGCCGCTCGTACTCGGCCGTGGGCGTGTGCTGGCCGGTCAGCGGGTCCTGGTTCTCGGCAAACGCCGCATCCAGCTGGCGCCAGTCGGCTTCGCTGAGGCTTTGTTCGGCCTCGGGCAGGATCACCGACTCTTCGAGGGCCATGTGGTCCAGGTAAAAGTCCACATAGCGCGCAAACGCCTCTTGGAAGGCCGGGCGGCGCGTCGGCCCGAGCAACTCCCAGGCGAGCAGCAGGTGCTGCAGCTCGCGCGCGGCTTTTTCGCTGTGCATGTGGTCGCGCTCGAGGCGGTCGATCGCACCCAGCACCTGCGGCGCGGCCTTGACCACCTTGGGAAACAGCAGGTTCGATTCCTTGGGGTGGTGCAGGCGCTCGGGGAACTCGTCGATGTAGAACAGCATGGCGCGCACCACGTCGAAGAAGTTCTTGCGGCTGTCGTCGGGCCCGCGCTCGACCAGCATGCGCATCGATTGCAGCATGGCGGCCAGCGAGGCGTGTTCGTCGCGGATGATCTGGAGGGTGCGGGGATGGCTCATGGCGGTTTCCTGGGTGTGCGCCCAGTCTCGCGCAAAGCCCGGCCCCGATCCGTGACTTGCGTCAAGAACGGCCGCTTTGGGGCCGCCAGCGCTTGAGCAGCAGGGCATTGGTCATGACGCTGACCGAGCTCAGCGCCATGGCGCCGCCGGCGATCACCGGGCTCAGGTAGCCCAGCGCGGCCAGCGGGATGCCCGCCGTGTTGTAGGCAAAGGCCCAGAACAGGTTTTGCCGGATCTTGGCCACGGTGCGCGCCGAGATCTCGAGCGCGTCGGCCACCAGCGCCACCTCGCCGCGCATGAGCGTGATGCCGGCCGCGTGCATGGCCACGTCGGTGCCATTGCCCATGGCCAGGCCCACATCGGCGGCGGCCAGCGCGGGCGCGTCGTTGACGCCGTCGCCCACCATCGCCACCACACGGCCGCCCTCGCGCAGGCGCGCGACCTGCGCGGCCTTGTCGCCGGGCAGCACCTCGGCCAGCACCTCGCCGTCTTCGGGGCGCAGGCCCAGGCGGCGCGCCATGGCTTCGGCGGCGGCGCGGTTGTCGCCCGAGATCATCACCAGCCGCAGGCCGCGCGCGCGCAGCGCCGTGAGCGCTTCGCGCGCGCCGGGCTTGGGCTCGTCGCCAAAGGCCAGCAAGAGCAGGCCCTGCACGCCATCGTCCCGCCGCTCGGCCAGCGCCGACAGGCTCGCGCCCTGCGCCTGGAAACGCGCGATGTCCTCGGACCAGGGCGCGGTGTCCAGGCCCTGCGTTTTCAGCCAGGGCAGGCTGCCCAGCAGCAGGACCTTGTCCAGCACCCTGGCCTGCAGGCCACGCCCGGGCACGGCCTGCACGTCCTGCGCGGGCGGCAGCGGCAGGCCTTGCGCGGCGGCCAGCACGGCACGCGCCAGCGGGTGCTCGCTGCCTTGCTGCACCGCGGCGGCCAGCGCCAGGGCGGTGGGCGCGTCCTGGCCGGCGCCCACGCTGTGGCCGATCAGCCTGGGCTGGCCCACCGTCAGCGTGCCGGTCTTGTCGAAAGCGACGGTGTCGACGCGGTGCGCGCGCTCGAGCGCCTGCGCATCCTTGATCAAGATGCCCCGCTGCGCCGCCACGCCGGTGCCGGCCATGATGGCGGCGGGTGTGGCCAGGCCCAGCGCGCAGGGGCAGGCGATGACCAGCACCGCCACCGCATGGATCAGTGCATGTTCATAGCCCACGCCCTGCGCCAGCCAGGCGCCCGCCGTCAGCAAGGCGATCAGCAGCACCACCGGCACAAAGACCTCGGCCACGCGGTCGACCAGGCGCTGGATCGGCGCCTTGGCCGCCTGCGCGTCCTCGACCAGGCGGATGATGCGCGAGAGCACGGTTTCGTGGCCCACCGCGCCCACCCGCATCTGCACCAGGCCCTCGCCATTGATCGAGCCGCCGGTGAGGCGGTCGCCGGCTTGCTTGGGCACGGGCAGGGGCTCGCCGGTCAGCATGGCCTCGTCGACCTGGGTCTGGCCCTGCAGCAGCTCGCCGTCGAGCGCGATGCGCTCGCCGGGCCGCACCACCAGCACATCGCCCACACGGATCTCGGCCACCGGCACGCGCTGCTCGCCCTCTGGCGTGAGCAGCTGCGCGGTCTCGGGCCGGAGCGCGTGCAGCGCGCGGATGGCCTCGGTGGTCTGGCGCTTGGCGCGCGCCTCCAGCCATTTGCCCAGCAGCACCAGTGTGATGACCACGGCCGAGCCTTCGAAATACAGGTGCGGCATGCTGCCCTCGGGCGCGGTGAGCCACAGCCACACCGAGAGCAGCCAGCCGGCGGTGGTGCCCAGCGCCACCAGCAGGTCCATGTTGCCGCTGAGCGCCTTGAGCGCGTGCCAGCCCGCCTTGTAAAAGCGCGCGCCCAAAATGAACTGCACCGGCGTGGCGAACACAAACTGCCAGGCCGCCGGCAGCATCCAGTGCTGGCCGAACAGATCGCCCAGCATGGGCAAGAGCAGCGGCGCCGACAGCACCAGCCCCCAGCCCACGGGCGCAAAACCCGTCCACGGACCGCTGGTCTGCTGCAGGGCGCCGGCACGCGGCGCCAGCGGTTCGTAACCGGCGTCGCGGATCGCGCGCCGCAAGGCGCCTTCGCTGGCGCCCTCGGCCTGCACCGTCACGTGCGCCGATTCGGTGGCCAGGTTGACGCTGGCCTGGGTGACGCCGGGCAGCTTGCTGAGGGCGCGCTCCACGCGGGCCACGCAGGAGGCGCAGGTCATGCCCCCGATGCCGATGTCATAGGCTTGTGGTGTGGCATGGATCTGCGTCATGTTGAAAAATAACAAAAGTCGTCAAAAGTATGCTTAAATACCGCCCAGGGTATCACTGGAGAATGCAAATGCAGCAAGTTTTCACTGTCCAGGGCATGAGCTGTGGCCACTGCGTCAAGGCCGTGACCCAGGCCGTGCAGCAACTCGATCCGCAAGCCCAGGTCCAGGTGGATCTGGAGACCCAGCGGGTCGAGGTGCAGTCTGTGCAGCCCCGCGAGGCGATTGCCGCCGCCATCGCAGACCAAGGCTATTTTGTCGCGGCTTGACCGTTCACGAAGGAATTCGATCATGAAAAACAATGTCGGCGGCATCGACCGCATTTTGCGCATCGGCGCGGGCACCGCGCTGGTGGTCCTGGCGGCCACGGGCACCGTGGGCGTGTGGGGCTGGGTGGGTGTGATCCCGCTGGCCACGGGCCTCATGGGCTGGTGCCCGGCCTACCCCCTACTGGGCGTGAACACCTGCAAAAACCGCAACCTGCCGGGTTGATGCCCGCGTCCGGCAGGGCGCCACGCGCTGCGGCATGATGCGGACATGAACACCCTGTCCGCCCCTGCCGTGGTGCAGCACCCGCGTGCCGTCGAAACCCTGGTGGTGGGCCGCCCCACGCGCGATGGCGCGGGCGTGCGGCTCACCCGTGTGCTCACCGGCGAGCTGCAGCAGCGGCTCGACCCCTTTCTCATGCTCGACCACTTCGCGAGCGACGACCCCAAAGACTACGGGGCCGGTTTTCCCGACCACCCACACCGCGGCTTCGAGACCGTGACCTACATGGTCGCCGGCCGGCTGCGCCACGAAGACAGCATGGGCGGGCGCGGCCTGCTGCAAAACGGGGGCGTGCAGTGGATGACCGCGGGCCGCGGCCTGGTCCACAGCGAGATGCCCGAGCAGCAGCAAGGGCGCATGGAAGGCTTTCAGCTCTGGCTCAACCTGCCCTCGCAGCACAAGATGTGCGCGCCCGGCTACCGCGACATCCAAAGCGAGGAGATCCCCGAAATAGAGACCGCCGAAGGCGTGCGCGTGCGCGTCATCGCGGGCCACAGCCACGGTGTGGTGGGCGCGGTGCATGCGGATGCGGCCGAGCGGCCCACGCAACCGCTCTACCTGGACCTGCATTTTTCGGGCGAGCAGCGCTTGCACCAGCCCTTGCCGCTCGCGCACAACGCCTTTGTCTACGTCTACCGCGAAAGCCTCACCGTGCTGGGCCAGGCGCACAGCACCGCGGTGCCTGCGCAGCGCATGGCGGTGCTGGCCAACGAAGGCGATGGCGTGGTGCTGCGCGGTCAGGCGGGCACGCGTGCCCTGCTGATCGCGGGCCTGCCGCTGAAGGAGCCGATCGCGCAATACGGCCCCTTCGTCATGAACACGCGCGAGCAGCTGATGCAGGCGGTGGAAGACTTTCAGGCCGGCCGCCTTGGGCGCTGAAGACGGGCGCTGCGCAAAGCTTCTTTACAAATCTCTGCCAAGCAGCCAAAAGCGCGACACACACGCGGCGCACACTGGGCTTTCGCCTGGAGACAAGGGGTCTCGGGCATCCCAAGCAAGGAGCATGAGATGAAACACTGGATGCGCATTTCCGTGATGAGCGTTGCGCTGCTGGGCGCCCTGGGCGCCAGCGTCTGGGCGCATGGCCCGGACAGCCATGGCAGCCCCTCGGCACGCCACGGCCAAAGCCTCAATGAACTCAAAACCAAGCTGCGTCTGGACGCTTCGCAAGAAAGCGCCTGGAAAAGCTATGTCGAGGCGATGCAGATGCCCATGCACGGCGCCAAACCCGACCGCGCGGCCCTGCAGAAAATGAACACGCCCGAGCGCATTGACCAGATGCAGGGCCAGCACCAGCAGATGCAGGCAGAAATGAAAAAGCGCGGCGATGCGACCAAGGATTTTTATGCGCTGCTGAACAGCGAACAGAAAAAAGTGTTCGACGCCGAAACCCTGCGCATGGTGCCCGGCGGTCATGGGCCCTCCATGCACCGCCACATGCATTGACCGGAGGCCGTTGACATGGGTCAAGACAAATCCGGCTTGCGCCGATAAGCTTTTGAGCCATGTCACACATGCACCCGCCCCAGAAGGCGGCCCAGCGCCTGCTGCTGCCGCCGATCCTGCCGATCGAACCCGACCAGCCACTGGCCTGGCTGGTGCTCGGTTTTCGCGACCTGCTGCGCAAACCCTGGCTGAGCCTGGCCCATGGGCTGCTCATGGCGCTCGGCGGCCTGCTGATCAGCTGGCTGGCACTCGACCGCTTTTGGCTGCTGCTGGGCCTGCTCTCGGGCTTCATGGTGATCGCGCCCATCCTGGCCACCAGCCTGTACGCCATGAGCCGTGCCATCGAGCGCGGTGAGCCCGTGGGTCTGGCCTTGCTGCTGGGCACCTGGACACGCTGGCACCTCAAGCTGCAGGCGCAGCCCGAGAGCTACTGGGCCCTGGTGCGTTTTGGCTTGCTGCTGGCGTTGGCAGCGGTGGGCTGGGTCGTCACTTCCTCGGCGTTCATCCACCTGATGACACCGCAGCCCATCGACACACCCATGGATTTTCTGCGCCATGTGGTGGCCAGCCAGGAACACCACCTGTTCGAATGGTGGCTGGCGCTGGGCGGCCTGCTGGCCGCGCCCGTGTTCGCTTCCAGCGTGGTCGCCGTGCCGATGCTGCTGGACCGGCGCGTCAGCGTGCTGCAGGCCGTGCTCACCAGCTGGAAAGCCGTGCTCAGCTACCCCACCACCATGGCCTTGTGGGCTTTCCTGCTCATGGTGCTGGTGCTGCTGGGCGTGCTCTCGCTGTTTCTGGGCCTGGTCGTCGTGGTGCCGTTGCTGGGCCATGCGAGCTGGCACGCCTACCGCGCACTGGTGGATGTGCGGGGCCTGGCGCCGCGCCTGTCCGACGGGGAAGGCCCGGCATGATGGACTTTTCCGAAGAGCAGTTCGCCTGGTTCGGCCTCACCATCGGCGTGGGGGCCTTCATGCTCTACATGCTGTTCATCATCGGCCAGCTGGCCTGGGAATCGAAGGCGGGCAAATTCGGCACCTTCGTGATCTTCCTGGGCCTGGCCTTCGGCATGGTGGGCTTCATCGCCAAAGGGGTGATCCAGTGGCTGCTGGATGGGGCCTGAAGGGCACAAAAATTTTTATCTGAATAAGCTTGTGGATAAAAACGGGGCAAGCCCTGGCTTATCCACAGGCGCGGGGCGTTCGGCCAAGTTGTCCCCGCCGGCGCGACAGCACAGGCGCACACCCGCCCACACCGTTTGAGATCCGCTAAATGCTTGTCGCAATGGATGAATTTGGCTTTGTCCACATGCAGGTGCGGCCCTTAACTACTACCACTATGGAGAAAGATAAATAAAGAAGGAACACAGGAACAGCCGCCGCCCAGACCCTGGCGCGCAGGCTGTTAAGATTTCGCTTTCACCGCCTTCGCCCCTGTCCAATGCCCCTGTCCACTCCTGCGCCCGCCTACGAAATCAAGAGCGCAGACCTGCCCTTGCTGGCGTTCCAGCTCAAGACCGGCGATGTGCAGGCGGTGGCCCAGGCGCTGGCGCTGCAGCTGGCGGAAACGCCAGGCTTTTTTGACCAGGACCCGGCCATCCTCGACCTCGACAGCTTGCCCGCCGAAGCCAGTGCTCTGCAACTGGCGGATCTGGTGGACATCCTGGCCACGCATGGCTTGCGTGTCGTGGCCGTCAAGACTTCGGACGCGCAGCGTCTGGCCCAGGCCAAGGCTCTGGGCCTCGCACAGGCCGACGATGTGCGCATGCGCCGCCAGCCGCCCGTGGCTGCCCCCATGCCGGCAGCAGCACCGCCTGCAGCGCCCAGCCTGGTCGAAGCCATGGTGCTCGACAAACCCTTGCGCTCGGGCCAGCAGGTTTATGCCAAGGGGCGGGATCTGATCGTGCTGGCCATGGTCAACGCCGGCGCCGAGGTGATCGCCGATGGGCACATCCACATTTACGCACCGCTGCGTGGCAAGGCAATCGCCGGCGCGCGCGGCTTCATGGGCGCGCGCATTTTTGCGCAGAGCATGGACCCCGAACTGATCTCGATCGCTGGCGTCTACCGCACCAGCGAAAATCCGCTGCCGCCCGAAGTGCGCGGCCGCGCGGCCCAGGTGGGCCTGCAATCGACGGCCCAGGGCGACAAACTCGTGATCACCCCGGTGCAGGCCTGACCGACCGCATTTTCTTTTCAGACTGAAAGACCTCCTCCCATGGCAAAAATCGTTGTAGTGACCTCCGGCAAGGGCGGTGTGGGCAAGACCACCACCAGTGCCAGTTTCGCGACGGGCCTGG
>JACCDU010023657.1_pt1 | contig 12812 bp, 20 predicted proteins | sample 7446081 | NCBI WGS metagenome assembly JACCDU01 (sample SAMN15323447, study PRJNA562643) | freshwater metagenome | isolation source: river surface water | place: USA:Blue River Watershed | collected 2017-08-17 | reverse complement strand
AGGCTTACACAAAATAGTATGTTTACTAATTTTTGCTGTCATGCAACATTCATAATTCCGGTGTATAGTTTTATTAGGGTTAACCCTCATAAAGGGTTAATTCCCTAAATAAATCATGAATTTAAAAGAGGATTGAATATGAAAAACGTACTTGGATTATTGAAAAACATTTTGGACGCTTGGACTGAGGCTCGTTTGGCTTACCTTGCCCGCCGTACAAAAAATTACCCGATTGGCTCGTAATGGCGATGACTTTTACCCACTTCTTACCTGCCACGCAAATAGGGCGTTTTGGAGCTTGGCTCAAAAGCCTTGATCGCGAGACTTTGCGCAATTATTTTGGTGTGAGTCTCAATCATCATGGCATCAACCATTTAATATCGAAATGGAAAAAAGAGCCCTCGCGCCACCACTTCTTAATTGCTCACAAGGAGCATCAATGGGCTGGCGTGCTTCACATTGCGACACTGGATGACGGGGTTGAATTTGGGGTGATTGTAAAAAAGGAGTTTCGTCGTCAAGGGATTGCTGACCAGCTATTGGGCGAGGCAATCGTTTGGGCACAAAACAGGGATTATCAAAACCTCTTCATGCATTGTGTGGTTGAGAATCAAGCCATCCAAAAACTCTGCGCTAAACACAACTTAATTGCACGAAATATTTATGGTGATGTTGAGGTAGAAATGAAACTACCTAAGCCAACTTGGCGCTCACTATTTAGAGAGAGTGTTTCTCGTCAACATAACTGGTACCAGTTTCTTAAAGAAAAGTTGGCATAACTCATCAAATTAGAAACTGAATATTCATTTATTAATCTATTCAACAGAAGCTGAACCCGCAGTCTGTTCTATAGCACCGTTACTTTAAGCAACTCTCCAAAACACTAAACCCCCTCTATTGCTAATGAGGGTTTTGTATTGGAGTTAAATGCTAAGTATTTGCCTACTTTGGAATATTGTTAGTTTTACCTGACCATTCTTAGACTTGGTCCTCACTTCAAAAATGCTTTTTTTAAAAATGATTTTCGATCACCATTTCGGATTTGGGAATAAAGCCAGGTTTTGGCCATGCGGACTTGGTTCCCTTGCCAATCACTAGCATCGCAGCTACTGCATAGTCTTTTGGTAGATGAATGAGCTCAGCAACTTTAGCGAAGTCAAAGCCTACCATCGGGCATGAGTCATAGCCCATGGCCTTGGCGGCTAGCATCATGGTTTGCAACATGATTCCTGCGGAGCGCATTGCCTCATCGCGTTGCAACTGCTCTTTACCAGCATAAAACGGATTAATCCATGGAACTAAGATGTCCTGTGCTTCTTTGGGTGCGTTAACCCAATACCTGGCAGGATCTTTTTCCCACGCTTTAATATCGACGGTTACAACAAAGAGTAATGAGGCATCCGTCACCTGGGCTTGGTCAAATGCAGCCTCTCGAAGCTTTGCTCTTAATGCCTTATCTGTAACATTCACTAAACGCCAATGTTGAATATTGAAGGAGGAAGGCGCTTGCATGGCAAGCTCTAACAGCTGCTCGGTCTCTTGCTGGGTGAATTGGTGACTTGGATCAAAATGCTTGATGGCTCTGCGTTGGCGAATGGCATCAAAGGTGTTCATGAATACTCCTGTTCAGATGAAACCGTGATCATAAAGCAATTTACTAACCGTTTTGAGTTGCCTAAAGTGAGTGAAGTGTTAAATAAAGTAACGACTTAGACTTAGCTCGAATCAGTTAAAAGCTCCTCAAGTTTTGAGGCGGCATTTGCAAACTCTTTATCCATAATTTCCACCAGCGACTTGCACAAGGCATCACAAATAGCTGATACAGTGTTAGGAGAGCAGCCATTTACATTTGGCGTAAGAGGTCCATGAAGAAAAATATGCCGGATAGATTTTGCTAACGTCAATGAGCTACAAACACCATGATTAATAAATATATCTAGTTGGTTTTTTTGATCTGGTGCCGTGATATGAAATTTAACCGACTTGAAGAATATATTCTGTGGATCCGCTTCTCGAATTGACTTTAGACATTCATCATAGGAATGTCGTTGTCCGATCGTTCGCATATCAGTGATATTAATAGCACGACATAGTTGTTCAAATGCAGTCCAATGCAAAGTAACTTTTGTTAAGGCGTCATAACCAGCAGTTGTTTCATCAGAATAACCCTCTAAATCAAGCCCTTTAAACGCCCTAGCAAATCGATACCGTGCAAAAAATCTGTTTACAGTTTTAGCAGCAGCAAATAAATGCGTATGTCCGGCAATTTGATAATAGAGTTCATACAACTCCCATTTAGGCGGTTTAAATGTTTTTGGCTGTTGGAGTTTCAATTCTTGGATCTCTAACGATTGGGTTAACTAAATCTTAGAGCATATAAAAACTTTCGACAATTACTAGTGAATGGCTTACTTTTGTGATGAGCTCACAAGGACTTAAGCCTAAACCTATGGATTAATAATCTATTCGAGTTACGAGAGTAACCGCTATCTCTACTTAACACCGCAACAGATAGTAAATACCTCATCCAAATCAAAGAACTCCATTGAACCCCTTTTACCAATCCGAGCAGACACACCAAAAACTCTTTCCCATGGAATATTCAAAGTTAAAGCTTTTTGCCGAGCAAGACTGTAAGCATCGACATCTTTAACAACTTGATCTATTTTTTTGGGCGGTTGCTCACTCACGACACTAATTAATGGCTTAGATTTTCGTTTTTCATCTTCACTAAAAAAGTGAAATACTAAGTAAATTCTTGGTTGACTTTCTTTTTGCTCGAGAGCTAATTTCTCATTAAGGTTTTCATCAAGCAGATTAAAAGGATATATTTGCTTTGCTTTATTTAGAACTTGTTCGGAAATAGGCCATGCTAAGTTCTGGTGATAATCGAGCGGTAAGATTGTTACTATCTTCCCAGAGTAGTGATCTCGAATTGCAACGAAACAGGTTTCATCCTTATGGCTGTAAAAAACTAAATGATCTCGGTTAAATCCAGGTTCTGTTCCAGTATTGACAAAATAGCCCTTATCCAAAATAAACGCGATTTGATCAAAAGATAAAAGTGTCCTCTGAGCAATTCTCATGTAGGCATGCTTTGAAAAATATGTAAAAGCTCCCATGACACTTTACTAGAGAGAAAAATAAAGACCTGAAAAATTAAAAAACTTCCACCATCCAAAGCTAAACCAAGCAAAAACAACCCACTACTTCAAAATCATTAAATGACTTATTGGTTACTCAAGAAGTATCAATGTAAAGTAATTTTTAATTTATTGTATATGCTTTAAATTCAACTTAATTTGAAATAGCTCAGCAAATGAGCTTTTCAAAAAATTAAATATGGTCTTAAGATATGCTTTTGTATGCAAAAACAAATAAGTTAATTTAGAACCATTTCTCGACATGCCCTATTCTGCCAAATCCCTAATCCAAAAGATTAAAGATCTTGAGGACATAGAAAATCAAAAACGCGAGCGCGAGTTAATGAGGCAGGCTGAAGAAAAAAAACGTGAGCAAGAGCAATTAAAAAAAGATCTTCACTTCTATACATCGATCGGAAAAAAATGTATCGAAGCAGCATTGGATGGAAAAACGTGCTGCGCCATAGATCAAAAGGAGCTTACTTCATTTCGAACTCAAATTTTGCAATGTGGATTAATTATTCAGGTGCTGGAGCTTAATCCTGCTCAAATTGAAGAAGAATTTCCCGAATTCTATAAAGCTTTAAATTTAGAAGATCAACTTACTGCTCTTGAAAATAAGTATGAAGAGGCTCAAAATACCGGCTCCGATTTCTACGACACGGCTCTAGCTAATTTAAATGATGTCTTATACGAGTTATTTGAACGGGCAGTTGAAGATGAGTGGCATGTACATTTTCTTGAAAAACAACTTATTGATGACATTAATGAGACATCTTTCATAAATTCTGACTTATATGAAAGTGACCACGCATTATTACTTGGAATGAATGAGCTTCTTAATGTTTTAAAAAAATATCAATATAAAGAATTAGTTGACGAAGATAGTCTTGGGGAAAGTTCTGCCACTCCCTACCTTAGAGAAATAGTTTCAAAAATAGAAGATATTGAAACGGCGGTTTTTAACAATAAGGGAATTGTTAATACAATTATCGCGAATTCTAAAGAGATAAAAGATCAAATTGATGAGTTTTTAGAGCAAACCTACTCTCTAACAACCATTAGTTGGGCAAGGAAAACCTTTAGTTGTTCGATTGAAAGATATAAATTTCTATCGCCAGACTCACTCGAATGGCTCACAGATAATCCTTTGATGATCGATTTCTTTAAGCTGATCGAAAAAAATATTGCTGCCAAAGAAAAGTCTTGTGAATTTATTTTCGACCAATACTCAAAGTCAAGTAATAGCTACGAATTACTTGAGGATGGGCTTTTTTTTGATGATTTTTTAATTGAAATTTCTATTGAAGATTTAGCAAATGTATTCAGAAGCCTTGAATACTCAGTAAAAGTTAAGACCACAAAGATATCAGGCGGGGAGCCGTCAAACCTTATTTTTAAGCATGCTCTGTTACTTTCTTGGTAGCTAATAGCTGCTTTTATATTGTTTTCAAGTAAAAGGGTTTCGCGGGTCCTTTTTATAGGATTTTCTTATTTTCTTAAAAGAGCTTTTTCAATTATTTGATCTAATTCAGATCCGCTCAAGGCAGTCTCAATAAGCATGTTTCGCATCATCCGCTCTACATCTTCCTTTGAGGACAGCGACTCCAATCCATTTATTAATCTCCAGTAATACGCTCGTCTGATTAAGTTAGATTTTCCAATCCATTCATTGGCTTCACCGGGCTGAATAAAACTTTCTGCATATTCAAAAATTTCATTGAATTGCTCATTACTTAGTCTTGTTTCCATAGCTTATTCATAATTAAAGATACATTGGCATGTCGAGTCCCGCGTAATCTACATCAATCAAACTCTCAATCAATTCAGATAAATCTATAATTTTCTTGAGTTGCTTTAGACATGAAAGAGCATCTGATGATGACCAAGTATAGGAGTATGTTAGTAGATAACTTTCTACCTGAATTTCGTGACTTATATCTGGTAATACATAACTATCTTCCTCAGGGATTAGCTGAATAACTGGATTTATTTTTTTATATTTTCGACTACTTTTTGAACTTCTATTTGGTTAAGTTGGCGTTTTACTAAAACTTCATTTTTGTAAACAAATTGAATCGTGTTTGGTTTTTTCGGACTTAGTTGATTTAGCAAAGTAACCCTATTTTGCTGATCGCTATCAAGTTCAATGCTTTCTATCCTATCTTCATCTGTCTCATCCAGATTACTCCCATCTAAAAGATAAAGTTCGTAATAAAAATAGCGAACAGGCGTATTAAAAAAACGAATTCGAATTGGGCCAATATTATTTTTTATCAACTTGATTCGAATCCATGAGCACTTGGGAGAAATTTATTTTGTTTTTATGAACATTATTCATGAATTAAATATTACTCGATTACTGCTTGCCCAATCACTGCGCCAGGTTTACGTAAAGCTTCTGCCCTTCTAGCCACATACTCTGGGTTGTTGGAGGGCACGAGTTTGACAGTTCGTTGAGTGCCATCGGCCATGGTGACTATCACCCGATCACTGCCAACGGCTTTCACTGAGTTCATGAAGCTTTTCTCTGACTCAGGTACTTGGATCGGGGTTTGGGTCACCGGCGCTCCTTGTGGATTGACTTTCTCAACCTGTGCTGGTGGCTCCGCAATCAATCCCGAGTTAGGTATGGTTGCAGGCTCTAGTGGTGCTGGGGTTAGTAGTTCAGCTGGCTTTGCAGCATTACTAGCGGAGGGCGCTGCCGCTGGTGCTGCAGAAGGCGTAGGCTTGGCCTGCTCTTTAGTGATGCTATCCAATTCTTTGAAGGCATCAGCCGAGCGATTCTGAATATCTTTGGTCGACTTCATCACATTTTTGGATCCCATGGGAAGCGCTACCAGCACGTAGGTACGGATCCGATTGCCTTCGGCCACGTGTTTCATTTCCACGGTCTCAACTCCTGTGATATCGACATCGGGGCAAATACTTCTGGCAGTCAGTTCCGATTGCTCGACCGATGCACCTTCGTTATCGGCGCGGTACATCTTCATTTGGCTACGTACCTTGCCACCTGCTCCCTTACAAATCTTGGTGTAGGCAATCGTTTTGGCTTTAAGGTCCGCCATGGCAAAGTCACTGGAGACCGCAGTGCCATTTTCATAAATGATGCCGGTCTCTTTAGGAAGCTTGGTCATCCAGCTCGGTGCTTCGCTAATGGCAAGGCTTGCGATCCTCGCTTGTTGTTTGTACTCTTCCTGTGACTGAGTCTTCGATTGTTGTGTAGGGCTGCTGGTACCGCAAGCAGCTAAGAGCAAAGTGCTCGCACTCAAAACTGCTAATTGGTAATTACGTGTATTCATGATGAACTCCTTCAATAGGTGAGGATTAAAATTTATCGACCACAGCCCATTGATGGGCATTAAGTCGCACGGTGACATAGGTAAAACGCACTGCTTGGTTTTGATGAATCTCGGTTTTGGAAATCATTTGGTAGGTGTTGCCCTTCCATTTACGCAGTCCTCCTAAAAAGTTATCGCCGGTAAGCCCCTTACCACCCAACTGCAACTGATCGCCCACGCGAATAAACGGACGGTCGGTAATGTAGGGGTGGTTGGTACAGGTTTCCTTCCGAATAAAGGTTTGATCGGCATTGAGTAATGTCGCTTGGCGATTACTTGCCTTGAGTTCCGTGGTCTCTTTGAAGTAGCAACGTGTCTCGGTGGGTGCTTGGTTTAAGAAAGCCCGTAGGTCATTACGAATCACCTGTTGATCGACTTCACTGCCCTGGCAGTAAAAGCGGCTGGTCCAGAGTCGATACTTCGCAAGCGAGTAGTAGCTCTTATTAATTTGATTGGGTGTGCTATTCCCTTCGACACCACTGACGGTATAAAAGGTACGGCGTCTAATTTGCTCTTCGATTAAGGCTTGCTGTTCGGGTGCTTTGCTGCAATCAATTTGCATTCTGGCCAGTTCCTCAAAACTCAGTAAGGGGCGATGAGGGATTTGGTGTTGGACTGGCCGCGGCGTGACCGGATAGGTGGTGCTCACCGGCCGAGCCGGTTGGCTATAGCTCGGGTAGTAGGTACTTGGTGAGGTGTAGCTGTATTGGCGAGGCTTCGTACTGCATGCCACCAGCAACAGGGCCATAACGAGAAGATAAGTGTTCTGACCCATCGCGCTTCCTTTACGTTCCCGCCTTTTGGACTTTGTCTCGCGGCATAAATGGAAAGACGCTCTGACCTGCGGTGGTCGTTGGATTGGGGGTGACCACACGAACCGTTGGCTGGATTGGTTTCATGGCAAAGCCATCAATGGCTGAGCGCACCGGGTCCATAAAGTAACCTTGTACTCGTGCGTACGCACTGGTTTGGCGACGCAAGTCATCAATCTCTTTACGCAATCGCTCATTGATGAGCTCTTGCTCGAGTTTTTGATGGGTTAGTTGCAAGGCATATTTTTGTTCTTCACCTTCGAGCTTTTTAAAGTCCATCGCCTGATCATGGCGTGCGGTTTGTAATAAGGTCTCCGATTGCAAACGCTGGCTGGCACTCAGGTTCATCTGCGCCAAGGTCTTGGTTTTATGTTCATAGGCTTTGAGGGCAATGCGATGGCCCATTTGCGATTGACCCGCCTGGATCTTTAAAAAGATGGGCATGAGCTCTAGGCACAACTGCAAGAGTGAGAGCAAGAGATACTTCATAAACGCCCCACCGTTATTGGTAATTAGTGACCAGAGCACATCGGCAGAGCCGACATTAATAAAGGCCTCATGAATCGCGCTCGTTTTGGTGAGATCTGTGGTGATGCTCGCTTTAGCGGTCTCCACCGCAACTTGGGCTTGGGTAATGTCCTCCCCTGCTTTGGTGAGTTCCGCTTCTCTTGGTGTGACATAGGCGTGGTAGGCGTTACGATAGACCGCTTCAAGGCGATCGCACTCTTGCTTATCTTTGGCATAGAGCTGCACGATCTCGCTCTCATCCAAATCCGGGGCGAAGGTGTTTCTCACTTGTTGGCGATAGTCTTGCATGCATTTTTCGGCAGCAGCGCGTTTACGGGTAATCTCTTGCGGCGGGCTTTGCAGCTCTTTCTTTAAACGGACGATGCGTTGATCGAGGGTCTCAAGTGTTTTGGATTTATCAGCGAGCTCATACTTTTGTTGGTAGAACTCTTTGGATTGCGTATAGCGGCCGTCCTTGAGATCTTGCGCATGGATCTCCAACTCCGACTTCAATAAGAGTGGCATCGTGAACTGGCTACTGAGTGAGCCAATCACCGTAATTAAGAACACCCGGATACCCAAATAAAAGTACGAGATGTTTTTCTCGGTCTCGTAGCGCGTGTCAGCGAGATAAATAAAGTTACGATCGAGCACCAAGACAATCATCGATCCCACAAATGAGCAAACAATGGTCATGATGAGACGCAGCACTAAGGGCTGACCGGCGGAGAGAAACCAACCGGCAATCCCAAACTGAATGGCGGCAAGAAAACTAGCAAAAGCAATCGCTGAACCAATTTTGGTTAAGCTACCAATCTCTTTAATCGGGGTGTCAGGACTTAAGCGGTGTCCCGTCAGAAATACTAAGAACTGTCGTGTGTTCATTCCATCTCGCAGTGAGGTTCAAGATGGTATCGAGTATGTCGACCTAAAAGCTCATAGATTGAGCTTAATTAAAAACAATCAAAAAAATTTTACTAAAATCAATCAGTTACTGTATATTTATACAGTATATGCAAGCAGTAGCTATCCCACAGCAAATGGGTCAATTAGCGGCTATGCCAAGGTAGTTGAGGCAATGGTAGCAAGTGAATTTGTGATTGAAGGCCAATAAAACAGACTATGTATCTAAGGTGAGACGTAATAATTTTCTTTTATTAGCACAATGGCTTGATAAAAATTTTTCACTTTATGGAAAAAATATTTTACCTATCTCATTTGGTGAAATTAAATTGTGTCATGCTATTTATAGACATTATTTTTTGTATACCAAGAGGAATGGGCATATATGCACTCAATTGATAAAGTTGATAAATGGATTTATCGGAATAATTCAAGTAGTCCGCTCACACTCCAAGAGATTGCTAATACTTTGGGGCTAACACGCGAACGAGTGCGTCAGATTGAGGCAAAAGCCCTATTAAAGCTCAGAAAAAAATTACAAGTAAAAAATATCAAAGCACTTGACCTGTTTGGTCAATAGGTTTGTAAGTGGGCAAACTACGCAATGGGTGCAAAAGGGCAAATGGCGGGAATGGAGCGCTTAGAGATCCTCCAACACCCGATCAGAAAAAAGTCATTGCATCTAACCTTAAACAAAAAATAATACAAAGGGAAATGGAAATTTTATTTCCAAGGGTTAGTGTATTAGATATCAGCAAATTTTTAGCGATTTTTATGCCAGGCTGCATTCAAGCCTTTGATAGTGTAGATGGATTAAATGGTTTAAAACGATTCCTGCACGATAACGTTGCTTGCAAATGTTGGCTCAAAGAAAATGTGGGTCTCAATGGTCATATTCCGGGAAGTTGGGGAAGAATAACTTTGGTTGGAACAGGAAAAGTGCAAATTGGGCCAAAAATGAAAAAAATCTCAAGAAAAAATAAGGTCCGTCATGATGTTAAGAACTGATTTCGATCCAAGCGGACCACCTCTATTTAAAATTCACTCTAATGAGTGGTGGGTAAAAATACTCGGCATGCAACAACATAAATGGGCATTAATTGAAACCCATAATAAAAAAATTACTATTTACTTTTTTCATGATCAGGGCATTCAAAAAGCATGCTCCCATGAATATAAGTTTTATCAATTAAAAAATCGCTCTGCAGTGGTTGACTCATTAGAATTTGAATGTATTCAAATCGCAGAATTAGGATTACAGAAAAATGGTTTTATGAAGCTAGAAGATAACCCAGGGCCTTGGATTCAATGCTGCCCGACAGGTAATTATTTTGATGCACGTAATAATGAAGAACGCATCTATTCAAAACTAGGCTACTGGATAGATTAATTTCATTAGCCATTCAACTCTCTTTTACTTAACATACTCCCGAATAAAAGCTTTTCTCGGATGTGTCCGATAGATAGCGCTTGTATGAATTTCATTGACATAGATTGGTCTATCTAAGGTCAACATTCTGGGTAGGCCAATAATCCTAGATGTATCGATGGCTGCTTGCACCAGCGGCGCTGGCAATTGTTGCCATTTCTCATGGTTGCTGGGGTGGACTTGTAATGGCAGGATTAGGGTGATGTAGAGGGTAGCAAACATGGTTTGGTCTTAGTTTTGTGTTGTATTTGTATTGTGATGAGCCTATAGCTCACCCTGTGAGCCTTAATTTCTCTAACCTGAATCTGTTAAACAGGAGGATCTATGCGTAAACGTCTTGAAGGTCTAGTGTTCGGTGCATTGTTTGTTGCTGGTCTTTTATATGGTCAAGCGGTGATGGCTTGCACTACCCAAACATTGATTGTGGGTGGCAAGATGACTGTTTGCACGATTTGCGGTACGGTTGTTTCTTGCATGTGAGGTGATCAATGAAAAAAATTCTTGCTCTATTAATAATTCTTCCCACAGTCGCCATGGCTCAGGCGGTCTATAACTGGAATAACTCGCCTAACAATTGGGTCAATAGCCCAAATAATTGGGAGAACAGCCCCAACAACTGGGCCAATAGTCCGAATAACTTTAATAACTCGCCAAACAACTTTAGCTCGACCAATGGCGTGTATGACAACCGTGGCAATCGCATCGGTTATGAGGTACCTGCTCCATCCGGGGTTGTTAATTACTTTGATAACAGTGGCAATCGGATGGGGTACAAACCAGCTGGCCGGTGATCCATGAAAACCCTCTTTCTTGACTTTGATGGCGTATTGCACCCGACTGCCCATGGCTCAGAATTGTTTAGCCAACGAACTATGTTAGAGGGAGCGTTAGAGAATGCAGACTGTCAAATTGTGATCTCGAGCAGCTGGCGGTTTCATGCAGAACTCAGTCAATTGCGCGAGTATTTTTCAAAAGATTTGCAAGCAAAGATGGTTGGGGTGACGGGTGAGCCGTACATCGGAGCCTATGCCCGCTTTCATGAAATCAATGCGTATGTATCGAATAACGGTATTACCAATTGGCGGGCGCTAGATGATTCCTATTGGGAGTTTCCAAAAGGTTGCCCACAATTAATCCGGTGCAATCCCAATACCGGTTTATCGGCTACCGAGGTAAAACTCGTAGAGCAATGGTTGCAGTCTTAATTTATCCATCAACCACAGGAGCATGCGATGAATACTGAAAAAATTAAGCAAGCCGAAGCATTTGCCCGTGAGTGTCATGCTGGTCAAGTACGCAAAGGTGCGGCCGAAGAGCCCTATACCATTCACTTAGAAGAAGTGGTTGCGCTTGTAAGTTCCTATGGCGGTAATGAAACCGAAATTTGTGCGGCCTGGTTACACGATACGGTTGAGGATTGCCCACCCACGAGCTTTACCGATCTGGAATCGCGCTTTGGGATCGAGGTGGCCAATGTGGTGCGCGAACTCACCGACGATAAATCACTAGAAAAAGCAGAGCGCAAACGTCTACAAGTAGTTAATGCCCCGCATAAATCACCATCGGCTTCTTTGGTGAAGCTTTGCGATAAGACAAGTAATCTGCGTGCGATTGCGAACTCACCACCAAAAAACTGGGATTACCAACGCCGTTGCGACTACGTCACGTGGGCTGCTACGGTGGTTGCCGCTCTACCCTATAAACCAGAGAAAGCCCTTGAAAACTTTTGGATTGCAGTCGATAGCGCAGAAATTGCTAATGCCAACGATTGTTTGCCAACCCGCCAAGCTCAAAATGTCGCTTTAGCAGTCTTACAGCGTAAAGCCTTGCGCTCAGGAGCTAGTCCCAAACAAGCCGAAGAGTTTTTAGTGCGTTTTGCGCAAGGCTCCTTGTTTGGAGATAAACCCCATGGGTAATATTCAAAATGCACAGTGCGAGTGCGGCTTTCGCAAATCGGTCAAGATTGGTGGCGGTATGGCCGATTACCGCGAAAACTCTGCCTTTCCGTTTTATTGCAAGGCCTGCGGTTTAATTAGTATCAACATTGCCAAGGAAGAGCGGATTTGTCCAACATGTAAGAGCACTGAAATTACACAGTACGGCAAAGAACCGGTAAGCCTTCCTGGTCCCCATAGTTCTGCCTTGCAATGGGGAGACTATGAGGCGCGCGCAATTGATCATTTATGTCCAAAATGTGGCAAGTATTCGATGGTCTTTGGCGGACCAAGCATCATGTTTGATTAGTTACGCAGAATCACTTCATGCGTTTATCCCGATCCAAAGTTGACCTCTTTATTGAATGTCCTTTATGCTTTTGGTTAGACCAGAAGAAAAAGATCAAGCGCCCTTCCGGGCCTCCATTCACACTTAACGTGGCTGTGGATCATTTACTCAAAAATGAGTTTGATGCATCTCGAGGTAAAGGGGTACCTGAGCGCTTGGCTCGCGAGGGGCTTTCATTTGTTCCGGCTAAGCACAATTTACTGGATCGCTGGCGTGAAAACTTTAAAGGTGTTACTCGCACTTATCGTGGCATTGAGTTCTTTGGTGCCATTGATGACCTTTGGCAGGATATGTTTGGGATCCATTATGTTGTGGATTACAAGGCAACTAGCAAGGCCGATGAAGTTAATCTAGATGCCGATTGGCAAATTGCCTACAAGCGCCAAGTAGAATT
>JACCDU010703403.1_pt1 | contig 12815 bp, 9 predicted proteins | sample 7446081 | NCBI WGS metagenome assembly JACCDU01 (sample SAMN15323447, study PRJNA562643) | freshwater metagenome | isolation source: river surface water | place: USA:Blue River Watershed | collected 2017-08-17 | reverse complement strand
GGATTAAGCGGCGAGTGCGAAACGTTCGTCGTTTGCAGTTAGTTTTTTTCTGCGGTTTTACGAGGTGACAGAACCTCGACATGCCCTGCTGCGTGTCCGAACCCATGTCGAAACCAATGCAGCCCCAGAAGCTACATTTTAAGCACTTCGCAGGTATTTCAAGAGGGTCAGGGGTGCATCAATGTGTAAATGGGCATTCCAGCGGACCACATCGGTCTGCTGGCCAAGGTAGCCGTAGGTAGCTGCCACAGTGCCCATGCCTGCAGCGAGACCGGCCACGATGTCGCGCTCGTCATCACCCACGTAGACGCAACAGGCGGGGTCAATGTTCAGCCTGCGTGCTGCTTCAAACAAAGGTTCTGGGTTGGGTTTGGCATGCGGTGTGGTGTCGCCGCTGACGATGGCGGCAGCGGAGGAAAACAGTGGCATGGCGGACGTGAGCGGACCGGTAAAACGGCTGGACTTGTTGGTCACTACGCCCCAGGGCAGTCCGGCCTGGACAATAGCCGAGATCATCTCTGGCACACCGTCAAAGATGACTGTGCGCTCTGTCATGGCATTTTCGTAGTTCACGAAGAACTCCTCGCGGTAAGCCATGAACTCAGGATGTTCGGGCGTCATGCCAAAAGCCACGCCCAGCATGCCTCGCGCGCCCGCGCCCGCCATGGGGCGGTAACGTTCCAGCGGCAGGGACGGCAAACCACGGTCAATGCGCATCTTGTCGGCAGCCGCCCCAAGGTCAGGCGCACTGTCAATCAGAGTGCCGTCCAGATCAAACAGCACAGCTTGAACATCGGAGAACAGGCTCATGCGGTTTTCCTGCAAGCCAGCAGGTAGTTCACGCTGGTGTCTTGGCTGAGCCAATAACGGCGGGTGAAAGGGTTGTATTCCATACCCTTGAAGCCCTGCAGGTCCAGACCCGCATCTCGCGCCCATTGCGAGAGTTCACTGGGCTTGATCATTCGTGCGTATTCATGTGTGCCCTTGGGTAGCAGCTTGAGCACATATTCGGCACCCACGATAGCAAAAAGAAAGGATTTGGGACTGCGGTTGAGGGTAGAAAAGAACACCCAACCACCGGGTTTGACCAGCTTTGCACAGGCTTGTACTACAGCTGCTGGATCGGGCACATGCTCGAGCATCTCCATACAGGTCACGACGTCAAACTTGCTCGGCTGCTCCGCAGCGAGGGCTTCGGCACTGACCTCGCGATACTGCACACCGGTGGTACCGGCCTCCAGTGCGTGCAACTGGGCTACCTTGAGTGATTTGGTCGCCAGATCGATGCCCAGCACATCAGCCCCCAGACGTGCCATGGCATCGGCCAGGATGCCTCCGCCACAGCCCACATCCACCGCTTTTTTGCCACTCAGATTCGTCAGGCCATGAATCCACTCAAGACGCAGCGGATTGATCTGATGCAGTGGGCGGAATTCGCTTTCAGGATCCCACCAACGGTGGGCCAGGTCAGAGAATTTGGCCAGTTCGGCCGGATCGACGTTGGTGTTGTTCATGCAGCGATTGTGGTCCAGGCCACGGTAAGTCACGGGGCAGACATGAAAAAAGCCCCATTGCTGGGGCTTTTCAGATTCACGCGGAGCGAAATCAGTTGGCGCGGGTACCGACCACTTCGATTTCCACGCGGCGGTTCTTGGCGCGGCCTTCTTTGGTCTTGTTGTCGGCCACGGGCTGCTTCTCGCCCTTGCCTTCGGTGTAAACGCGGTTCTTCTCGATGCCCTTGGTCACGAGGTAAGCCTTCACGGCTTCAGCGCGGCGAACAGACAGCTTCTGGTTGTAGGCGTCAGTGCCAACGGAGTCGGTGTGGCCGACAGCGATGATCACTTCCAGGTTGATGCCCTTGACTTTGCCCACCAGATCATCCAGCTTGGCTTTGCCGTCGGCCTTCAGAACTGCCTTGTCGAAATCGAAGAAAGCATCGGCAGCGTAGGTCACCTTGGTAGCGGCAGCCGGAGCGGGAGCAGGAGCGGCCTTGGGAGCAGCGGCAGCAGGCGCAGCAGCGGGAGCCGGAGCAGCCTTGGGAGCCACGATGGCGCCGTCGCAACCTGCGGCGGCAGTTGCCGGCGTCCAGTTGGCATCGCGCCAGCACAGTTCATTGGTACCGTTTTTCCACACCAGCTCACCGGTGCCATTGCGCCAGTTGTCAACAGTCTGGGCGCCAGCGGCGGTTGCAAGAGCTGCGGAGGCAATCAGCATCGCCACTTTATTGAGTTTCTTCATGGTCTTCCTCATGTGAGATTAAGCCGCAGCCGCGCTGCGAAAAAACAACGGCCAGGTGACCTTCACCCGAAACGTTCCAATTTATTGTGCCACATCGATACACAGGGGTTGGCAAGGACAGGACACACAGCGCAATGTACTTACAGGAATTAACACTCCATGTTGCGCGGAAGCGACACCATATTGACCCTAAAATGATCTGTTTATCCAGCGATTAAGCCTTTATCCATGACCCAGTTCGCCAAAGAAACGCTGCCCATCAGCCTGGAAGAGGAAATGCGCCGCAGTTACCTCGACTACGCCATGAGCGTGATCGTGGGACGCGCCCTTCCGGATGCACGGGACGGCTTGAAGCCGGTGCACCGACGCGTGCTGTTTGCGATGCACGAGCTGAACAACGACTGGAACCGGCCCTACAAAAAATCGGCCCGTATCGTCGGTGACGTGATCGGTAAATACCACCCGCACGGCGACAGCGCGGTGTACGACACCATCGTGCGCATGGCCCAAGACTTCTCGCTGCGCCACATGCTGGTGGATGGCCAGGGCAACTTCGGCTCGGTCGACGGCGACAACGCCGCTGCCATGCGATACACCGAAATCCGCATGTCCAAGATCGCGCACGAGATGCTTGCGGACATCGACAAGGAGACGGTGGACTACGGCCCCAACTACGACGGCTCCGAAAAGGAACCGCTGGTGATGCCCACCCGCCTGCCCAACCTGCTGGTCAACGGCTCAGGTGGCATTGCGGTCGGCATGGCCACCAACATTCCGCCTCACAACCTCAACGAGGTGGTAGACGCCTGCCTGCACCTGCTGCGCAACCCCGAGGCCTCGATTGACGATCTGATGGAGATCATCCCGGCACCGGACTTCCCCACGGGCGGCATCATCTACGGCATCACCGGCGTCAAGGATGGCTACCGGACCGGTCGTGGCCGCGTGGTCATGCGCGCCAAGTGCCACTTCGAGGACATCGACAAGGGCCAGCGTCAAGCGATCATCGTTGACGAGATCCCCTATCAGGTCAACAAGAAGAGCCTGCTGGAGCGCATTGCAGAGCTCGTGCACGAGAAGAAGATCGAAGGCATCAGCCACATCCAGGACGAGTCCGACAAGTCGGGCATGCGGGTGGTGATCGAACTCAAGCGTGGCGAAGTGCCCGAGGTGGTGCTCAACAACCTGTACAAGCAGACCCAGCTGCAGGACACGTTTGGCATCAATATGGTGGCGCTGATCGACGGTCAGCCCAAGCTGTGCAACCTCAAGGACCTGATCCAGGTCTTCCTGGAGCACCGCCGCGAAGTGGTGACCCGCCGCACGGTGTTCAACCTGCGCAAGGCGCGCGACCGCGGCCATGTGCTCGAAGGCCTGGCCGTGGCACTGGCCAACATCGACGAGTTCATTGCGATCATCCGCAACGCCCCCACCCCGCCGGTGGCCAAGACCGAGCTGATGGCCAAGAGCTGGGACAGCCAACTGGTGCGCACCATGCTGACGCGCGCCCGTGAGGACGGCAGCACAGTGAATGCTGACGACTACCGTCCCGAGGGTCTGGAGAGCCAGTACGGCATGGGCCAGGACGGCCTGTACCGCCTGTCTGAAACGCAAGCCCAGGAAATTCTGCAGATGCGCCTGCAGCGCCTCACGGGCCTGGAGCAGGACAAGATCGTCGCCGAATACAAGGACGTGATGGCAGAGATCGAAGACCTGCTGGACATCCTGTCCAAGCCGGAGCGCGTATCCGTCATCATCAGCGACGAGCTGGCTTCGGTGCGCCAGGAATTCGGCCAGACCAAGCTGGGTGCCCGCCGCAGCGAGATCGAGCACAGCGCGCAAGACCTGTCGACCGAAGACCTGATCGCCCCGACCGACATGGTGGTCACGCTCAGCCACAGCGGCTACATCAAGAGCCAGCCGCTGAGTGAATACCGCTCGCAAAAGCGCGGCGGTCGCGGCAAGCAGGCGGCGGCCACCAAAGAAGACGACTGGATCGATCAGCTCTTCATCGCCAACACGCACGACTACCTGCTGTGCTTTTCCAACCGCGGCCGCCTGTACTGGCTCAAGGTCTGGGAAGTGCCGGCCGGTTCGCGCGGCTCGCGCGGCCGCCCCATCGTCAACATGTTCCCGCTGCAAGAGGGCGAAAAAATCAATGTGGTGCTGGCCCTGACCGGCGAAGCACGCACCTTCCCCGAAGACCGTTTTGTGTTCATGGCCACCTCCATGGGCACCGTCAAGAAGACCTCCCTGGACGAGTTCAGCAACCCCCGCAAGGGCGGCATCATTGCCGTCAACCTGGACGAGGGCGACTACCTGATCGGTGCCGCGTTGACCGACGGCAAGCACGACGTGATGCTGTTCAGCGATGGTGGCAAGGCCGTGCGCTTTGACGAAAACGATGTGCGTCCGTTGGGCCGCAGCGCCCGTGGTGTGCGCGGCATGATGATCGAAGAAGGCCAGAGTGTGATCGCCATGCTGGTGGCCGAAGACGAAACGCAAAGTGTGCTGACGGCCACCGAAAACGGCTACGGCAAGCGCACCAGCATCGTTGAATACACCCGCCATGGCCGCGGCACCAAAGGCATGATCGCCATCCAGCAATCCGAGCGCAACGGCAAGGTCGTGGCCGCCACGCTGGTGCATGCCGATGACGAGATCATGCTGATCACCGACACCGGCGTGCTGGTGCGCACCCGCGTGGCCGAAATCCGCGAACTCGGCCGTGCCACGCAGGGCGTGACGCTGATCAGCCTGGACGAAGGTGCCAAGCTCTCTGGCCTGCAACGCATCGTTGAAAACGATGCCAACGAGAAGGCTGAAGACGGCGACGACGCAGCCACCGAGACCGCAGAATGACGCGCGCCTGGAATTTCTCGGCCGGCCCGGCCGCCATGCCCGAAGCCGTATTGCAGCAGGCTGCAGCCGAAATGCTCGACTGGCACGGCAGCGGCATGAGCGTGATGGAAATGAGCCACCGCGGCAAGGAGTTCATCAGCATCTACGAGCAGGCCGAGGCCGATTTGCGCGAGCTGCTGGCCGTGCCAACCCACTTCCGCATCCTGTTCATGCAGGGCGGGGGCCTGGCTGAAAACGCCATCGTGCCGCTGAACCTCTCACAAGGCGGCGCGATGGATTTCGTGCTGACCGGCAGCTGGAGCCAGAAGTCGCACAAGGAAGCTGGCAAGTACGGCACCGCCCGCGTGGCCGCCTCGGCCCAGGCCGATGGTTTCACCACCCTGCCCGATCCAGCCCACTGGCAGATCGGCGCGGACAGCCGCTATGTGCACATTTGCGGCAATGAAACCATCCACGGCATCGAATTTCACGAACTGCCTGACCTGAAGGCACTGGGCTGCGACGCCCCGCTGGTGGTGGACTTTTCCTCGCATGTGGCTTCGCGCCCAGTGGACTGGTCGCGTGTGGGGCTGGCCTTTGGTGGCGCGCAAAAGAACCTCGGCCCGGCCGGGCTGACGCTGGTCATCGTCCGAGAAGACCTGATCGGCCGTGCCCTGCCTGCTTGCCCCAGCGCCTTTGATTACAAGCTGGTGGCCGACAACCAGTCGATGTACAACACGCCGCCCACTTACAGCATCTACATCGCCGGACTGGTGTTTCAGTGGCTCAAACAGCAAGGCGGTATGGCCGCCATGGAGCAGCGCAACATCGCCAAGGCCGAGCTGCTCTACGACTTCATCGACGGCTCCAGCCTGTACACGAACCACGTGGACAAGGCCTGCCGCTCGCGCATGAACGTGCCCTTCTTCCTGCGTGGCGAGGACGGCCAGCCCTTGGTCGATCCCGCGCACCCGCGCAATGCCGCCTTCCTGAACGCCGCCAAGGCCGCCGGCCTGCTGCAACTCAAGGGGCACAAGTCGGTTGGTGGCATGCGCGCCAGCATCTACAACGCCATGCCCATCGAAGGCGTGCAAGCACTGATTGCCTGCATGCGCGACTTTGAACGCAGCGGCGTCTGAACGCACAACACCCGCCATGAGCCAACAACCCGTTCAATCCGAAGCCCTGGGCGAGCTGCGCGTGCAGATCGACAGTCTGGACCGCCAGCTGCTGCAACTGCTCAACGAGCGCGCCAAGGTCGCCGAAAAAGTCGGTGAAATCAAGCGCGCCGAAGGCTCGCCATTTTTCCGCCCCGACCGCGTGGCTCAGGTCATCGACAAGATCACCAACGCCAACCCCGGCCCGCTCAAGGACGAGCATGTGGCCTCGATCTGGCGCGAAATCATGTCGGCCTGCCTGGCGCTTGAAGCGCCGCAACGCGTGGCTGTGCTGGGCCCCCAAGGCACTTTCTGCGAACAGGCCGCCATAGAGTTCTTTGGCAGTGCCGCCAGCCTGATCTACTGCGCCAACTTTGACGAGGTCTTCCACGCCACTGCCGCGGGCACCGCCCAGTACGGCGTGGTGGGCATGGAAAACTCCACCGAAGGCGTGGTGGCCCGCTCGCTCGATTTGTTCCTGCGCTCGCCCGTGCATGTGGTGGGTGAGGTCAGCCTGCTGGTTCGTCACAATCTGCTGCGCCAAACCCCGGGCGATGAAGGCATCGAAGTGGTGCTGGCGCACCCGCAGGCGCTGGCCCAATGCCAGGGCTGGCTCAGCCAGCACCTGCCGCTGGCCGAGCGCCGTGCCGTGGCCAGCAACGCCGAAGGCGCCCGTCTGGCCGCCACCAACCCCAAATGGGCTGCGCTGGCCAGCGAGCGTGCCGCAGCCCAGTTCGGGCTGCACATCGTGCACCACGCCATCCAGGACGAGGCCTACAACCGCACGCGCTTTGCCGTGATCGCCCTGCCCCAGACCATGGCCACGCCACCGGCTTCGGGCAAGGACTGCACCAGCCTGGTGGTGTCTGTGCCCAACCGCCCCGGCGCCGTGCACGACCTGCTCGTGCCGCTCAAGAAAAATGGCGTGTCCATGACCCGTTTCGAGTCGCGCCCTGCCAAGTCCGGCCAGTGGGAGTACTACTTCTACATCGACATCCAGGGCCATGTCAGCGAGCCGCATGTGGCCGCTGCGCTGCAGGAACTGCAGGGCCTGTGCGCCTTCTACAAGGTGCTGGGTTCCTATCCGGTCAGCGAATGAAGTTTGAGCGTCTGGCACTGATCGGCTGCGGCCTGATGGGCGGCTCGTTCGCGCTCGCCTTGCGCCAGGCCGGTTTGGTGACACAGGTCGCAGGCTTCAGCGCTTCCGAGGCCACACGCCAGAAGGCGCTGAAACTGGGTGTGATCGACACGGCCTGCGCCAGCGCCGCCGAAGCCGCCAAAGGGGCCGATCTGGTGCTGGTGGCCGTGCCCGTGAGCGCCACCGAAGGCACGCTACGCGCCATTGATCCGGTGCTTTCACCCAATGCGCTGGTCATGGATGTGGGCTCCACCAAAGGCGATGTGGTAGCAGCCGCCCGTGCTGCACTGCAAGACCACCTGGCGTGCTTTGTTCCCGCACACCCTATTGCCGGCAAGGAGGTCGCCGGCATCGAACACGCCGATGCCACCCTCTACCGTGAGCGTCAGGTTATCCTGACGCCCCTGCACGAAAACCCGGCGCAACGGGTGCTGCAGGCACACCAGCTCTGGCAGGCCCTGGGCAGCCGCGTGCTTGAGCTCAGCCCCGAAGACCACGACGCCAGCTTTGCTGCCGTCAGCCACATGCCACACCTGGCCGCATTCGCCCTCGTCAACGCGGTGGCCCGCCAGCCCAATGGCGCGCAACACCTGTCCATGGCCGGCCCCGGTTTCCGGGATTTTTCGCGCATTGCCGCCAGCGACCCGAACGTGTGGCGCGACATTCTTCTGGCCAACCGCGACGAAGTACTGCACCAAAGCGCCCTGATGCGCGAGGCGCTGCAGGAGTTCGAAACGGCCATGCGCTCGGGCGATGCGCAGCACCTGCAGGAGCTGATCGCCGAAGCCAGCCAGACCCGCAGCCGCTGGCGTCTGGGTGGCGCTGACTCGGACGTTTGAGCTCCTCTGATGCCGTCACCTGCATGACGCACCATTTCATCAGCCATCACTAAAGTGGTGCAGATGAACACCGCAGCCGACCCGTCCCTGATCGATTCACGCACCGCCGCCTGGCGACTGCTCACCACCCTGGGCCTGGTGGTGCTGGGCAACAGCAGCATGTACGTGGTCTCGGTGGTGCTGCCAGCGGTGCAGGCCGAATTCGGCATCGGCCGAGCCGACGCCTCGCTGCCCTACACGCTGATGATGATCTGTCTGGGCATTGGCGGCCTGTGGACCGGCAAGATGGCCGACCGCCATGGCCTCACCCCAGTGCTGCTCCTGGGCGCCGCCGCCGTGTGCGCGGGCTTCATCGGCGCTGGCATGGCCGGCAGCATCTGGCTGTTCGGTCTGGCGCACGGGCTGATGGGCCTGATCGGCAGCGCCGCCACCTTTGCCCCCCTGATGGCCGACACCGCCTTGTGGTGGAACCGCCGGCGCGGCATCGCGGTGGCCATCTGCGCCAGCGGCAACTACATCGCGGGCAGCTTCTGGCCGCCGCTGGTCCAGTACGGCATCGACACCATCGGCTGGCGCAACACCTACACCGGCATGGGGCTGGTTTGCGGCCTCGGCATGGCACTGCTGGCCTTGCGCATGCGCCAGCGTCCGCCTCTGGTCATGGCAGCGCCCGCTGCTGTCGCAGGTGCCGCACCCGTGGCCGACCGCAGCCGTCCTTTTGGCATGAGCCCGGCCCGCGCTCAGACCCTGCTGTTTGTGGCGGGCGTGGCCTGCTGCGTGGCCATGTCCATGCCGCAGGTGCACATCGTGGCCTACTGTACCGATCTGGGCTTTGGCGCGGCACGGGGCGCTGAAATGCTCTCGCTGATGCTGGCCAGTGGCATCGTCAGCCGGCTCGTGTCGGGCCTGATCTGCGACCGCATCGGTGGCATCCGCACCCTGCTGCTGGGATCGGCGCTGCAGGGCATTGCGCTGCTGCTGTTCCTGCCTTTCGACGGTCTGGTGCCGCTGTATGTCGTCTCGGCCATGTTCGGTCTGTTCCAGGGCGGCATCGTGCCGTCCTACGCCATCATCATCCGCGAGCATTTCGACCCGCACGAAGCTGGTGCCCGCGTGGGTTCGGTGATCATGGCCACGCTGCTGGGCATGGCGCTGGGTGGCTGGATGTCGGGCTGGATCTTCGACCTGACCGGCAGCTACAAGGCAGCCTTCCTCAACGGCATCGCCTGGAACCTGCTGAACCTGTCGATTGCAGCCTGGCTGTTCTGGCGGGTACGCAAGCTGGGTACGAACCGCTGAATCACCCCTGAAACCGGGCGGTCATCGGGGACAATACGGATTTTGCTGATCCGCGCCCTGCGCGCACGTCCGTCTGACCATGTACGCCATCCCCTTTCTGGACCTGCCCCCACTCACCGGTGCCTCGGGCGCCGTCACCCTGCCCGGCTCCAAGAGCATTTCCAACCGCGTGCTGCTGCTCTCGGCCCTGTGCGAAGGCACCACGGTGGTCCACGACCTGCTGGACTCGGACGACACCCGCGTGATGCTGCAAGCCCTGCGCCAGCTGGGCTGTGGCGTGGAGGTGCAAGGCACCACCGTCACCATCACCGGCCTGGGTGGCCGTGCATGGCCGACTCAAGCGATCGAATTTTTCATGGGCAACGCCGGCACCGCCATGCGCCCACTGACTGCTGCGCTGGCAGTGCACGGCGGCGACTTCACGCTCAAGGGCGTGCCTCGCATGCACGAGCGTCCGATCGGCGACCTGGTGGACGCCCTGCGAGAGCTGGGCTGTGCGATCGACTACCTGGGCAACGAGGGCTACCCGCCCCTGCGCGTGCGCCAGCCCTCGCTACAACTGGACAAGCCCATTCCCGTGCGGGGCGATGTGTCCAGCCAATTCCTCACGGCCTTGCTCATGGCCCTGCCGCTGGCAGCGCTTGACCGGGCCATCACCATCGAGGTGGTGGGTGAACTGATTTCCAAGCCCTACATCGAGATCACGCTCAACCTGCTCGCGCGCTACGGCATAAAGGTTGAACGCCAGGGCTGGGAGCGCTTTGTCATTCCGGCCGGCAGCCGTTACCAGTCGCCCGGCAGCATCCATGTCGAGGCCGATGCGTCGTCAGCCAGCTACTTCATCGCGCTGGGCGCCATGGCGCAGGGCTCGGGCATCCGGGTCAACGGCGTGGGCGCAGACTCGATTCAGGGCGACATTCGCTTCGTTGAAGCTGCGCAGCGCATGGGCGCCAAAGTTACCAGCGGCCCCAATTGGCTGGAAATCACGCGTGGTGCCTGGCCGCTCAAAGGCATCGAGCTGGACTGCAACCACATTCCCGACGCCGCCATGACACTGGCCGTGATGGCGCTCTTCGCCGACGGCCCGACTAAGCTGACCAACATCGCCAGCTGGCGCGTCAAGGAAACCGACCGCATCGTGGCCATGGCCACCGAGTGTCGCAAGCTGGGCGCCACTGTGGAAGAAGGCCCGGACTGGATCACGGTGCACCCGCTGCCCGCGGGAGCCTGGCAGCGCGCCAGCATCCACACCTACGACGACCACCGCGTGGCCATGTGTTTCTCGCTGGCAGCCTTCAATGCCGACCGCGTAGCGGTGCGCATCGAAGACCCCAAGTGCGTTGCCAAGACCTTCCCGGACTACTTTGAGACCCTGTTCGCCGTGGCCAGCGCCGACACCGACCGCATCCCGGTAATCTGCATCGACGGCCCCACCGCCTCAGGCAAGGGCACACTGGCCAGCCGCGTGGCCGCACAGCTGGGCTACCACTACCTGGACTCGGGTGCGCTCTACCGCGTGACCGCCTACGCCGCCCTGCAGGCGGGTCTGACGCTCGAAGCGGCTGACGAAAGCAAAATCGCCGAACTGGCCCGCCGGCTGCCGGTGCGTTTTGTGGGCGAGCAGGTGCTGCTGGGCAGCGTGGACGTGACCGACGCGATCCGCAGCGAGCAAGGCGGCATGAACGCCTCCAAAGTCTCGGTGTTGCCTGCCGTGCGCGAGGCGCTGGTGGACCTGCAACTGTCTTTCCGCCGCCTGCCCGGTCTGCTGGCCGACGGCCGCGACATGGGCACTGTGATCTTCCCGCAGGCGCCTTTGAAGGTGTTTTTGACTGCCAGCGCAGCGCAAAGGGCCGAAAGACGCCACAAGCAGTTGATTTCAAAGGGTTTTTCGGCTAGTATTGACAGTCTTCGCGCTGACTTGGAAGCTCGCGACGCCCGGGACATGTCCCGCAGCGTGGCGCCCCTGAAGCCCGCGCAAGATGCCCTGCAACTGGACAACTCGCAGCTGTCCATCGAAGCCTCGGTGGAACAGGTGCTGGTCTGGTGGCAAGGCAAGAACCACTGAACTTCAACATTCACGGTTCAACCCGGTCCACGCCGCTCCCTCCGTGCAGCATGCACACTGGCGGCGTGGGTTGTTCAACCCAACCGCGGCTCCTGCCGCAAACCGTCACAGCCAGCTTTTTACAAACGGCGCATGTCGCGTCCGTGCATCCTGTCTGTGAACAAGGAAATTTAATGTCCGAATCTTTTGCCGCCCTCTTTGAAGAATCCCTGCAACGTACCGAAATGCGCCCCGGCGAGGTCATCACCGCCGAAGTCGTGCGCATCGAGCACAACTTCGTTGTCGTGAACGCCGGTCTCAAGTCCGAGTCGTACGTCTCCATCGACGAGTTCAAGAACGATCAGGGTGAAATCGAAGTCCAGGTCGGCGACTTTGTCTCCGTGGCCATCGGTTCCATCGAAAACGGCTACGGCGACACCATCCTGTCGCGCGACACCGCCAAGCGCCTGGCCTCCTGGCTGTCGCTGGAAAAAGCCCTGGAATCCGGCGACTTCGTCACCGGCACCACCAGTGGCAAGGTCAAGGGCGGCCTCACCGTCCTGGTCAACGGCATCCGCGCCTTCCTGCCGGGTTCGCTGGTTGACACCCGTCCGACCAAGGATCTGACTCCTTACGAGAACAAGACCTTGGAATTCAAGGTCATCAAGCTCGACCGCAAGCGCAACAACGTGGTGCTCAGCCGCCGCGCCGTGATCGAAGCCTCCATGGGCGAAGAGCGCGCCAAGCTGATGGAAACCCTGCGCGAAGGCGCCATCGTCACCGGCGTGGTCAAGAACATCACCGAATACGGTGCGTTCGTGGACCTGGGTGGCATCGATGGTCTGTTGCACATCACCGACATGGCATGGCGCCGCGTGCGTCACCCCAGCGAAGTGGTCACCGCCGGTCAGGAAATCACCGCCAAGATCCTCAAGTTCGACACCGAAAAGAACCGCGTGTCCCTGGGCCTCAAGCAGATGGGCGACGACCCCTGGATGGGCGTGTCCCGCCGCTACCCCACCGGTACCCGCATGTTCGGCAAGATCACCAACATCGCCGACTACGGTGCGTTTGTGGAACTCGAGCCCGGCATCGAAGGTCTGGTGCACGTCTCTGAAATGGACTGGACCAACAAGAACGTGGCCCCGTCCAAGATCGTGTCCCTGGGCGACGAAGTCGAAGTCATGGTCCTCGAGATCGACGAAGACAAGCGCCGCATCTCCCTGGGCATGAAGCAGTGCCGTGCCAACCCCTGGCAG
>JACCDU010527149.1_pt1 | contig 12815 bp, 8 predicted proteins | sample 7446081 | NCBI WGS metagenome assembly JACCDU01 (sample SAMN15323447, study PRJNA562643) | freshwater metagenome | isolation source: river surface water | place: USA:Blue River Watershed | collected 2017-08-17 | reverse complement strand
TATAAATAAAGTATACTATAATAGTGAGAGACACAATGGCTATTAAAATTAACCACCAAACAGACTCTATATCGTCATCTGCAACAGTCCTTAAAGTTACACAAGCTCAAGGCCTACAAGTGCCTACAGGATTGACAGTTGAGCGTCCAATAGCAGATCCCGGCACGATACGCTTTAATGAAGAAACGGGGTTTCTTGAAGTTTTTAGTGCCAATGAGTGGCAAAGCATTAAGCCAAAGTTAAATATACATAGGTTCAGCTTTAATTCTAGTTTACGCTGGTTAGTGGTTCATAATATGAATACTACCAGATTTAGAGAAACGCTACTAGATGAAGCAGGACAGAGATTTTACGCATCAGTTAACGTAATAGATCAGAATCGTTTTGAGATATTACTTACGCAAGAGACAAGCGGATACGTAGATGTAATTTTTGATGAAGCGAACGAGACAATAATATATGCAAATAAGAATACCTAAAAGAGAATTGCATTTAGCAGCCTACATTAAAGCAGCAGGGGCACAATTTGTAGACTACAGACAAGGTTCCTTCATTTTCGAAAGTGAAATAACAGAAGTTGAGTGGAGAGTGCGACACAGCAATAGTGAAGCGTTAAGAGTAGATCGAGAGTTATTTACATTAAAGACTTTCTTCCAGAGAGAAATCTAATAAGTTTTAATTTGTCTAATTAAATCCTTATTAACCATCTTAAATTAACTTTGATTAAATAATCGAGCAATGTGCCTACGCGGCATAATTGCAGTGAAGAGACAGGCGAAGTGGAATCCACAGTCTAGCAAACATATTTGCAGACTTAAAACAAAAACACTCGTGACTTACAAAGTCAATCTTTAATTAAGGATATTATAAATGGCAAGTTTCCCAATTTTCCACGGCATTACAATGGCCAACAACAGCTGGCTAGAAAACGTTCATATGGAACGTCTAGCTGCTGATCCAGTACCTGCACAACCAGGTCGCTTATGGTTCAACACAACAGACCGTAAGATGCGTTTCTCAAGCCTAGATGCACAAGGTGCAGTTGTAATCCACAACTTCTTCGTACCAGAAGACCTAGCAGCAATGCTAGACGACAGCAAGGCATACACAGATGCTCAAGTTGCTGCTCTAATTGACGGTGCTCCAGCTATTCTAGACACCCTAAAAGAACTAGCAGCAGCTATCGGTAACGATGGTAACTTCGTTCAAACAGTTCTAAACAACATCGCTACTGTTCAGTCTAACCTAGATGCAGCAGTTGCAACAATGCAAGGCGCAGTTGACGCCGAAGCTCTAGCACGTGCTAATGCTGACGCAAGCCTAGCTAGCGACCTATCAACAGAAACACAAGCTCGTATTTCTGGCGACGCAGCACTAGATGGCCGTTTAACAACAGCAGAAGGTCAAGTTGCTACCCTAGAATCTGGCCTAGCAGCAGAAATCGTTGCACGTCAAGACGCTGACTCTGTACTACGTACTGACCTAACAGCAGAAATCGCAGCACGTGATGCAGGCGACCAAGTTCTAGCAGCAGACCTAGCAGACGAAGTTACACGTGCTACAGCAGCAGAAGCAGGTTTAGCAAGCGATTTATCCGCTGAAGTAAGCCGTGCTCAAGGCGTTGAAGCAGGTATTGCAGCTAACTTATCAGCTGAAGTAAGCCGTGCTCAAGCAGCAGAAGCAGGTCTAGCAAGCGACCTAGCAACAGAAACAGCAGCACGTATTGCTGGCGATGCAACAAACGCAAGTGCAATTTCCGCAGAAGTTACACGTGCAACAGCAGCAGAATCACAATTAGCTGGCAGCATCGAAGCTGAAGCAAGTACACGTGCAGCAGCAGACGCAGGTCTAGCAGCAGACATCGCAGCAGAAGCACAAGCTCGTATTGCAGGCGATGCAACAGTTACCGGCCTAGTTAACACTGAAAAGGCACGTGCTCAAGCAGCAGAACAACAACTAGCTAGCGACCTAGCAGCAGAAGTTACACGTGCACAAGGCGCAGAAGCACAATTAGGTTCCGACCTAACAGCAGAAGCTAATGCTCGTGCAGCAGCTGACCAATCTCTAGCAGCTGACTTAGCAGCAGAAGCAGCTCGTGCTCAAGCAGCAGAACAAGCTAACGCAACAGCTATCGCTAGCGAAGCTACACGTGCTCAAACAGCAGAAAGCAGCCTAACAACTGCCCTAAACGCAGAAGTTGCACGTGCTACAGCAGCAGAAGCAAGCCTAAACAGCGCAATTTCCGCTGAAGTTGCAGCTCGTGAAGCAGCAGACGCTTTAATCAATACACGTATTGACAACGCTCTAAGCAACCTAGATCCAAGCGCAATCGACAGTATTAGCGAAGTTCTAAGTGCATTCCAAACAGCAGATGGCGACATCTACACAGCACTAACAAACTTATCTAACACAACTTCTACAGCTATCCAAAACGAAGCTAATGCTCGTGCAGCAGCAGATACAACTCTAACTGCCGACCTAGCAGCAGAAGTTACTGCTCGCACAACAGGCGACGCTCAACTAAGCGCAGCTTTAGACGCAGAAGTTTCACGTGCTACAGCAGCAGAAGGTACACTAACTTCTAACCTGGCAGCAGAAGTTACTGCTCGTCTAAGCGGCGACCAAGCTAACGCTACTGCAATCGCAGAAGAAGTTAGCCGCGCTCAAGCAGCAGAGACTAGCTTAACAAACAGCATCATCGCTGAAACACAAGCTCGTCAAACTGCCGACAACGCTCTAACTGCCGACCTAGCAGCAGAAGTTACACGTGCTCAAAGCGCAGAAGCTACTCTAACATCAGACTTAGCTACTGAAGTTGCTGCACGTACAGCAGGCGACAGCGCATTAGACGGTCGTTTAACAACAATCGAAAGTCAAGTTGCTGGTAAGATCGGTGACCTAACAACACTAACAACAGACGTTAAGTCTACACTAGTTGGTGCAGTTAACGAAATCGACGCTCACGTTGACCTAGTTGCAGCAGATCTAGCAGCAGAAGTTGCACGTGCTACAGCAGCAGAAGCAGCAGTTCAAGCAGCAGCAGCATCTGATGCAACATCTAAAGCTAACGCAGCAGAAGCAAGTGCTAAGAGCTATGCAGACGTTGCAGTTGCAGCAGAAGCAGCTCGTGCTCAAGCAGCAGAAGCAGCTCTACAAGTTGCAATCGCAGAAGAGCACGCTCACCACACAGCAGCAGAAGCTACCCTAACATCAGACTTAGCTGCTGAAGTTAGCCGTGCTCAAGCAGCAGAAGCAGGTCTAGCAAGCGATTTAGCAGACGAAGTTGCACGTGCTACAGCAGCAGAAGCAGCTATCCGTTCTGACATCAATGCAGGCAAGTTCACAATGCAATCTTCTGTAGCTTCTACAGTACACATTGTTAACCACGGCCTAGCATCTAGCTTCGTTACATTCACTGTTCTAGTAGAACGTGCTGATGGTTCATACCGTAACGACATCGTTAGCGTTGAAGAAGTTGACAGCAATACTCTAAAGGTATACCTAGCTGAAGCTTCTAAGATCAAGATCGCTGTCCAGTCAATGGGCACTATCTAACATTTTTGTTGTCCATAATGGACAATAAATAATATCAAAGCAGGGGGAGAAATTCCCCTGCTTTTTGATATAGGATTAATATGAAGCAAATGCCGAATGTTTGGTTAGACACTTTAGTTACTTTCGATCAAACGTTATCGAAAATAGAAGAGTGTTTGACAATTTTAAAAGAGAATGCACAGGAAGCAAATTTTCTTGATGCAAGCGTGAAGAGAGAATATAGCAATCACGTGTTATATATGAAGCAGTTCTTCGAACGTGCTGAATTTTTAGCTCGAGGTAGGTTATGAGAACTAACCATAACGAACAAATTTATGGTTGGCTAGAGAAGATTGAAGCGAACATTATGAAGTTTAAAGAACGTACTGATGTTACGGATGAGGACAAAATTGATTTTATTTTACATCAATATCATCTGGTTATGTTAATACATAGAGCTTTAAACGGACAAGTCATATTTGTAGGCGCTAGACCTATAACTCCAATTCAAGAATAAGGATTAAAAGATGGCAAATAACGATATTCGCGTATTAGGCGACGTAGAATTAGCTGGTGCGTTAAGTTTCTCTAAGAACTTTAGCGACTTCCCTGCTGATCCAAAGCCGCGTACCATCATTGTTAAGGACGGCCAGGCGTATATGTACACAGAACTAGTTAACGGTTCTGGTTACTTTACTTGGCAACCGATCGGCGTTAAGCAAACGTCATATTTACATACACAAGGTGTAGCAAGCACATCTTGGACTGTAACCCACGGTTTTAACGGTGCAGAGTTTGTTTACTTTGTATACGATAACAACCACCACTTAGTATTAGCTAACATTGAAATTATTGATGGAAATACAGCACGTATTAACTTAACATCAGCAATTACAGGTACAGCAGTATTTTTCTCTGTACAATACGTTAGCGCACCAGCAGTTAACGCTACTGAAAGCGTTACTATCGGTACAATCACATTACGTGATGCAAACGGTGTATTAACAACAAACAACAACGAAGTTGCTATGGCTCAGGCAGTTGCCGACGCATTTGCAACAGTCTACACTAAAACTGAAACTGATTCACTATTAGCAACAGCAGCAGCCGCACGTGATGCAGCAGATGCAGTAGTAACAGCAAAAATTGGTGAAGAAAAAGCTCGCGCTCAGGGCGTAGAAGGTCAATTAGCAGGCGACATCGTAGCAGAAGCACAAACTCGTGCAGCAGCAGATGCAGCTATCAATGCAAGAATTGACAGTGCTCTAAACAACTTAGATCCAGCAGCATTAGATAGTTTAAGTGAAATCGTAACTGCATTCCAAGATGCAGACAGCTCACTAAACGGTGCTATCAGCGCACTAGGTGCAAGCACAACTAGCGCAATCGGCTTAGAAGCACAAACTCGTCAAGCAGCAGACCAGGCCCTAGCAGGTCAAGTTGCAGATGAAGCAGCAGCACGTCTAGCAGGTGATGCAGCAGCAGAAACAGCGTTAGCAAACGAAGCAGCAGCACGTTCAGCTGGCGATGCAGCTACTCTAGCAAGTGCTAAGACATATGCAGACGGCGTAGTTGCATCAGAAGCAACAGCACGTGCAGAAGCAGTTACAACAGCATTCAACGCAGCAGAAGCATACATTGATAGCCAAATTTCCGCTACACTAGGCGTTTTAGCAAGCAACGTTACAACAGCAGGCGCCGATGCAAATGACTATACTGATGCAGTAGTAGCAAGCGAAGCACAAGCTCGTATTGCAGGCGATGCAGCAACTCTACAATCTGCTGAAGATTATGCAGACGGTCGAGTACTAGACGAAGCAACAGCACGTGTACAAGGTGATACAACAACCCTAGCAAGTGCAAAACTATATGCTGACGTAAAAGTTCAAGCGGAAGCAGATGCACGTTCACTAGCAGATACAGCAACTCTAACAAGTGCAAAAGACTATACTGATGTTGAACTAGCAGTTGAAGCAGCGCAGCGCAATTTAGGCGATGTACAAACATATGGCAACGCTAAAACATATACAGATGGCGCAGTATCTGCAGAAGCAGCAGCTCGTGCAATGGCTGTTACAAATGCTATTGCAACAGCAGAAGCATATGCGGACTCCGCAGTAGCATCAGAAGCAATGGCACGTTCTACAGCAGATTCCGCTCTACAAAGCGCAATTACTACAGAAGAAAATCGTGCAAAAGCAGCAGAAGCAGCAGAAGCAACAGCTCGTACAGCAGGTGACGCAGCTACTCTAGCAAGTGCTAAAGTATATGCAGATGCAGCAGATGCAACAGCTCTAGCTAGCGCAAACGCATACACTGATGGTAAGATCCGTCCAGAAGTTAAGTCATATATGACAGCATTTGATGGTGACATCATTCCAAGTCAGACTCTAACTTACAACCTAGGTAGCCCAACACACCAGTTCCATTCTGTTTACGTTGGTCCAGGTACACTATATGTTAACGGTAAGCCAGTTATTCAAGATAACAGCGATACTATTACATTCAGTACTGATCCAGATCAGAACCTAATGATCAAGACAACAGGTAATGGTCACTTACAATTAGCAGCAGCAGCAGGTACTATTGATATTCAAGGTACACTAGCAGTTCAAAGTGGTAAGCGTATTACCGACAGTGCTGGTACTCAAGTTGAATTCGGCAACGCAATTCAAATGAATAGCAGCAAGATTATGGGCCTAGCTAATCCAACAGTTGCAACAGATGCAGCTACTAAGGCTTATGTTGACGGTTTAACAACAAACGATAGCACAATCATTCGTACAAGCGGTGCACAAACTATTGCCGGTGTTAAGACTTTCAGCGACGGTATTGTAGTTAACGGCGACTTAACAGTCAACGGTACAACTACTACAATTAACGCAGTTACACTAAAGATTGCTGATAACCTAATCGACTTAAACAGCGATTTCACAGCAGGTACACCTACTGAAAACGCAGGTATCCGTATTATGCGCGGCGATTTACCAGCAACTCAAGTACGTTGGAACGAAACTGCCGACCAGTGGGAAATGACATCCGATGGAGCAACATTCCTAAAGATTGCTACAACTACTGATATTGCAAACAAGTCAACTGCACTAACAGGTGATGTAATCGGTACAGGTACAAGCAGCATTTCTACATACCTAAGCAGCACAGGCGTAACAGCAGGTACTTACGGTGCAGCAGGATCAGTTGGTACTTTCACAGTTGACGCTAAAGGTCGTATCACAGCAGCAGGCAATGCAGCAATTCAAATTGCAAGCAGCCAAGTTAGTGACTTCAGCAGCGCAGCACGTGGTGCAATCAGCGCAGGTACAGGTATCAGCTACAACAGCACAACTGGCGCAATCAGCAGTACAATCACTCAGTACACTGACGCCCTAGCACGTGGTGCAATCAGCGCAGGTACAGGTATCAGCTACAACAGCACAACTGGCGCAATCAGCAGTACAATCACTCAGTACACTGATGCAATGGCTCGTGCAACAGTAAGCGCAGGTACAGGTATCAGCTACAACAGCACAACCGGCGTAATTAGCACAAGCGCAATTCCAAACAGCAGCTTATCAAACAGCAGTGTAACAGTTGGTACAACAGCAATCAGCCTAGGCGGTTCAAGCACAACATTAGCAGGTCTAACAAGTGTTTCTTCTACTAGCTTCACTGGTGCACTAACAGGCAATGCAGATACAGCTACAAAACTAGCAACAGGTCGTAGCATCGCCCTAAGCGGTGACGCAACAGGTTCTGCTACATTTGACGGCAGCGCAGGTGTTACAATTTCCGCAACTCTAGCAGCTAGCGGCGTAACAGCAGGTACATACGGTACAGCAGCTAAGATCCCAGCAGTAACAGTAGACGCTAAAGGTCGTGTAACAGGCGTAAGCGAAACAACAGTAAGCGTAACAAGCGCAAGTATTACTGACTTTGCTGAAGCAGCAATGGACGCAGTGTCAGGTGCATTCACAGCAGCTACACACAGCGGTCTATCTGTAAGCTATGACGATGCTGCAAACAAAGTTGCACTAAGCCTAACAAACACCGGTGTAAGCGCAGGTTCATACGGTAACACAACTAACGTAGCAACTGTAACAGTTGATGCACAAGGTCGTGTTACAAGTGCAGGTACAGCAGCTATTGCTTTCCCAGTAACTTCAGTTGCAGGCAAGACAGGTGCAGTTACACTAAGCACAGCAGACGTAAGCGAAGATACAACTCGTAAGTACTACACAGATGCACGTGCACGTGCAGCTATTAGCGCAAGCGGTTCTATCGCATATGATAGCCTAACTGGTGTAATCAGCTACACAACTCCAAGCACAAGCGGTATTACTGAAGGCGCTAACCTATACTTCACAAATACACGTGCTCGTAGTGCAATTAGCGTAAGCGGTTCACTAAGCTATGACAGCGTAACAGGTGTTATCAGCTACACAACTCCAGTAACAAGCGTATTTGGTCGTACTGGTGCAGTTACACTACAATCTAGTGATGTAACAGGTGCACTAGGCTTTACACCAGAAAACGCAGCAAACAAAGGTGTTGCAAACGGTTATGCTAGCCTAGACAGTGCAGGTAAAGTTCCTAGCGCACAGTTACCAAGTTTCGTCGACGACGTAGTAGAATATGCTAACACAGCAGGCTTCCCTGCAACAGGTTCAGCAGGTATTATTTACGTTGCTCTAGATACAAACAAGGTATATCGTTGGGGTTCTACTCAGTACGTTGAAATCAGCGCAGCACCAGGTTCTACTGATGCAGTAACTGAAGGTTCAACAAACTTATACTTCACAACAGCTCGTGCTCGTGCAAGCGTAAGTTCTACTACTGGTGCAGCAGGTTACAACAGCTCAACTGGTGTAATCACTATCCCAAGTACAACTGCTCACATTACTGAAGGTACTAACCTATACTACACAGATGCTCGTGCTCGTGCAGCGCACAGTGCAGGTACAGGTATCAGCTACAACAGTACAACTGGTGTAATCACTAACAGTGACTTAGGTAGTGCACAAAACATCTTTAAGAACTTTACAGATGGTACAACTACTGCCGCAGCCGACAGCAACAACGATACTTTCAAGTTCCGTGGTTCTAACGGTGTAACAGTTACCGTTGCTAGCGATGATGCTACACACGGCGATAGCGCACTATTCAGCCTAAGCGCAGTTCCAAACAGCGCACTAGCAAACAGCAGCGTTACAATCAACAGCCAAGCAGTTGCATTAGGCGGTAGCGTAACACTAAGCACAACAAACATCGGTGAAGGTACTAACCTATACTACACAGATGCCCGCGCTCGTGCCGCAGTAAGTGTATCTACAGCAAGCGCAAGCGGTTCTGGTAGCCTAGCATACAACAGCTCAACAGGTGTTCTAACATTTACACCTCCAAGCCTAAGCAGCTACCTAACAGCAGAAAGCGATACACTAGCAACTGTAACAGGTCGCGGTGCAAGCACAAGTACAGCAGTTACATTCAACGGTGGCTTAACAACAACAAGCATCACAGTTGACAGTTTCGGCGGTATTGATACAGCTAGCCTAACAACAAGTGCTACAACAGCAAGTCAGGTACTAGACAGCAACAGCGCAACAGCGTTCCGTACTGTTAAGTATCTAATTCAAGCTACTAGCGGTACTGCATACCAGTCAGTTGAATTACTATTAATTCACGACGGTACAACAGTATCTATGGTAGAGTACGCTAACGTTGCAACAGGTGCAGACCTAGCAGACTTCGACGCTGACGTAAGTGGCGGTAACGTTCGTCTACTAGTAACTCCAGTAAACGCAGCTACAACATTCAAGGTAATGAAGACTCTAGTAGGAGTCTAATTAAGCTAAACTAGGGCACAGAGTGCCCTAGTTTCTTCCTTTAGGAAACTAAGGGGTTTTTGAGGATAGGGAATCAAAAATGGCAAATCAAAAGCGATTTATGGCTCAGAAGGGTCTAGATAACAATAATAATACAATTACTAACGTTACAGATCCAGTAAACAGCCAAGATGCAGCAACAAAAGCGTATGCAGACGCAGCTAAAGCAAGTGCTATCAGCACAGCAGCAGCAGATGCTACAACAAAAGCAAACACAGCAGAAACAAATGCTAAAGCATATGCTGATACAAAAGTTTCCGCTCTAGTAGCAAGCGCACCAGCAGCATTAGATACATTAAACGAACTAGCAACAGCATTAGGCAATGATGCAAACTTTGCAACAACTGTTACAAACAGTCTAGCAGGAAAAGCGTCTAACACCATCACTGTTACTGGTACTGGCGCTCTAAGTGGCGGCGGCGCAATCAGCGCAAACCAAACTATTACCCACACTAACAGTGGTGTAGCAGCAGGTACTTACAACAACGTTACTGTTAACGCATACGGTCACGTTACAGCAGGTTCAAACACTTCATACCTAACTAGCTACTCTGAAACAGATACTTTAGCATCTGTAACAGGCCGCGGTGCTACAACTTCATCACCTGTAACATTAAGTGGCGGCGCAACAGTTGGTAGTACTGGTGTTGCAATCAGCGGCTCTACAAGTGGTACAACTACTCTAAAGTCAGCAGCAGCAGCTAGCGGTACGATCACAATGCCAGCAGCTACAGGTACAATGGCTCTAACTAGCGATATCGGTAATGGTACAGTCTCTATTGTAGCTAGTACAGGTCTAGGCGGTGGCGGTTCATTCTCTGCTAACCAAGCTAGCAACAGTTCTATCACAATCACTAACAGCGATCCAGGTAGCGCACAAAACATCTACAAGAATATCAGCGATGGCACAACAACTGCTAGCGCAGGTTCTAACAACGATACTATCAAGTTCCGTGCAGGTACAGGTATCACAGCAGTAGTAGGTAGCAATGATGCAACACACGGTGATAACATTCTTATCACTAACACAGGTGTTACAAGCATTGCAGGTACAGCACCTATCGCAGCTAGCGCAAGCACAGGTAGCGTAACTATCAGTCTAAACGATAGCGGCGTAACAGCAGGTACTTACACAAAAGTGACAGTTGATGCTAAAGGTCGTGTTACATCAGGTGCAACAGCATCTACTACAGATATCACTGAAGGTACTAACCTATACTTTACAAACGCTCGTGCAAGTGCAGCAGCACCAGTACAAAGCGTAGCAGGTCGTACAGGCGCAGTTACTCTAGCAGTAGCAGACGTTAGTGGTGCAGCAAGTACAACATATGTCGATACAGCAGTTGCAAACTTAGTAGCAAGTGCACCAGCAGCACTAAACACACTAAACGAACTAGCAACAGCGTTAGGTAACGATGCTAACTTCAGCACAACAGTTACAAACAGCATTGCAACTAAGCTATCACTAAGCGGCGGCTCACTAACAGGTGCAGTCACAAGTTCAAGTTCAGTTGCTACAACAGGCGGAGATTTTGCATTAGCAAACACTACATCAAGCTCCACAGCTAGCCAATGGCATAACCGTACTGGTGTTAAAAACGCAGCAGCAGATAAAGCAGTGTTTGTCGGTACATACGGTTCTGTTGCAGTAGCAGGTGCACATAACAACGCACTAACTGCTTGGGCAGATTTATACGTCAACAACGTAGACGGTAGCAACGGCGGCGCAGTACGTATGCCTTCTACTACTTACGTAGCAGGTAACCAAGTTATTCACGCAGGTAATTACAACAGCTACGCTCCTACTCTAACAGGCACAGGCGCAAGCGGTACCTGGGGTATAAGCATTTCCGGTAATGCAGCAACTGCTACAAACGCAACTAATGCTACAAACGCAACTAATGCTACAAACGCAACTAACGCTACAAGTGCTTCTTACGCAAGTTATGTTAATAACGCAAACGCATACACCAACGGAACAGACGGCTGGTGGAGAAGCACTGGTCAAGCAGGTTGGTACAATCAAAGTTATTCTGTTGGTATCTATGCAACTGAAGCAGGCAACGTTCGTACTTATAACAATGCTAGTTTCATCTCTAATAACGTAACAGCAACTGGTGTTATGTCATCTGCAGGCGGTTATCAAACAACTGCATATGCAAGCGGTGCACGTAACCGTATTTGGAGTTTCGGTAACGCAGACGGTTACGGTTTAAGCTACTTCCAGGGTACAGCAGGCCGTGGCGGTTCAGACAGTATCGGCTTCCACTTCGGTACAGCAAGTGATGCAGGTAGCCAGTTCGTAATGCAAAGCAATGGTACATTCATTGCAACAGGCGAATTAACTGCTTATTCTGATGCTAAGGTTAAGACTAACGTCAAGACAATCGAAAACGCACTAGACATCGTAACAAAGATGCGCGGTGTTACTTTCGATCGTATTCAAGACGGTAAGGCTAGCGTCGGTGTTATTGCTCAAGAAGTCAAAGAAGTACTACCACAAGTAGTTAACTATGACGAACAAGCAGATATCCACAGTGTTGCTTATGGTAACATCGTTGGTGTTCTAATTGAAGCAATCAAAGCTCAGCAAGTACAGATAGCAGAATTATCTGCAGAAGTTGCTAAACTAAAGAAGTAATTCTTGGTTGAATAGAGCATAAATAGCAAGTGGCCCAGCGTCACTTGCTAAATATAGCTAGTAAAAGGAACAAGAAATTATGGCAGGTTTTTTCCCAGCAACAGGTACAACAATCGCTATGGGCCGAGTTAGAAATGCGTTAAACTTATCAGGTCAAGCAGGTCTTCGCGGAACATTAGGTGCTAATCGTAGAAAGCGTAACCCAACAACCGGTGCCGACGATATTGATCCAATTTCCGGAACAGCACCACTAAGCTCAAGCTTCGGTGGCCGCCCATATCCAGGTACTTACTAATCTAATACGTAGTAAACCGATAGCTAGTGTAGAAATACACTAGCTATTTTTTTAGATATTGACAACACAGTAAATATAGTCATAAAATAAGCATAAAGGACACACAGACTTATGGATACCAAAAAATTACTTAAAAACGTTCCAATCGGCCGTACGCAATATGAATTTGATAATTTTGTTGTAGGCGCATCAAACTCAGCAGCACGCCAAGTACGTGATTTGCTAGTTGAAAAAGAAGAATTAGAACGTCAAGTAAGCGAATTTGGCGTAGAAGCAGCAAGTAGCCGCTACGCCGATGATGTTACTAAGCGTCTTGCACAAATTGATTCTTTCCTTGGTCAATTTGATGAAGAACAATTAGCTAACGTACTAGACAACCTAGAAGCAGAAGAAGGCGACCACTGGGCAGAAACATTAGGCCGTGCCGCCGCAATAGAAGTTCTAACGACAGATAAAATCAGTC
>JACCDU011228030.1_pt1 | contig 12821 bp, 10 predicted proteins | sample 7446081 | NCBI WGS metagenome assembly JACCDU01 (sample SAMN15323447, study PRJNA562643) | freshwater metagenome | isolation source: river surface water | place: USA:Blue River Watershed | collected 2017-08-17 | reverse complement strand
TGCCGGAATGGTTCTCATAATCGCTAAATTGTCTGCATCGGTTAAGTCCTTAAGCCGTTGATTAACCTTGCGAGCCAGCTGTCCATAGGATTTTGCCATCTTCTTTTGGTCGGTTAGTTGCTTTTCGAGTTTTCGGCTTTTGTAACTTATTTCCACTGCAAAGATAAATATTATTAACGAAAAAGGTTAGCAAAAATAGTTGTTATTTTTAAACTGCCAAACAAAGCGTTGAAAAAAAACGGCTCTTTTGGTTTTGCGAAGGGTCGGCATGTGCGATGGGCAAAACCAAATGTGCCGTTTGTGCGGCTGGCTAAAAGAAATTTTAAAAAATGCGAAGGGTGGGCTTTTTCTTTCTTTTCTGTCACCTGTCCTAATAGCAAAACACGGTCAGCTTGTTTATCTGTCCGCTTGGTCGATATGGTCTGTATGTCGAGTCCATTTTCAGTCATTGTCTTGCTGTGTCGTCTGTCTTTTTAGCATTGGTGGTAACGGTTTGCAGCTTGGCGATGTGGCGGGTTTCGGAACACGAAGCTTCATTTGTGCACTGAACCCGCCATTTTGCCAAACGCCTGTTATGCCTTCGTGCTTTTATTGGATTACTTTTTCAATCAGTTTATAAACGTCTGTGCCTAAATTTTTAGGATAATCTTCGCCATCAACATTCATATTTTTTGCTCTAAAAATTGCATCTTCAATATGTTGCAAAAAGCGTTCTGGTTTCAAATTAGCTTCATTATAACCATCTGGCAATATGTCGCTAAGAAGTTTCTTTAAATATGTTTTTTTTCTTCCTACTTTTCGGTTTTCAAAAATTAAACTTAATTCATCTTCAGTATATTCGGTAGTATCTTTCAAATGAAGAAGTAGCCAAAATTCAAAACAAGGATTACTTAAGGCAAAATAAAAATTTGGTGTCGTTTTACATTTTTCACTATACTTTTCAATGTTTTTTCCGTTTCTGTCTCTATCAATTATCATCCATAGTTCATCATTATTGCCTAAATCATACTCATCTTTAATTTTTTCAAGATTCTCAAAAACATATTTAGGTGCACTTTTGGTGTCTTTAGCATCCCTTCTTAAAGAAACAATTTCAATCCTATCATTATTGAATCGATAATTTTTCTTTAAGGCTTCAAAATAAGTTGGCTCTGTTTCATTGCCTTCATATGCCAATAGAAATAATTTCTCTCGTTCTGTTACATTACTCTCCCTTATAAATTCAATACGTTGTCTAGGCATATTTAATTGCTTTGATTAGGTAAGACGGTTAATGTATTTCTGTTTCCAAGCCTAGGAATAGCTTTGAATCTGCCTAATAAATAATCTTTTCTGATTTCTTTATCAAAACGAATATTGTACTCTTCAAGCGAATGTAAATGACTAGCTCCATCATTGTCTTTTACAACAAACCATATTTCATCTTTTCTCAAGAGTTTTTGAGTTAATAAACTTGATTCGTGACTAGCCAGAATTAATTGGCTGTTTATATTATCACTTTTATCAAGAAACAAATCTAATAAATCATATATAAGGTTAGGGTGAAGACTACGCTCCATCTCGTCAATAATGAATACATTGTCCCCTTGAAGCAAGTCTATAATTAATGGAATAAAATCAATTATTCTATTTGTACCATCAGACTCATCGCTCGTGTCAAACAATTCAGCCTTTGTTTGTCCCACAACTTTATGTTGGGTCATAAATTTATGAACGGTTAAATCATTATTTGACTTTGAAATAAAGTAAGTAGTATTATTAATTGATAAAAGTGTCCTGACATTTTCAGACTTTGAACTTAACAGGTCATCCTTTATTTTTTCAATCAATCTTGACGGTATTTCTATAGAATCAAAATCTATTTTTTCTAAACAAATTCCATTTATACCTGTATCAAAGTACTTCAATAATTCTTCAAATGTAATTTGCAATTTAGAATCATCTTTCAGTTCAGATTTTATTCCCTCATTATATTTATCATCAGGGAAAACAACTTTTAATGTGTTTTGAAACCAATCAATAACATTTAGTAAATCGTTTATATCAGTTACGTTATCCTTTACTTTACGAGTTCTAATTTCAGTCAAAAAGAGTTGATTATTGGGTGTCCCCTTAGCGATAAATTTTAAAAATTGACGGTGTTCTTCCTTTCTGTTTTTTTTAAAAAGTGGGTCAATGTCAAATTGTAATTTATTGTTGATATTTCTTTCAAATATTTTAATATCAGCTTTATTTGTTGTTTCAAATAACCATTCTTCAACTATTTCTTTTGAATTAAAAACAAATCCATAGGCGTAGTTTTTACCTTTATGTTGAATTTCATATTCCAACCTTGAATTTGTTGATAATGAGTTTGCATTTAGTCTGAATGATTGGAATTTTATTGGTTGTTCACTTTTATTTCCTCTTAAAACTAATACTTTTCCAAATTCAATTGCTTTAATTAAATTTGATTTTCCCGAAGCGTTTGCACCAAAAATTACAGCCGTTTTAAGTGTACTTATACCTTTTAGAGGTTTAGTTTTATGATTCTGTTTTAAAGTACCCTTCCCTGGAATCATCGAAAATATAGTTCTATCTTTAAATGACAGAAAATTCTCTAAAGTGAATCTAATTAGCATAATTGTCCATTTAATTTGTGCAAAATTAGTGAAAAAATCACAAATCAAAGCATTTTTCGTCTAAACTTTCAGTTGAGGGGCTGTTTTTAGCCTGACGCCTAACGTCAGGCTGTGAAAAAACAAAGATAAGAAAAAAGGAGTTGAAAGATATTTTTTGTATATTATTTCAGCGAAAAAGAAACTAGCATATTCTATGAATATTTTGAAGGAAGTTGGTCAAAAAACAGGGACTCTCAGAGCGATATGGGTTTTTCAAGCTCAATTTCAGCCCTAAAATTAACCCATTTTTAGTTTTTTCACAGCCTGACGGTTTCGGGCTTTGCGTTCGGGCGGGTTTCGGAGCACAAAACTGTCAACCAGCACTAAACTTGAATAGAAGCACAACGCTCCAAGTTTGCACGTCACCCCGCCTGACGCAAAACCCGTGTTATGTACAGTTTTATTCATGTCTGACTAGTTTGAACTCTTTGTTGTCAAGTATTATAATAGCGTCGCCACCGATATGAGTCAAACCGCCTCTTATTACTCCATCTTCGTAGGTAAGTACAATTGGGTCTATTAATGTATATGAAATTGCATCATAGTTGTCATTGTAAAGTCCGTCCTTGCTAACAGGATAATTATCGAATAACTCTTTATTGTATGACGGTTGCATTGCTTTAATTAATGCTTTCTCAGCGTCAAGAAATACTTTTTCTTGGTCTGGGTAATTCTCTCCAAGTAATGAAGATACCATTTCCTTGGTGTCCGCTTCTGGTCCGAAGGATTGGATTTGCAAATTGTCTTGAAACTCAAAGGGAAGAATTACAATTTCATTAGCTGGTAATTGTTTTTCTGTGACTGGTGTTTCTAGAGAAAGAATATCTTGAAATGTAGAATGTCCAGTCAGTCGTTTTAATATACTTTGCTTTGTCGCTTTGCCAACATAATGAACTTTATATTGTAAAAATGATTTCCAATCTCCTTCAATTTCGCAATCAATTATTCCTTTCCACCAATTCTGGAGTAGTTTTTCAGGTGAGAACCAAATCAGAAACTCTTTCCCTTCATTTTTGTGCTTTACTAGGGAAAAACCATGAATATTGTTGAAGGGAGGACTAACTTGTTTAATTCTCTTGTCCAAAAAGTTAAATGCTACATCAACCAGATTGTCTTCCATTAAGCCCAATATTTCTTGGTCAAATGGCAGTTTGCATTTTAAAATATTTGCATTTTCTTTTTGATGAATTTCAAAATTCAGTTGATAAACTGATGTGTCTGGAACTACATTTTCAAAAGTAATAACAGGTCTTTGTCCAATTATATAAAGGCTGGCTTTCTCAAGTGCTCTTTCAATTAATTTGTCGTCTTTAACAACTGCGAATTCATACGCTGTCAAAGGAGCATAAGCTAATTCAAGTTGATTTAATAGACTTTTTCGGTTCATAAAAATTGTACATAACTCATTAATTGACGCAAGTTAGTGTTTTTTTTAATTTTTTAATATTTTGTATTTATATAATTTATAAGTATTTGATAATAAAATAGTTAATGTGTTTTAATATATATGTAAAATACAAAATGCGTTATGCGTATCTTTCATTGTTTGTACCTAAACAATACAAAATACGCAGTGTTAGTTTGTATCATCAAGCGGACTTTTTATATTCTTGATAGCCTTCTGACTTACATGGGTGTAACGCAAAGTGGTCTTTAGGTCATTATGACCAAGTAACTCCTGAATAAATCGTATATCTGTACCATTTTCAACTAAATGGGTTACAAAACTATGTCTTAGTCCATGTCTGCCTATTTCTTTATTTATTTTGGCTTTTTGCATGGCATCTTTAAGATAATGTTTTGCGAAGGTAAAATTTGTATTTAAGAAAGAATTTCACACCTTTAACCGATTCTCAGTGAAAAAATAATTGGAATCTAAACATAGTATGAGAACTATTGTAGTTGGCTAAATTTTCGTTGTATCCAAAGACGTTGAAAAATTAACTGAATCTTCCGAATCAATGTTGTAAATAGCATTTATAAATCTTATAACCAATCATTTATAATCACAAAACAATATCTTAGACAAAAAAAGTAACAATAAAAAGGAAAAAAATATTATACTTTCAAATAATTAGGAGAAATTTATCATCATTTCTACGATTGAATTTTTTATTTTGTTTTATTTTGAATTTTGCTATTGTTTAAGTTTATAATTTGGCTTTAATTTGCTGAAAAGAGAGAGATTCTCTTTTGTATTAAAACTTTGTTTCTAAAAATAAATAATTTAACTAATGAAAAAACACTATCTCATCGTAGGGCTCGCCCTGTTGTTGTCACGTTCGTACGCACAAAAAGTTGATTTAGATCGCTTCTCTTTTGTAACTGAGTATCAAGACTTACCAAGTGAACCTACAATATTTGAAGAAAGAACCTATGGGGTAAAAGCTATCGCTGGTGGTATCATCCAGTCTAACTTTATCTCAGAAGCTTCTTTGTATGATAAAATACATATTTATGGTTGGAAAAAAGTAGAGCAAAATCCAAAAGTTGGTGTTGAATTAAGCTTAAGTGATTTTCTGTTTAGAGGAATGAAAATCGAAGAATTTGTCGAAACAACCAAAGATAAAGATGGAAAAGTAACTAGTAGAAACTATACTTATAGAGCTAAAGCAAATTACCAAGGTGTCGGGCGTTTTGTAATTAATGGGTCATATACCCCTCCACCTCCCACAAAAGAAGAAATAGAAGCAGCGAAGAAAAGAGAAGAAGCAAAAGCAAACAATCGCTTCTTAGCCAATGTTTCAACTACTGCTCCTACCTCTGCCCCTCTCAGCAACGGGGTATTATCTGGTACACTTTCGAGAGAATATGAATTCGTATCGCCTAATTTTTCAAGTTACAAAGCTGCAGAAGAAAACTTTACTAAAAATTCAAATGTTTTTTTTCAAGAAACCTTGAGAAGTTTTAGTAATGAGTCTATTAATATTGTCAACAAAAGAATTAATACACTCTATGGATTTTCTCCTGAAAGTCACGGCGAATTCCTTTGGATTCTAGATTCTAAAAGTCACCCAGAATATGCTACCCAACAAGAGGCTATTCAAGCCGTAAAAATGCTTTTCACAACTATGAAGAGCAACGTTCCCATCGATGAGCTAAGATCGAATCTTCAACCACTCATTGATTACATGCATTCGTTAAAGCAAAAATATAACTCAGATAGTAAAGGTGATAAAAAGATGAGATATTCTGCTTATTACAATTTGGCTAAAATGTACTATTATTTAGACCTTCCAGAAAAGTGTATAGAAGAGGCAGAAGGGCTTATTAAAAATGACTTTGATGTCGAAGATGGTGAAAATTTTATCAAAATGGCAACTATTTTGAAAAAATCAATGAGCAAGGCTAATGTTAGTTCTCGTCATAATATTCCTTTAAATTAATTTTAAACTATTCCCAAAATGAAAAAAATAATCTTATTCTTATTGCTTTCAACAACAACGCTTTTTGCTCAAAAAAGACAAGCTTCGGCGGATTTCATTACCTCTGGCCCTATTGCTCCTATTATTGATAAATATATGAATGCCAAAAGGTTTTCATTAAAATTCAATTTCACCTCAGATCTAAGCGGATTTTTAAGTAAAAATGGTGAAAATATAGAAAATTATCCGAAGTATTTCAATAAATCGATTGCGGGATTGCAATATTCTTTAGAACAACCAGACTTACAAATCGAGTACAATATCACAAAATTCAAATACATAGAAAGTCGGGTAGAAAATAAACTTCCTGCTCATATTTTTGGGTTTGAGGCAAATGTACAGATTTTTGATAACGAACGAAATCTCATATATTCACGTTACCTGACTCCAAGAAGTAATTTATTCTTAGATGATGCAGAAACTAAAATGGGCTCTACTGCCATATGGGCAATTATTCATCATTTCAATAATTTGATTTCAGATTTTAACAAATACTATCTATGGCAACCAACTATATTAGCCAACTCAATGCAATTGGCTAAACTTCCTAAAAACTCTGACCTGACAGACGTAAACTTATCGACAGCTATTTTTCTAAATATTTCGGGAATGAATCACGCTGAAAGGGAAAATGCCTTTGCTCCAGCCATTGAATATTGGAAAGGTTTATTAAATTATAATACCAAAGATGATTCCGATAAAAAAGATATTAATTTTATATCATACTACAATACTGCATTAGGATATGTATTGATTGGTAAAATTGACGAAGCAGAAAAATTAATGCCTCTCCTCAAAGAATACAACAGAAAAAGTTTCTATGAAATTGACTATGTAAAAAATTTGGAAAAAATTATTAAATCTGTCAAAGATACTCAAGAAACTGTGAAGGAACTGGGTAGTATTTCTCCAATCGAAGAGAATCCAAATTTTGATTCTAATCAACAAGCAAACAATATATTCGAGTACATGGAATTTAGTGGCTCTGGTATGGATCAGAAAGGGGTTACTTATGATGGTATTTTCAAGATTATATTAGAAGACCCTATTAAAATAAATTTCAGAACAAAAGAAGAAAGTAGCCCTGCAAAATTATTAGGTGTCTTTACATCTGATATGAGAGTACGTATTACCGTTCCGAATGAGAAAAAACCAATTAAAAAAGATTTATCTGATTTTATTTGGATAAAGAATGGAGCTGGTCAAGAATTTAATGTTATGAAAGTAGGGAATTTTTTCGAAACTAACAAGAGATACATACTTGCTAGAAAAATTGGCGGAAATGCAAAAATTGGACTTTATGAGGAATCTTTCCCAAAAAGCTCTACCACTTTTATCAAACGAATGTCGGACGAAGACCCTCTAAAAATTAGTTTAGTCACTCCGATGACCTCTTTAAAAGAATATTTCGTAGATTGTCCTACAATGACCAATTTTATTGAAACGAAACAATTTAAATCCTTCGACACTCTAAATAAACTAAATAAAAAGCTTTTAGAAATGTATATTGCTTCAGATTGTGGAAAATAATCGAATCATATAATAAATGATAGAAGAGGGGAAACATTCCCCCCTCTTCTACAAATTCAACTGAATACTTACACCTGTTTGCCAATTTCTTGGAGCTGCGGCATTGAAAAATCTATTTCCTAAAGCATTGATGTCGTTGCCCAAGCTATATTTTTCATTCAATAAATTATCTCCCAAAATATATGCATCAAGCACTATTTTATTAAAAACTTTTCTGTAACCTATCTTCCCGATAAGCAAACGATAACTCTTCGCATAAACTGTATTCGCATCGTTCAATGGTATTTTGTCTGTAAAATTGAACGTAGAATTTAAGTAAAATCCAATCTTAGAACGCATGTCGATGCCGCCAACAAACGTATTCGGCGGAACTCCTGTTAATTTATTTCCCGAATAATCATTTTTCAACTGTAAATAGTCCACAAATTTAAAATTTGCTAAGGTATAAGCTCCAAAAACTCTCAAATCTTGAATGAATCCTTGTTCATTTGCCACAACGATGTAATTCAGTGCTAGCTCCAAGCCCTTTTGTAGCGTTCTTCCTTGATTGGTAAAAATCTCTCTTCCTGCTTCGTCTGTACGACGAACAATCGTATTTTTTAGGTGAAAACTATAAGCAGTGAAATCAAAGTTAATCTTCTTCTTCCAGACATTTCCTCGAATGCCTAGCTCATAATTTTGACCTTTTTCGGGTATTAATGTTGGCATAAAATTAGCCCCCTGATAGCCACTTATAAATTCGCTTACGGTTGGTGGAGAAAATCCATTGCTGATACTCCCAAAAATAGATAGCTTATCAAATTTTTTCAATAGGGCAACTCTCGGAAGAAAAGCTGCTGGCAATAAAGACGAAATTTCCTTTATTTTAGGGGCATCAGACAATCGAACAAAATCATATTTGAATCGGTTATAGCTTCCCCCTACCGTAAGAATAAAATGTCGAGGCAGCTCTGTTTCTAGTTGGGTAAAAGCAAAATAATTCCATGCCTCTACATTATCGTTGCTCTGTAATGTATCAATTTTCCCAAGATTATTGCCAAAATTTCGGATTACCCATGCCGATTTTTGCCATTCTAAACCACTCACCCATCGACTTTTTAGGTTTCCAAGACTGAAATCGTAGTTCATTCTACTTCTTCCTCCCAATGTCTGTTCATCTCGAATTTCATAATTGGTAATAAACGGGTTTCTTAAATTTGATATCGTGCCATAAATACTCGTCACATTAGACCATTGGCTATTTATTCTGTATTCTTGCGACAAGCCTAGATTGAACAATTTTTGGTAAATCCCGGCTTTTTGCTGCAAGGCACTTCTCAATGTAGCCGTTGCTTGTCTTGCCAAACTAGGGTCTTTGTCAAATTGTGCTTGATTTAGGCCTCCCGGAGTTTGATAATGTAAATCGGAATATAAAGTACTAACGTTGATTGTTCGGAAAGACGATACAAAATAGCTTGCCCTCCAATTGAGTACATCTTTTTGCATGGAACTATTCTGACGATATCCGCCCAGTTGCGAGTGCGTGTAAGACAAGGCCGTATTGACTTTCTCACCAGCACTTGTCCAGACAATATTTCGATTTTGCAATCCATAACTGCCAAAAGCTACTCCTACCTTCACAGAATTGCTTATCCCTGAAGATTTCACATCGGCCATTGCCTTATTTGAACCCATCAGCAATACACCACCCGTGCCAGCACCATAAATACTTCCAGCAGGACCTTTCAAGACTTCAATACTTCCGATAGTATTCAAATCTAAAGCATTTAAGAAAGTATTCCCATTACCATCTGTGAGAGGGATTTCATTCCAATACACCTTGACGTTTCTCACGCCAAATGGAGAACGCAGAGAACTCCCCCGAATCGCAAGACGATAACTCCCCGGCGAACGTTCCTCCATTCTGACACCCGCCAGAGTATTCATCACTGGAACTAAAGTTGTATTTTCAAATCTCTGAATCTCCTTTTGAGATAAATACCCAACCGATGCCGCAGTTTCGCTGATTTTTCTCTCATTTTCAAAGCCTCTAATAACCACTTCGCTCAATTGAAGTGTATCTGAAGGCGTTTTGACTTGAGCATAACTGCCATGAACCGCCATGATGAAGGCTAGTGTGTGTAAATAATTAAATTTGTACATTTCTATTTTTATTTGTTTTCAATGGTAAATGCCCCATGTTCGTACAATGCAAGTAGAGGAATCGACAAACTATCGGCTTGATGTTTCAAGGATTCGACCACGTATCGTTTGTTTGAATCATCTAAAATAATATATTTTGTCCGGAAGTTTTTCAAAGTTGGATACAGATTTCTAATAGAGTTATTCGACACTAAAATATAATCAGACTCCCCCCTTAGTTTCCCCTTAAATTTTTTCTGTACCCACAAAACTCTACTCCGATTTGTTTCTAACATCATCATCCCCTGATTGTTTTGAAATTGATTGGAAGCAATAAAATTTTTATGCACAATGCCTTTTTTATCAAAATAGTTTTTTAAATGAAAATCATATAATCTATCATTTTTAACCGACAAACTATCGGAAAGAAAGACTGCCGATTTTCCATCAATGATACTTATGCCAGATTTTTTAGGAATAAAATGAAACGTAAGTGTATGTTGGCGACTTTGTAGAAAGTCTTCCCAAATATTCATGCCAAACATTAGAACTACCCACACAAAAGTCCACTTTAAATACTTTATTTCCGATTTCAACAAAAAAAGAATCAAAAAAACAATACTCAAGTAAATCAAAAAAAGTTCAGCAACAGATACCGAAAACCCTTTTATTGCCGAATAAGGCAAAGATTCAATCAAAAATATACTTTTATTCAGTCCTAACAAAGAATACTTGAGAATCCAAGTTAATAAATGAGCAATAAAAGGCAAAGAATTGATAAAAAGTAGTGCCAATCCTACAGGCAAAACAGCAAATGAAAAAAACGCAATAAAGGGGTTGGCAAGGATAAAATACGTTGGAAATTGATGAAAATAATAAAGACTTAGCGGAAAAGTCATCAGTTGTGCCGCCAAACAGACACAAGTTCCTTCCCAGACTGTCCGAATCAATAAATTATTTGGCGAAAGGAGAGCATTCAAATAAGGATACAACCAAACAATGCCAATAATTGCCAAATACGAAAGCTGGAAACCAACATCCAACAACCAATAAGGATTGATACAAAGCAACAACAACGCCGAAATAGCCAAGGTATTGTATATGTTTTGCCGTCTATTCAATGCACTACCCACCTGAATAAAACTAAACATGACAGTTGCCCGAAGTACTGTCGAGGATAGACCCGTAAAAATAGCATACAGCCACAAAAGGATAATAACAATGACGACAAAAAGAAATTTCCCATACTTGCCCCTATCTTTAATCCAGCCTAATATCCATCCTAAAAATAAAAACAAAATTCCCACGTGCATGCCCGATACCGAAAGCACGTGGATGGCTCCGGAAGCGGAATAGGCATTGAGCAAATCAGATTCGATGTCGTCTCTGATTCCGACAACCATTGCACTTGCTACGGCAAAGTCTTGTTTATCCACCAACCTTGTACGGAAAACGCTGTCGGCGTATTGATTGAGCCGATATGAAATCCCTGAAAATCGGGAAGGGGCTTCCTTCCCGATTTTCAGGGATTCTTTGCCCCAAAGAAAATGATGACGATAAATCCCTCGTTCTGATAAATATTTTTTATAATCAAACTCTTCGGGATTTTTAGGAGGTTCGACCTCTCTCGGCATATTTTTAATTAAAAATACCTCTCCATAAGCTGGTTTAGCATTTGTTTCTTTGTTAAAATACAGCAATACTTTTCCGGTAGTTGCTTTCCATTGGTGTGTACGCTGAATCGCCCGTATTGTGGCATCAACTTTATAGGTTTTATTTTTTTCTTCTGGATTGGACTGAATGACGGCTTGGTAATAATCAAATTCGCCTTGATTGATGTAATGATTTTCCTGATTTTTTTCAGTTTTGGTAAATGCCAATATCCAGCCAGCCGATACACAAACCAACAACAATGCCAGTCCTCTAAGGTATTTTGGGGCAATATAAATGCTTATTGTGAGACATACACACGCCAATACAAATACTACATAAATACCTTGATGAAAAAAGTCGCTCGTCCAATATCCAAGCAAACCTATGATAAAAAACAGCAAATATCTTATAAATGGGAACGAATGAAAGGTCATGTTATATTTTATTTAAGTACAATTGGTCGAACAACTTTAGTCCATGCGTCATAGCCTTTGGGTGTCATGTGAAGGCTATCTGCTATAAAAAATGCTCCGTTTACGGTGCCATCAGGTTTATACATAGAAGGGCGAATGTCTATAAACTGAAAATTTTTATGTTTTTTGATATAATTTACTATCATGGAGTCTATTTTCTGAACTTTTCCCCAATCTGCTTTTCGAGAAATAGACGGCTTCATAGAGATATAATAGACTTTCGTTTTAGGCAAACGATTCTGAATTTGAGTGGCCAATGCCGCAAAGTCATCAAAGGCTTGTTCGGGTGTTTTAGGCTTGCCCATAAACAAGTCATTTTCGCAATACAAAACAATTTTTTTAGGATTATACTTAAAAAGCATTCTATCGGCATAATAAGTCATCTCCGGAAAAGTCGAACCCCCAAATCCGTGATTGATAACCGCCAATGGACTGAAATCTTCCGTTAGGGTTTTCCAAAAACGAATACTCGAACTTCCGTAGAATATTGTTTTTCCCTGCAACTTTTCGATTCCGATAGCAGAATCTTTTTGCTCGTAATTTCTGATTTCTTTTTCAAGACGGTCTATTTTAAAATCTGGCTCATATTTTTGAGCAATGGGCTGATAAATTGCCGTTCTCGAACAAGCAAAACCAATCATCAGTATTCCCAAAACGGGTATTAAATTTCTTTTTTTCATTGAAATTAGGGTTGATTTTTATAATATTATTTCAAAAATAGTCAATTGAAAGCTTTCTTGGCAGGGAATTGTCGGAGAAAAAAAAATTAGGCTTAGATTTGTAAAAAAAATAGACCAAATGAATCAAAACATCGACAAGCTTTATCGCATTGCACAAAAGGAAGAACGACTCATTATCGGACTTATGTCTGGCACTTCGATGGATGGATTAGACGTTGCATTGTGCCGATTTAAGGGAGAGGGTGGCGAGACAGACGTACAAGTACTTGCTTTCGAGTC
>JACCDU010473276.1_pt1 | contig 12825 bp, 12 predicted proteins | sample 7446081 | NCBI WGS metagenome assembly JACCDU01 (sample SAMN15323447, study PRJNA562643) | freshwater metagenome | isolation source: river surface water | place: USA:Blue River Watershed | collected 2017-08-17 | reverse complement strand
TCGTCCTGAGCCAGGATCAAACTCTCCATAGAAAGTTTTGTTCATGGCTTACGAGACAAACAAACTGTCGTTTATTTTGTCTTTACCAAAGGAAATCAACGAGTATTTCCAGGCGCTATAAATAGCGTCTGGCACATACTTCATTGAAGTATTTATTTGAGAAGGCACTTAATTGTTTGCACAAAAAAGTAAGCCTTCTCGGCATTGACTTATGGCACGCTGTTGAGTTCTCAAGGTACGGATGCGCACTGCAAGCGGGAATTTCTTCCTTTTTTCAGGGCAGACCACCAAATCTAGTCCATGGCAACAAGCACGGTCAAACCGGCTTATTTAGGCCTAGATCGGGAAGTTGTGCTGTACGGCCTCGTAAAAGTCCGTTCCACAGCAAGGAGCGCAACTATAAGGGGTTGGGCCAAGGGGGGTCAAATCGGGTTCGCTCCTCCTGGGCCAACTGGCCTCTTTATGGAAGAAATAGCAAAAATCCCCACTTTTATGCATGAAAAGTGGGGATTTAGGCGAATATCGAGAAACCTAGATTAGCTCCACCGCAGCTAGGTCGCGCTTACCCTTTCGCAAAACTGCATATTTACCGCATAAAAAGTGGCTTTTTTCGAGACGGAAATCTTCGCCCGAAATCTTCTCATTGTTGAGATATGCGCCACCTTCTTTGACGATGCGTCTGGCGGCAGATTTTGAGTCAACTACCCCTGTCGCAGCCAGGAGATCAACCCATGTTGGTAACTCTTCACCATTTTTAACTTGAGTGCGTGGAAGTTCTGCAAGAGCTGCAGAGAGCGTTGCTTCATCTAATTCAGTGATGTCCCCTTGACCAAAGAGCGCACGCGCCGCAGCTTCAACTCGTTGACAAATTTCGGGGCTATGAACAAGTGAAGTTAATTCACGAGCGAGTTCGCGATGCGCTTCGCGAGCACCAGGATTCTCGTTATGAGTCTTTTCTAACGCTTCAATCTCTTCTCGTGATTTAAATGAGAAAACTTTGAGGAATTTAATAACATCTTTATCATCTGAGTTGAGCCAGTATTGGAAGAAGGCATACGGCGATGTCATTTCTGGATCAATCCACACCGCACCACCCGCAGTCTTGCCGAACTTAGAACCATCTGCCTTAGTCAACAATGGAACTGTGAGTGCATGCGCTGATCCACCCTCTGCGCGACGAATTAGATCAAGACCCGCTGTGATATTTCCCCACTGATCCGAACCACCAATTTGAAGTGTGCAGTTATATTTTCGATAGAGCTCGAGATAATCCATTGATTGCAGAACTTGGTATGAAAATTCGGTGTATGAAATTCCATCTTTCTCGAGACGGGCAGAGACTGCATCTTTATTGAGCATCTGATTGACGCTAAAGTGCTTTCCAATATCGCGTAGGAATTCAATTGCCGACATGGGAGCCGTCCAGTCGAGGTTATTTACTAGCTTTGCCGGGTTCTGCTTTGTTTCAAAATCCATAAACTTTGAGAGCTGGGCAGTCATGCGCTTAACCCACTGTTCAACCACGTCAGTTGTATTGAGTGTTCGCTCTTCATTCTTTCCACTGGGGTCTCCTACAAGGCCTGTAGCTCCCCCAATTAATGGGAGCGTGTGATGGCCTGCCAGTTGGAAACGGCGGAGAACAAGGAGAACTACGAGGTTGCCCACATGGATGCTCGGTGCAGTGGGATCGGTGCCAAGATAGAGCGTGATGGGCTTTTTTAGCGCCTCACGGAGCTCTTTCTCATCGGTGGTCTGAGAAATAAGGCCGCGCCATTTGAGGTCATCGATTAGATCTGTCATCTCGTTTTTCACGCACCCATCATCTCTGAAAAAGCCTTCGCCTTGTCGGTAAATTCCTTTGAATACGCAGCGGTGATTGCTGTCGCCTCCTTAATTTGAGCCTTAAAGGATGAAGGAGAAGTTCCACCCACTGTTGTTCGTGATTCAAGTGCGCCTTGGACTGAGAGTACCTCTCGCACATCACCTTTAAGAGATGAATGAATGGATGAGAATTCGTCATCAGTTAATTGATGAAGCAGGCGACCTGTTGACTCGCAGAGAGCAACGCACTTACCTGCGGCATCATGTGCCTGCGCAAAGGGAACCTTTGCTCGTACCAAGTAATCTGCAATCTCGGTAGCAAGTGAGAAGCCAAGTGGCGCAGCAAAGGCCATCTTTTCTCGATCAAAATCAGTCGTTGCAACCATCCCAGTTACGGCAGGGAGAACCAGCAGAACTGTGTCAATGGAATCAAAGAGTGGTTCTTTATCTTCTTGCAGATCACGGTTATATGCAAAAGGTAAACCCTTAAGCATTGTGAGAACCCCAGTGAGATTTCCAACCAAGCGCCCAGCTTTACCGCGAGCAAGTTCTGCCATATCTGGATTCTTTTTCTGCGGCATGATTGATGAACCAGTTGAATATGCGTCAGCGACCTTTGCCCAACCAAATTCGGTAGTTGCCCAGATACACCATTCTTCGCCAATACGCGATAAGTGGATGCCGACCATCGAAAGAATAAAGAGAGCTTCGGCAACAAAGTCACGATCTGATACTCCATCGATTGAGTTGGCAGCGCTCGAGCTAAATCCGAGGTTTTCTGCTGTTACTTCAGGTGAGAGTGGCAGAGATGATCCTGCCAATGCTCCGGAACCCAATGGGCTTACGAGAGCACGATCGAGCCAGTCGTGAATGCGATCAAGATCGCGCGAAAAACCTTGAACATGCTTAGCAATCTCATGTCCGAAAAGAACTGGTTGTGCGTGCTGCATGTGTGTAAAGCCTGGCGCTGGCGCATCACCATATTCAGTTGCCTTCGCAATCAGCGCCTGTTGTAGCTCCAATATCTGTTGGGCGACCTCAATCATGTGATCGATTGCGTAAAGACGGAGATCTGTTGCGACTTGGTCGTTACGCGAACGACCTGCACGCAAAGAGCCACCAATGACGCCTAGTTTTTCAGTTAAACCACGTTCCAGCGCGCTATGAACATCCTCATCTGTATCGATAGCAACGAAAGAGCCCGTAGCGACTTCTTTAATGAGTTCATGGAGAGCGTTGCGAATGGGATTAGCTACTGAATCTTCTAGAAGCCCACTCGATTGCAGCACTTCTAAATGGGCCAAAGACGAGCGAAGGTCATAGGGTGCTAAACGCCAGTCAAAGTGCACGCTACGAGAAAGTGCAAATACAGCGTCCGCAGGTGTTTGCGAGAAACGTCCACCCCAAAGCGCCATTATTTACTTCCTCTTCTCTTAATCCCGCCGTAAGCGAGTAATTCTCTCGCGAGTTGGGCTCCACCGCTGGCTTTTCTTGATACAACGAGGACCGTGTCATCACCTGCAATAGTTCCGATAATCTCTGAAATCCCAGAATGATCGAGAGAGCTAGCTAATAACTGTGCTCCTCCGGGTGGAGTCCGAACCACCGCGAGATTACCGCTGGCCTCAACAGAGAGGATGAGATCCGAGGGAACTGGCATAGTGCGAGAAATGGATTCATCATCACTCTCTGAAATTTTATAGATTGATTCACCATTTGCGGCACGTCCTCGAACGGCGCCAATCTCTTCGAGGTCCCGGCTCGCTGTCGCCTGCGTTACAACAAATCCAGCCTTTTTCAATTGTTTCACCAGATCAGATTGTGAATGGATAAGCCCTGCTTTAATAAGAGCTATCGCCTTTGCTCTACGTGCGCTCACGCTAGACATGAGTTACCTCCTTGAGAGCCTTAGTGAATATCGCTACAAATTTCTCGGCCTGCTTCATCGAAACGTTGAGCGCTGGCGCTAAACGAATGGTTCTATCTCCTGGTGCGTTGATAAGCGCTCCAAGTTCTTGGGACTTCTTCACAACTAACTTGGCAACTGGCTTATCTAAGGTCAAACCAATAAGTAGTCCCGCGCCACGGACTTCTGTTACACCCTCAATGAGCGCGAGTTCGGCGAGCAGAAAAGCTCCTACCTCATCCACATGTGCGAAAATCTTCTCTTTCTCAATCGAGGAGATAACTGCCAGAGCTGCTGCAGTTGCAACCGGATTGCCACCAAAAGTCGAACCGTGATCGCCTGCTTCAAATAACTTCGATGCAGAGCCAAGGGCAATCATTGCGCCGAGTGGAAGTCCCCCACCAAGCCCCTTAGCCAAAGTGATCACATCAGGTCTAATTCCCGAATATTCATAGCCGAACCAATCTCCCGTGCGACCCATTCCCGTCTGAACGCAATCGAAAACTAAGAGCGCCCCGTTGTCATCACAGTACTGTCGTAGGTTCTTCAGATAGTCCGCGGGCGGAACAATGACGCCGGCTTCGCCCATGATTGGTTCAACAATCACCATCGCAGTCTTCTTGGTGATAGCGCGCTTCATTGCTGATGAATCACCAAATGGAACGTGCTTTATCCCCTTAATAAGCGGCTTAAATGGATCTCGTTTGGAAGGTTGACCCGTGAGCGAGAGCGCGCCCATCGTGCGGCCGTGAAACGCTTCTCGCGTTGCTACAACTCTGTATTTACCGGTCTTGCGTGAGATTTTGAGCGCGGCCTCATTCGCTTCAGCGCCTGAATTACAGAAGAAGACACGGGCACTTTTATCGCCAGTCATCTTCTGAAGCCTTTCGGCCAGCTCCAAAACATTTGGGTGGGCATAGAAATTGCTGACATGGCCCAGCGTTGAAATCTGCTTGCTTACCGCTTTAACAATCGCAGGATGTGCATGTCCCAAGACATTTGTGGCGATTCCAGCCAAGAAATCAAGATAGCTCTTGCCATCGGCGTCCTTCACTACCGAACCCTTGCCTGAGACAAGTTCGATAGTTGGAGTTCCGTAGTTATCCTGAATTGCTCTCTGCCAACGCTTCATGCGACCACCAACGTTCCGCCCACACCTAAGAGAGCATCTCTAAGAGCCGATGGATTTGTTCCATCGATAATTCGTACTGCCTTCGCCCCTGCTGCGATCGCATCAAGGCATGCTTGAACTTTAGGGGCCATTCCTTCAGCAAAGCTCGCTTTAAGTGATTCCAATTCTTGAGCAGAGATTGATTCAATAAGCGAACCTTTGTCAGGCCATTTCTTATAGATTCCTTCAACATCAGTCATGATGATGAGCCACTGTGCATCGAGAGCTCCTGCAATAGCCGCTGCCGCCAAATCTGCATTGACGTTATAGCCATGTGTGCCATCTTCACTTCTCGCTATTGGAGATATGACCGGCACCTTTCCTGCTGAAACAAGTTCATTTACTGCGTTCGGATTCACCGATGAAATCACTCCAACGAGACCGAGATCAGCGGGAGTTCCATCTACCAAGGTCGTAAGAGCTTTCGCTACAAGAGTTCCTGAAGATCTTCCAGAGATTGCAACGGCGTTTACGCCTTGATCAGCGAGCGAACGCGCGACTGATGGCCCCACTTCATGAGCTAACACTCGCTCAACAACTTCAAAGGTTTCCGGGGTCGTGACTCTGAATCCGCCGACAAAGGATGTCTCGATTGCAGCGGCTTTTAGCGCTTCACCTATTTGAGGACCGCCACCATGGACCACAACCGGTGTGACCCCCATAGCGATCGCATCGGAGATCGCCTTGGCAAAGGCGCCGTGTTCATCTGACATAGCGTGGCCGCCAAATTTGATAACAATCATGTTGAATACGCCGAGTTCTCGTGGACATAGTCATGAGAAAGATCGTTAGTCATGACTGTAGCCATTGCGCCGCCAACATTGAGATTAACTTCAAGGGTTACTAGGCGCTCTGAAAATGAAACTTGCTTCTTATCTTCAAATGGTGCTGAGTTCTTGGCGACATGAACGCCATTGAGAATGACGTCGATATTGAGGGCATCCATCTGAGCATCAGCTGTTCCGACTGCCGCCAACACTCGACCCCAGTTGGGATCTGCGCCAAAGATTGCACATTTAAGTAGATTGTTTCGAGCACACGCACGTGCAACTTCTACCGCTTCCTCTTCAGTAGCTGCACCCTTAACCGTGATCGCCACAGTTTTTGTCGAACCTTCTGCATCCGCAATCAGCTGCGATGCAAGCGAACCACAGATATCCATGAGAGCGCTCTCGAGTTCGCTCTCTGAGAGCGATACTCCAGAAGCTCCACTGCCCATCAGCAGCACAGTGTCATTTGTTGAAGTACACCCGTCAGAATCAATGCGGTTATAGGTGCGATCGGCAACACGTGTGAAAATCTCTTGCGCGCTATCAGGCAATAACGCATCGGTCATAACAACCGAGAGCATCGTGGCCAGAGCTGGAGCCAACATTCCAGCTCCCTTAGCGATACCTGCAAACTCAACGCCTTGGATTGAAACGGTCGCAACCTTCGGAACACTATCTGTAGTCATAATCGCGCGAGATACATCATCAAGTGAATCAGTTGTAAGGTTTGCTGCAATTGATTCAAGCCCGGCGAGAATCCTCGGCATTGGCAAAAGTTCGCCAATCAGTCCGGTTGAACAGACGACTACTTCACCTGCTGAAACTCCTAGAAGTTCTCCGACCTTTTCTGCAGTCTTATGAGTATCGGCAAATCCTTGGGGGCCGGTGCAGGCATTTGCACCACCTGAATTTAGGACCGCGGCACGAACTTGCCTTCCCTTCGTTACTTCACGAGACCAGATAACCGGAGCAGCAACGACTTTATTGGATGTATAAACGGCCGCTGCATCAAAGCGTGGCCCTAGATTCTCAATGATTGTGAGGTCGAGTGCACCTGTTGACTTAAGCCCTGCTGCAATAGCTGCGCCGCGAAAGCCCTTGGGTAGAGATTTCATACTCCCAACCCATCAAAGGCAAGTCCTGCAGCCTCATCGAAACCACACATAAGGTTTGCATTCTGTATTGCCTGCGCCGCAGCGCCTTTTCCAAGGTTATCCAGTGCCACAGATACAACTAGACGAGAAGTGTGTCCATCGATTGCTACTTGTATCTGCACATGATTTGAACCAGTAAGGGAAGCAGTCTTAGGCATACTTCCGACTGGAAGAACTGTCACGAATTGTGAATCTGCAAAGTATTTTGTGTAGAGAGCGTGCACCTCTTCGGTAGACATCTTCTTCATCATCTTCGCTGTGATTGTTGCAAGGATTCCACGTGGCATCGGGGCGAGGATTGGCGTAAAGGAAATCTTCGCGGCAGTTCCCGAAAGCTTGGTCAACGCCTGTTCAATCTCAGGAGTATGTTGATGAACTCCCCCGAACTTGTAAGAGGTAAGCGATCCCGCAATTTCACTTGCAATCAGGTTGATTTTGGCACTTCTTCCCGCACCTGTTGTTCCAGAGGCGGCAACCACCACGACATCAGAGAGATCAGCGATTGAAGCTGCCGGTGCTGCACCCAATGCGATTGATGTTGCATAGCAACCTGGATTAGCTACCTTTATGGATTTTGAAATCAAAGATTTGAAAGGCTCAATATCGGCAAGGCCATATGTCCACACTCCGGCATAATCTCCACCGTAATACTTATTCCATTGCTCGGCGCTCTCTAATCTGTAGTCAGCCCCAAGATCAACAATCTTGGCGCTCGTCGGCAAGGTAGCGATAACTTTTGCTGATTCTCCATGAGGGAGGGCTAAGAAAATTAGATCACAGTCTTTAAAATCTACGGCAGAGAATTCGTTAAATCGCTTTCCGGCATAGTTCTGCAAATGTGGGTGAACGGAAGTGATCTGCTCCCCCGCATTGGAGTGAGCTGTAATGGCAGTTACTTCGAAATGGGGATGGGATGCCAATAGACGCAGCAGTTCGCCCCCTGCATACCCGCTAGCTCCTACGACACCGATTTTCATGGTCCCAGGATAGCATATTTATGCACCACTTTGCATATTTATGCAGTACGGAGAATAGCTCCTGTGGCCTTGACTGCCGCAGCCACCGCCGCCTCGCGCATTTCGGTTACTTCTGCGCCAGTCAGAGTTCGGTCCGGAGCGCGGAAAACTAGCGAGAATGCGAGTGAGATCTTTCCATCGCCTACCTTGTCGTAGCGATCAAAGAGGGTAATTGACTCTAGGAGTTCACCCGCACCTGCACGCAAAGCGCTCTCAACCTGAGAAGCGCTCACATCAGAGTTGACGATAAGTGCAACATCCTGAAGAGCTGCTGGCATAGTTCCTACTCTTGTTGGTCGGACAAGGGCTGAATCTGGAAGAGCGCTTAAGCCCACCGCAAATGCGACAGAGCGTTCAGGTAGTCCGTACTTGGCCACAATTCGCGGATGTAGCTCACCTGCATGAGCTACAGCCTTTCCATCAACAACCAGTTCAGCACATCGCCCTGGATGCCAAGGTGCGAAGTCAGAGCGCTTGATTGTCCAATCAAGGTTGCAGAGCTGCAAAATATCTTGTGCAAATGCGATTGCATCCTGCCAGTTGTAGGAACGAGCTTTCCCCTGCCAATCTTCGTTCTCAACTTTTCCAACTAGCAAGCCTGCTACGTGATAGGCCTGAGGTGGAACGCTGGCAAAGATCTCATCAATCACCTTCTGAGTAGGTCTTTTAGATAAATCAGGAGAGATAAAAGGAACTAGCTTCTGTGAGCTACGGAAGATTGAACCCATCTCGAAGATTGCGAAGTCTTTTGCGCCACGGCTGATGTTGCGCTGCGCAACTTCAATCAACCCTGGAACGAGATGAACTCGCATCAGTGGAAACTCTTCAGACATTGGATTCGCGATTCGGTAGGTCGCAGCGCGTTCGCCCACAAACCCCATGAAATCAATAGTCTCTTGATTCGTGAATGGGAAAGTCTGAACTTCAGCGAGGCCGCGGCTTGCCAACATCGCACTTATCGCGCGGCGGCGCTTCTGGGTTGGGGTAAGTGATGCATGCTTTGGACGAGGAGGCAAAACCGATGGAATCTTGTCATAGCCAATCATGCGAGCGACTTCTTCGGTGAAATCTGCCTGAGTCAAAAGATCTGATCGCCAAGCAGGAGGATCCACCTCGAAAGTCTTCTCATTCACGTCACAGCCGATAGTTCGCAGAACCTCTGCGATCTTTGCTGGCGAAATTTCAACGCCGAGGATGCGCGAGATATAGGCAGGGTCAACTTTTACAACTGGGGAATATTGCGGTTGCCCATCAACGACAGTTGCTACATGTTGAGCTGAACTATTCTCGGTCAGTAGCTGTACAAAGCGTGCAGAAGCGAACTCTGCAAGAGATGGGTCAACGCCGCGCTCTAGCCGGCGAGATGCTTCTGATGACAATTTATGGCGACGTGAATTCTTAGCGACGCAGACCGGATCAAAGCGCACTGCCTCAAGTGCGATATCAGTTGTCGTCTCAGAGATTTCAGATGAAGCGCCACCCATCGTTCCGGCTAGCGCAAGAGGTTGCGCGTCATCACAGACCATGAGGTCATCTGGATCAAGTTGGCGTATTTGACCGTCGAGAGTTGTGAATGGTTGCGCCTTACCTGCGCGCTTAATGGTGAGCCCACCTTTGATCTTTGACTTATCGAAAGCATGGAGTGGTTGGCCAAGTTCGAGCATGACGTAGTTGGTGACATCAACCACGAGAGAGATTGAGCGCATCCCCATCTTTTCAATGCGGCGGCGCATCCAGAGCGGAGTAGTTGCAGATGGATCAAAATTTGAGAGGGTACGAAGGTAAAAGACTGATGCCGTTGTTGGGTCAGCTATCTTTGCAGGAACACCCTTACCGGTATCGGCAAATGTCAGACCGCGCAGCGCATCAACTGGATCCTTAAAGGGTAGACCAAGTGAACCTGCCACCTCTCGCGCGATACCGCGAATACTGAGGGCATAGCCTCGATCAGGGTTTACTGCGATATCGAAGATGACATCGTTGATCATCAATCCAGTGATTGCATCGTCACCAATCTTTACTGTGCCTTCGGCAAAGGTCATAATTCCTGAGTGATCATCTCCTAACCCGAGCTCGCGGGCAGAGCAGATCATTCCGTTAGATGTCTTGCCATAGGTTTCGCGCGCACCGATAGCAAAATCCCCTGGCAATACAGCACCTGGAAGCGCCGCCACAATCAGGTCGCCGACGACAAAGTTAGTGGCGCCACAAATGACATACCTTGTCTCTTTCTCGCCACAATCGAGCCCAACGTAACGCACAGGTTTCTTAAACTCAGTGAGCTCTTCGATGCTCAGAACTTTTGCGAATACGAGAGGGCCAGTTAGGTCGGCGCCCTGCTTAATGATCTCTTCGACTTCGAAACCCACACGGATAAGCGCATCAGAAATCTCTTCTGCAGTAATTGCTGAAGGAATCTCAACGAATTCTTGAATCCACGATAAAGGTGCGCGCATTTAGAGCCCTACTCCAAACTGGCGGGTGAAACGAAGATCGCCTTCGACAATGTCGTGCATATCCGTAATTCCGTGGCGAACCATCAAGGTGCGTTCAAGGCCCATGCCAAATGCAAAGCCTGTGTAAATATCGGTATCGATCCCACAGGTGGTAAGAACTCTGGGATTGACCATGCCGCAACCGCCCCATTCGATCCAGCGACCATTGAAGAAGATATCTACTTCAGCGCTCGGTTCGGTAAATGGGAAGAACGAAGGGCGAAGTCGAGTAACAACATCAGGCCCAAACATGTGGCGCGCGAAGTTATCGAGCGTTCCTTTCAGATGAGCCATCGTGATGCCCTTGTCGATAACGAGACCTTCAACTTGATGGAAGACAGGGCTATGTGTGGCATCGAGTTCATCAGCGCGGAAGGTGCGTCCTGGGCAGATCATGTAAATAGGGGGCTCTTGCGTCAGCATCGAACGAATCTGTACCGGTGAAGTCTGTGTGCGAAGCACTACACCCGATTCGATAGGTTCGATAAAGAAAGTATCTTGCATGGTTCGTGCAGGGTGATCTGCTGGAATATTGAGAGCGTCAAAGTTGAGCCAACCTGATTCAAGCTCTGGCCCTTCTTCAACTGCATATCCCTGTTCGATGAAGAAGTCTGAGACCTCGTTCTTAATAATTGTTATTGGGTGTAGCCCCCCGCGGTGGCGTCGAGATACTGGCAGGGTAATGTCGACTACCTCTTCGAGAAGTACCTTTGCATCTCGTTCGGCTTCTAACTTCTCGGTAGCAACAGCCAGCGCCTTAGCAATCTCAGCCTTGGCATCGCCTATAAGTTTTCCAGCGGATGCCTTCTCATCGGGTGCAAGTGAGCCAAGGGCGCGGCTGGCAAGAGAGATAGGAGCTTTATCTCCAGTGTGTGCAAGGCGTGCAACTTTGAGAGTTTCAAGATCATTTGCGGCAGAGAAAGCCTTCTGCGCATCGCTTATCCACGATGCAATATCTGCCGGATTCATGGCGCTAATTCTAACCTGCGACCTTTGAAGAAAGCGTGAACATTACGATAGAGGCGGCGGCCGATAAGTTCAGACTCTCGGCTCGTCCTGCCATAGGAATTGTTACTTCGGTAACTGCTGCGCCAAGTGCTGCGGCATCTACTCCCCTAGCCTCATTGCCAAAGATTGCAATGCAATCACCCGAAATTGAGAGATCGAGAATTGAGGTTTTTGCATGAGATGAAAGGAGTAACTTTTGAGCAGCAGGGAATTGGGAGGCAACACGGTCGAAAGAGATGCCTTCGTATACCGGGACGTTCCATAACGAACCTGCTGTAGAGCGAACTACTTTTGGAGAATACATATCAACAGAATCTGGTGAAGTAATCACAGCTGAGATTCCCATCGCATCAGCTGTGCGAAGAATTGTTCCAGCATTACCTGGATCTTGAATCTCGTGAAGATAGATGAATCGTGAAGAGCCTGTCGCCTTTAGCTCTGAAATATCTAACTCAGGTTTGTAGCAGAGTGAGATGAGCCCCTGCGGTGAGACGGTATCTGACATAGCTTTCATGACAGCCTCAGATACTTCGACTATCTCAATAGAATTGAGATCGAGTTCAGAGATCTTTGAGAGACCGCTTTCGGTTGCATAGAGAATTTTTAGTTCCGGGCCTTCGTGGGAAGCAAGGGCTTCTCGAGCACATTGAACGCCTTCGGCAACGAAGAGACCTTGTTCTCGTCTTTCCTTTGCCCCTTTAGAACCAATAAGAGCCTTCACTCGCCCAATATGCGGCGAGTGAAGGCTCTCAATCATTGATATCTATTACTTATGCTGCTGGAAGGTTCTTGCGTGAAACATCCACGAGAACCTTAAATGCAGCTGGATCGTTGGTTGCGATATCTGAAAGAACGCGACGATCGATCTCAAGACCAGATGCCTTGAGGCCCTGGATGAAACGGTTGTATGTCATTCCATTTTCGCGCGCTGCAGCGTTGATACGCTGGATCCAGAGCTGACGGAAATCGCCCTTCTTATCTTTACGATCGTTGAAGGCATAAACCATTGAGTGCGTAACTTGCTCCTTCGCCTTTGTGAAAAGACGTGAACGTTGTCCGCGATATCCGCTGGCCCGTTCTAAAGTTGTGCGACGCTTCTTTGCTGCGTGTACTCCGCGCTTGACTCTCATTTAGTCACGCTCCCTTACTTCAAACCAAGCATGCGCTTGGCTGTCATTGTGACGGTTGACTTTGCTGATGACTCTTGGCTCAATCGACGAGTAACGCGTGATGACTTGTGCTCCAAAAGGTGGCGCTTGCCTGCACGCTCGTGCATGATCTTTCCGGTACCTGTGACGCGGAAGGTCTTCTTCGCACCACTGTGGGTTTTCATCTTTGGCATTTATCTTCTCCTGTTACTTCGTCGTTGTGAAAATCTCTAAAACTATTGTGCGGCTGCTTCTTCTTCAGCAGCCTTCACTTTGGCAGCTCGCGCCGCCTTCTGCTCTGCTACCGCTTCGGTCTTCTTCTTCGTTGGCCCTAGG
>JACCDU011224654.1_pt1 | contig 12828 bp, 7 predicted proteins | sample 7446081 | NCBI WGS metagenome assembly JACCDU01 (sample SAMN15323447, study PRJNA562643) | freshwater metagenome | isolation source: river surface water | place: USA:Blue River Watershed | collected 2017-08-17 | reverse complement strand
CCGTGTTGGTAAGGTTCACAAATCCAGTTCCTGTATTTACCTGCCACTGGTACTGCACTCCTGTTCCGGTTGCTCCTACCGTAAAGGAGACAGTAGTACCTGAGCAAGTAGTTTGTGCTTGAGGCTGTGAAGAAATAGCAGGGAGTGTATTTACAGTAAGGGTAATAGTGTTGGTATTTACTGGTGAAGTACATACTGCATTAGAAAGTACACAGCGATACTGATAACCACTCATAGCTGGGTTAGTTGTGCTGATAGCAAGTGATCCAGTTGTGACACCACTATAGATACCGCCGTTTGCAAGGTTGGTAAAGCCGCTGCCGGTGTTTACTTGCCATTGATAAATGACACCTGCGCCGCTACCTGCTGTCGTAAAGGTGACGCCTGCTCCATCACACACAGTTTGTGAGAAAGGTTGAGTAGTAACAGTAGTAGGTGCAACAACGGTTAGCAGTCCGCAGCCTGAAGTAAGTGCGGCCGTACAAGTTCCATTAACAATACAGCGATAAGCCGTGTTATCTAACGAAACTGATGCGTTAGCAATAGTATAGGTTGCACTAGTGGCGCCACTGATAGTTGTCCAAGGACCATTACATCCGTTCAGACTTTGTTGCCATTGATAGGTAATGCTTGCGCCCGTTGCCGTCACAGAAAAACTAACAGTCGAACCTGCGCAAATCGTTTGTGCAATGAGTTGTTGCGCAATAGTCGTAATTGGATTGACAGTAAGCGTCGCACTCGCAGAGTTCACATTACAAGCTGCATTTGAAATTACACAACGGTATTGATAGTTATTTAGTGCAATTGTAGCTGCACTAATACCCAGTGAAGCAGTAGTTACACCACTGTAAACGCCACCATTGTTCAGATTTGTAAAACCACTACCCGTATTTATCTGCCACTGGTAAGTAAGACTGACTCCACTTGCAACAGTAGTAAAAGTAATAGCAGCGCCCGAACAAACAGTTTGCGATGAGGGCTGCGAAGAAACTGTGATTGGTGCTGCTACCGTGAGTAGTCCACAATTGGAAGTAACGCTACTGGTTCCAGATGCAGAAAGAACACATCGATAAGCTGTATTATTTAAACTACCTGAAGTTGAACTAATAGAATAGGTTGCACTGGTAGCTCCACTGATTGCAGACCAAGGTCCCGTGCATCCATTAGTACTTTGTTCCCATTGGTAGGCAATTCCTGTTCCAGTTGCTGTTACAGAAAAATTAGCACCTGTTCCCTCACAAACAGTTTGCGATGAGGGCTGTGTTGTAATGACAATCGGAGTTGGCGTAAGCCCACCAGGTAATATATTTTGAGCATATGCATTTTGTATTCCATTTCTTGTCTCTGCCCAAACGCCTACTGCCTGATTATTACTCAAGCCGGAAAAATTAAAACGGCCTTTGGGTGAACCAGCTCCTGCTGTAGTTGAACTGATTTCAACACGATTGCCACTCCACACAAATGCACCATTTCCATCTAATCGGGTTACATAAATTTTATAATTCGCATCATAACTCATGAACATAGGCGCGTCGTCCACCAAAGAAACATTACCTGCCTGCGTATCAAAAGATGCACTGATTGGATAAATATTTTGAGCTGTGTTGCTTAAAAGTCGTGCACCCGTCTCTTTCGAAAATTTTTGTACATAGACACCATACTGGCTTTGACTGGTGTTACTATATGAACAAACAGACCAGACATATGGAGATCCCGGATTGAGTGCAATGTTAGTCATTTGCTGATAGGGATCAGACGAGGAAGTGGCTGTACTAAAATTGGAACCATTTCCTCCATAAGGAAGTGTTCCATCAGCATTAATTCGATGTAACCAAGAATTAAATCGACTACCCTGTGCACTATAGTATCCACAATACGTAACATCAGCCTCTCCAGCTACCGAGTAATAGCGTGCACCCGATGTTGTTTCAGTAGAAAGCTGAACCGCGGCAGGCCATACAGCAGATCCACTATTGGTGTAACGTTGCGCATATAATGTAGTGGCAATACCAAATCCTCTACGTTGAAAAATCATTGTAAAAGCACCATTCAAATTAGGTACCAACTGGCCACGAGTGGTAAGTGAAGTTCCCACTAATACTGAAATGGGTGTTGACCAAGCTAGTGTTCCATTCGTTGCAATTTTCTGGATCTGTAACGTATTGGTTGTTGACTCATTCCATGCCACCACTGTTTCACCCGTACTCAACACGGCCGGATAAGGTGCTAGCCCCTGCCCTATAACCACACCCGAGCTACTCCATAAATGAGTACCAGTCTGTGAAACCTTGTAAGCCACAGCAGCTAGTTGACCACTACGCTGATCTTGATAGGCAACAATCAAATTATCATCCGCATCCTTACAAATATTAAAAACAAAAGTAGCAGTGCCAGAGGGTTTATTATCTACTAGCATCCCATCAGCGCCTAATAATTTTGTTCCATCAACATCCAATAGCTGCGCACGCATATCGTAATTACCATTGTTTTCATGATAAAAAGCAATCCAAGTTCTTCCCGTTGAGGTAGTCAAGGATTGCATATCCGACATAGGTAAAGATGAAACTTGCAAATTCACCGATGTGTTAGGATTCCACTGCGCATTTCCGAACAGCGTAATTGAAATTGCAGCAGCAATCAGTAAAAAATATTTCATGATTTCTATTTTACTTTATTGTTGGTTGTAATCCCATGTTGTACAGCACAAAACTCCATATGTCAGCAGCCTCTTCAATTTGTTTGGCAGTAGGCTTTCCTGCCCCATGCCCTGCTTTTGTTTCAATTCGTATAAGCGCTGGAGTGTTTCCTTTATGTGCCTCCTGTAAACGAGCAGCAAACTTGAAAGAATGCGCTGGCACTACCCGATCATCGTGATCAGCAGTAGTAACCAACGTTGCAGGATAATTAGTTCCATCATTTAAATTATGCAACGGTGAATACTTAAATAGATACTTGAATTGCTCCGGATTATCGCTTCGGCCATACTCGACAGCCCAAGCCCATCCAATTGTAAATAAATGATAGCGCAACATATCCATCACACCCACTGCAGGTAGTGCCACTTGAAACAAATCAGGACGTTGTGTCATGCAAGCTCCGACCAGTAATCCTCCATTAGAACCCCCACGAATCGCTAATAACTCTTTGCGCGTGTATTTATTAGTAATCAAAAATTCAGCAGCGCCAATAAAATCATCAAATACATTTTGCTTTTTATCTAGCATTCCTGCTTTGTGCCATGCTTCACCATATTCACTACCCCCTCTAAGATTCACAACAACATAAAGACCGCCTTGTTCCATCCAAAAAGCATTGGAAATACTAAAGCCCGGCGTTTGTGCGATATTAAAACCACCATAACCATATAGTAAAACTGGATTATTCCCATCTAACTTGAAACCTTTTTTCCCAGTAATGAAGAGAGGAACTTTGGTCCCATCCTTACTAGTAAAGAACACCTGTCTTGTTTCGTAATCCTCATTTTTAAAAGCAGTTTCGGTTTTCCTAAAAAGATTTGACTGACCCGTTGCAATATCATACGTGTAAATAGTGGGAGGATAGGTGTAAGAAGTAAATGTGTAAAAAAGAGATTTGTCTTTTGACTTCCCATCAAAGCCAGAAGCAGCCCCAATACCAGGTAGCTTAATTTCTCGAACTAATTTTCCGTCATAAGTATATTGGTAAACACGCGTGGAAGCATCTTTTAAATAAGAACAAAATAAATAACCTCCGCCAGTACCCACACCTTGTAGTACATCACCTTTTTCTCCGATAACAGTTTTCCAATTCGTTTTCGCAGGATTTTTAGGATCAACTAAAACGACCTTAAAATTAGGAGCATCTTGGTTTGTTTTGATTAGTAATTGCTCCCCTATATTATCAATCACATCAGGATCAGTTGAGAATCCATCAATCAATTTTGAAAATCCGACCTGCGTTGCAGCAAGATCTTTTACCCAAAGTTCATTACCGCTAGTACCTTCAGTTTGGGAGATAATTAAAAATCGTCCATCATCCGTCACGCTACCTCCTACATTTCGTAAAGGATGCTCATTGTCTTCATATACTAATTCATCAGCAGACTGTTTGGTTCCAATTCGATGAAAATAAACTTTATGATAGCGGTTCTGCTTGGATAATTTTGTATCTGCATCTGGAACTGGATATCGACTGTAATAAAAACCGACATCACCTAACCATGAAATTCCACTAAACTTAATCCACTTAATCGTATCATCGATGTTGCGACCCGTTGATAGATCTCGTATGATTGCTTCTTGCCAATCGCTTCCACTTCGTGCGATTAAATAGGTCATATACCTTGCTTGCTTGGAAAAAGACTGGCCGCCCAATGCGATGGTTCCATCTGCAGAGAATTTATTAGGGTCAATAAAAACTTCCAGACTACCCGTTAAACCTTTTTGTCGGTAAAGTATACTTTGATTTTGCAGGCCATTGTTTTTGAAAAAATAATAAAACTCCCCTTCTTTTCTAGGCGAACCGATTTTGGGGTAATTCCATAAAATTGCTAACCGATCTTTGACTGCATTTCGAAAAGGAATAGCAGCTAAATAAGATCCCGTTACTTGATTTTGAGCATTCACCCACTGATGAGTAGCCTCACTATTATCATCCTCTAACCAGCGGTAAGGATCTTCAATTATGGTTCCATGATAATTATCCTTCACATCAACTTTTTGCGTAACAGGATATTTTAGCTGCGCAAAACAATACTGACTTGCAAAAACTAACAGGGCAAAGAATAGAGGACGCATAACTATAGTTTAACGTTTTAATAAGCAGGTTAAGTTACTGATTTATCAATGAACAGAAGCATGGAACAACTTTATTACTATATTTGTCTAAATAAAGTGTCCATGAAGAATAAAGTTGTTCCTTTTTTTCTATTGTTTGCACTTTTGACCTGCTTTGGATTTCAATGCGAACGGTATGATCATCTCAACTACTTAACCGGAAAACTTGCCGTGGCAGGAATTTGTAGCAACTATACAATTACACTTGAAGATGGAACTCTAGCAGACTCGCTGTACGAGGCAATTTGGACAGATCCTCAAACCTCATTATCTTATAACAGAGCATTCAGACTTGGTAATCCTTGCCAATTCCCCTCATCAATAAGGGCTGGTGACACTTTTAAGTTTGTACTTGAGCCAAACCCTTCAAACAATTGTGCAATTTGTCAGGCCTATTACCCTACTCCAACGAAAACAATCAATATTAGGATTGTTAACTAATTTTCAAAAATTCTTAACTGGGTAACGGCCAGTACCACAAGTTGGCTCATCACATAGCAGATTTTTCAGTTTTTCATTGGAAAAGAGTTCAGAATAATGTAACCACTTTCCATTAACACGCACATTCTCATAAATCAATCTCACTCCTTGGCTATAATCAACATACCAATACACGTGTCCGGTATAAAGCGGCTGAATGGGTTTCCCATTTAGCTGGTGCCAACCATAAATAGCAACACGATCCATTTTGGAATAAGTAAATAATTTTCCAGAAGTGACGATGTCTTTTTGAATGCCCGCTATAAGCCCCTTTCTACTCTTGCGCTGCCCTTCAACTATTAAATGATGATGATAAAAAGTAGGCGTACTATCCCTAAATGCATATAGTGGTACAGGAGATAATTTAATTTTTGCCTGCTGGTATATCTGATCAACCATTTTTCGTGTTGGCAAAAAACAGTGAAGACTATCAGCCAGCTCCTGGGCTAAAAAAGGGGTGATATGCACTCTTGCCCAATCTTCATCACCGCCTACCGAAAGATAATCTGGGGCCACATAATAAGTGATCTTATAGACGCTTTCGGATACAGCGTCTTTCCAAGTTGATTTGACAGCAACAAATCGACGTAAAAATCTTGGCATATTCCCTTGCAAAACTAACTCACGAGTTAAAGAATCACGCTTTTTCCAGTCATAAGTAGATGCTTCCTGATAATAAACACTCCCCTCTTTTTGGTTACGGACAGACCAATTCATTTTTTTGAACCCTGTACAACCAGATAAAATGAGGTATAGTGTTAAGCAGAAGAAGAATAAAAAATACCGATAACCCATTTCAAATAATTACTCTTTCAACAGCTTAATCAATTTTTTATTTTGCTCTTCAATGGTCATCAATAAATGCATGTAGACACAGAAGCGCAAATAAAAAGACTCCGTTTTTAAGAGTGTATGTGGATCAGATAAAATTTCTCTTGCAACCGGCATACTTAAAATAAAGTGCTTATTGGCACTTAGGGTTCTGTAGTTTTCCGATAGTTGAATAGTGCCCCCTATTAAACTATCCAGCACTCGGTTATTAGTAGGCTGCTTAATGGGGAAGTGCTCGTTATAAAACTTTCTCCCATCATCATCGTATAAATTATTGTTATCAATCAACTTTTTAAATAGTACTTCATAATAAAAAGAAAGTTCCTGACGCAGTTGCGTATTATCAACGTAACTAAGCATCCCGGATGACTGCATATTTTTAAAAGTGGTATTATTCATAAATAGCGTCACATACTCTGGCATGCGCCCAATTCCCATTACCCCCTCCTGCACAGTCGGCATCGTCAGCTTGCCGTCTTGATATTTATAGAGAAGATCCAATAACGTTATGATTCCTTTTCGCTCCTCCACATTACCAGCTTGTAATTCCTTTATTCGGGCAGAGTCTTGACGCAGATCTTGTAAAAGAGCAACATAATTTTCTTCCATCCGGTGCTCAATAATTTTGTGCTCCCGGTAATTTTCAGCAAAAAAACCCAGCGTAACAGCAGTGAATAACATGATGAATTCGGTCAAGTATTCTTTCCAATTTTTAGGCAAATGATGCTTATGATGTACTTCCATCTTGTTTAATTTAATAATTGTGTAATTTCCATTTCATAAATATAAGCACCCAAGTTTATGGAAGTACACCACAAACATCACATTCCCAAAAAATGGTCCGAGTATATCACAGAGTTTTTTATGCTATTTTCAGCGGTTACACTAGGTTTTTTCGCTGAGAATATGCGCGAGCATTATATTGAAAGACATCGGGAAAGTGAGTACATGGAGAGTCTTTTATCAGACTTAAAAAAAGACACCATGGAATACAATAATGCTACCCAATATATTGATCGTCAAATCAAAGGTATTGACACCACGCTGCAAATTTTAGAAAAAACCTCTTGGACAAAAGAGGAAATCAAAAAGCTCTATCTTATAAACTTGGGCATTTTAGGAAACAGGGGCTCAGAGGTAAATACCAGCACCTCTGCCCAGTTAAAAAATGCTGGAGGCTTGCGACTAATAAAATCGAACGAGATTAATAATTTGCTTTCAGAGTATTGGACCAAAAATGAGTTTTTAGAAAAGTATGAAGATATTGTAGGTGATCTCAAATTAAAAGCAAGAGATCAATCATATCGGATATATAACCAATTTAAATATAAAAATTTGGTAGAGGGTTCAGGAGAAAGAAGAGTTATGGACGATGCGACACTGTTAACCAACGACAGGATAGTAATTATTGAATTTGCAAATAGACTCTCTCACATTAAAAACTCTATGCAAAACGTACAAAGAAGCATATTCACCGAGCAAAAAGAAAACGCAACCAGACTGATTAGCGCAATAGAGAAAACCTATAGCAATTAAAGCACAGTTTACTCTTTGTCTCGGAAGTGTCTGCGAACCAAAATAAGTATTACTGCAAGTACCGCAAATAAAATGGGGAATGTCATTATTAAATAATTTAATGATTAAACTCTTTGCCGTATTCTTTTAAAATTGCCTCATCTAGTTCGCTAGCTATTCGTTTCATTTTACTTAATCGCTGATTCAGGTACCGACTCGTATTGACACTGAATGCTGTTAAATTAACAAGCTCATTGATAGTGGAACGATCATTATTAAAAAAAGGAGCTGGAGTTTTAGGCCGTTGAAAACGAACAGGTCCATCTAGCTGTTCTTGTGTCATAATATAGTTTGTCTTAGCATCTAGTACCGTTGCTAGTCTAAATCGCGCTTGCTCCAACGTATGCTCACGTGTTTCCTCTAACTTGTACATTGAGCCAAGTGTATTTTCATATTGCTGAATTCCAGATATGATGTCCCGATTTTTAATCATCCGTAATCCCCCAGCCGACTTTATCTGATCAAACCCAATATGCGACGACTCAAATGTTGCACGCAAAGCCATATTCCTAAAATAATAATACAGATCAGCAAGCGGGGGATCCCCTTTATCCAATAAAGCAAAAAGTGAATCCAGCATCACCATTCGTCTCTGATTCACTATCATTACAGTATCAATTGTATTTAAATCCAATAGTAAATCTTCATGTACATTTTTTAAATAAGAGATCTCCCGATGCTTTTCAATTTGTCGCTCTCGTACATTTTCTGCAAAAAAACCAAGAGAGACGGCTACAAAAAGCATGATAAACTCTAAAAAATATTCGTGCCACTTTTTTTTATGCGTTAAGTGGTGCGGATGATGTACTTCCATCAATAAATTTTTATTCCTTTAAAGATATTAAATTTACGTGCATAACACTATGAAAAAAATCATCCTACTGCTAGCTCTTTGCTGGTCAACTTACTGTCTCACTGCACAACCTGTTTTAACAGAGCGCGAACAAAGTAAAATTGTTGATGAAATTTTAGAAGAAAGATTTCAGACTCTTTTACCTGTGCTAATGAAAAGAACAGGTATTGACATGTGGCTTCTCATTTCCCGAGAGTACAACGAAGATCCTGTATTAAAATCAATGCTGCCTTCCACATGGCTCTCTGCAAGAAGAACAACAATGCTTGTCTTCTTTTTAAACCCCACTACACAAACCGTGGAGCGCTTTGCTATTGCAAGGTATAACGTGGGTAGTTCAATCAAAGCAGCATGGGATTTGCAAAAATTCCCGGACCAATGGAATGCGCTTGCTGATCTTATTCAGAGAAAAAATCCATCAAAAATTGGAATCAATACCTCTTTAAATTTCGGACATGCAGATGGGCTAGATCACACACACTATGAGCGCTTAGTAGAAAAATTACCTGTGTCATTTAAGAATAAACTAGTGCCTGCAGAGTCACTCGCTGTGGGCTGGCTGGAGTCTAGAACTGAACGCGAAATTCAACTTTATCAAAAACTAATTGGAATAACACACGAAATAATCGCTGAAGGATTTTCTCCGCGTGTCATTACACCAGGTATAACTACAACTGATGATTTAGTATGGTGGTTTAGACAGCGCGTCACTTCTCTTGGATTAACAACTTGGTTTCATCCCTCTGTTTCCGTACAAAGAAGCGATACGGTCAACTTTGAACACCTAAGAAGTTTTTCAAATCGTCCTGAAAATGATGTGATACTACCCGGTGATTTATTACATGTGGATTTCGGAATCACTTACTTACGCTTAAACACAGATATTCAACAGCACGCCTATGTTTTACGTGCAGGAGAAATAGATGCACCCGCCTACTTGCAAAAGGCCTTTGCAACTAGTAACCGATTGCAGGATATCTTAACTTCTCAATTTAAAACAGGACGAACTGGAAATGAACTATTAAAAGCCACGCGTGAGCAAGCAATAAAAGAAGGAATCAAGCCAAGTATTTACTCCCACCCACTTGGCTTACACGGCCATGCAGCCGGCCCCACTATCGGTTTGTGGGATCAACAAGAGGGTGTTGCAGGAAGCGGCGATTACCCTATTTATTCATCCACCGCCTATTCCATTGAATTAAATAGTGCTACCTATATCCCCGAATGGGGTAAGGAAGTCAGAATTATGTTAGAAGAGGACGGGTATTTTAATGGAAAATCCTTTCTTTTTTTAGCTGGAAGACAAGAAAAATTGCGTCTGATAAAATATTTCTAAGCCAACTTTACTACATTTCGTATCCCAAAAATTAAAACAGTGAAAAACTACTTCTTATTGCTTACAGGTCTGGCATTGACCTGCGCAGTTTCTGCTCAAAAAGTAAACTGGGAACAATTTAAAAATTGGAAGCCTCGGAACATTGGACCTGCAGGCATGAGTGGTCGTATCACAGCCATTGATGCTGTAGTTGCTAACCCTACAACTGTCTATGTGGGAGCAGCTTCGGGAGGAGTTTGGAAAACCGAAAATGGCGGGCAATCGTGGAATCCAATATTTGATGAACAGCCCATTCAGAATATTGGCTCAATAGCCATCCAACAGAGTAATCCCAATGTAGTTTGGGTAGGAACTGGCGAAGGCAACCCACGCAATTCACTCAATTTAGGAGCCGGTATTTACAAATCATTGGATGCAGGTAAGAGTTGGAAAAAAATGGGGCTTGATAAAACAATCTGTATTCACCGAGTTGTAATAGATCCTGCAAACCCCAATACTGTTTATGCAGCAGCAATAGGAAATCCCTATGCAGAACATCCTGAGAGAGGTGTTTTCAAAACAACAGATGGAGGAGAAACCTGGTCAAAAATTTTATATGTAAACGATACTACGGGTTGCGCTGATTTAGTAATGGACCCTTCCAATCCCAATAAACTAATTGCTTCCATGTGGCAATTTCGTAGAAAGCCTTGGGAATTGAAAAGTGGTGGAGCAGGAAGCGGACTATACATGACAGTGGATGGAGGAAAATCCTGGAAAAAAATGGGTAAGGAAGAAGGAATGCCAGAAGGACCCCTTGGAAGAATTGGCATTGCTTTTGCAAGAAGCATGCCCAGCAGAGTATATGCTAAAGTAGAAGCTACAAAAAATGGACTCTACAAAAGTGATGATGGTGGTTTTAACTGGCAACTCGTAAATAGTAACGCTGCAGATGTAACAGACAGACCATTTTATTACCAAGAAATTTATGTAGATCCAAAAAATGAAAATCGTATTTACGATGTTCACTCTACTATTACACTAAGTGAAGATGGAGGCAAATCGTTTAGCACACTGATTCCCTATTCTGGCATACATCCAGATCACCATGCATGGTGGATTCATCCAGAAAATCCAAACTTAATCATCGAAGGAAATGATGGAGGTATCGGCATCTCAAGAGATAGAGGTAAGAGCTGGAATTTTGATGAAAAAATTCCTGTCGGTCAATTCTATCATATCAATGTAGATAACGAAATTCCCTACAATGTAATGGGAGGTATGCAGGACAATGGAAGCTGGCATGGACCAGCTTATGTTTGGATTAATGGAGGTATTCGCAATTACTATTGGCATAATATAGGAGGAGGAGATGGTTTTGATGTGATGCCAGATGTAGAAGATGCTAGTTGGGTGTACAGTGAAAGCCAAGGAGGATCATTTGGAAGAAGAAATTGGAAAACAGGCGAATCTTGGTATGTCAAACCTCCCGCTGTTGATCCTTCAATCAAAATGCGTTTCAATTGGAATACTCCCATGGCGCAAGATCCTTTTGACACAAAGACAATTTACCTAGGTAGTCAGTTTGTTCACAAAAGCACAGACAAAGGAGCTAGCTGGCAAACAATTTCAACAGACTTAACAACGAATGATTCTGCCAAAATTTATGCATTCCAAAATACTGGTGGACTCACGCTGGATATTACAGGTGCAGAAACGCATTGCAGCCTTCTTACCATTGCTCCTTCCACTAAACAGAAGGGAGTAATATGGGCAGGAACAGATGACGGACAAATTCAATTAACAAAAGACGGTGGTCAAACCTGGACCAATTTTGCAGGAAAAATTTCAGGTCTACCTGCAGGAAGCTGGATTCCACAAATTACTGCTTCACGCCACAATGCAGGTGAAGCCTTTGTGGTAGCGAATGATTATCGCAGAGGTGATTTTAAACCCTATATTTTCCGAACAACTGATTTTGGCAAAACGTGGACAAGATTAATTGATGAAAATAAAGTGAACGGTTATGCACTTTGTATGATTCAAGATCCGGTTGAACCTAATTTGATTTTTGTTGGTACAGAACACGGATTATGGATCAGTGTTGACAATGGCGTTAATTTTTCTCAATGGAAAAACGGCTACCCTTCTGTATCAACTTACGACTTAGCCATTCAAGAAAGAGAAGCAGATCTTGCTATCGCTACTTTTGGAAGAGCCCTTTGGATATTAGATGATATTCGTCCATTACGTCAATTAGCAGCTAGCACGACAAAAACACCTACTAAAAATATCACGGTATTCCAAGCGCCAGAAGCCGTCCAAGCACAATATAAACCAGCAGATGGTTATGAGTGGAGTGTAATGGGTATTTGGGATGCTGATAACAGACCACGCGGTGCGGCTGTTTCTTTTTACATCAACAAACCAAAACGTGCAGACTCTACCACTACCAAAATCAATTCAACAGCTACAGACAACGCAGCATCTACTACTCCTACTACAGGAGGTGGACAAGGAATGGGTGGAGGACGCGGCCAAGGCGGAGGTCGGATGGGAGGAGGTGGACGTGGTTTTGGAGGTAATCGAGGTGATTCTATCTCAGTAAGAATTTATAACAATGAAAATGGACTGATCCGTTCACTAAGATGGACAGCTGATACAGGATTCAATCGTGTTTACTGGGGAATGGAAGAAAAAGGATATCGCCAACCGGGCTCTCCCAAACCACAACCAGGTTCTCCTGAGCCAGGAGGTTTCCAAGTATTACCAGGAACTTATAAAGTTGTACTTACTTATGCAGGGCAAACTGACTCAACGTCAATTACAGTAAAAGATGATCCGCGCTTAGGCAATCGTAATGAGATAAAATTAGCACAGCGTAAGGCTATGGATCGCTTACGCAAAGCGGGTGACAAGCTTACACTAGCGATGGATCGAATGAACGAAGCAGAAGAAGT
>JACCDU010004239.1_pt1 | contig 12828 bp, 21 predicted proteins | sample 7446081 | NCBI WGS metagenome assembly JACCDU01 (sample SAMN15323447, study PRJNA562643) | freshwater metagenome | isolation source: river surface water | place: USA:Blue River Watershed | collected 2017-08-17 | reverse complement strand
GGTCTTGCAACCCGTTTCGTCGGAAAACCTTACAAAGATTCCTTACCCCCCCACCCCCTGCGACTTGCGTGATCGCCCAATCGTCTGCCCCCTTGCACTGGACGAGTCGACCGAGTGTAAGCTTTTCCGTCACTCCTCGCCCTCCTGCTGCCGCATCGCCTCGCGCAGCCCGTCAGCGGAGGACATCGCGTCCTCTCGATGCTTGATGGTCTCGCGCAACTCGACGAGCACCGCCGCAACCTCGGGGAAAACCATCTTGATGCGCCGCACATCCTCTTGCCATTCCCAATGCAGCGCTTGCCTAGTCTTGCCCCGGTCCACCGCCTGCTGCTCGAACGAGGCAAGGATCGAGCCCGTATCGCCTGAGCCTGCGCGCAGGACTAGGCGGAAGGCCGACGGCGAAAGGTCAGCTAGGGTCGCCAGCCGGCGCACTAGGTTGGCGGCCGAGTCGTGCTTGTGCGTGTCGAGCTCAAGCAATCGCTCGAACAGCTCGCAGGAGATCTTGGCCGCCTCGCTCGCGCCATCATAGCGCAGCCGATGGACTGGCTGGCGGTTGAGCGTGTAGGTGACCACGTCACAGCCCCTCCAGCGGGTTATGCACCAGCGAGGCCGCGCTCTCGCTCAACTGCACCGCATCCTCTAGCCCCAGCGTGCCCAGCTGGTCGCGTTGCTGGATGCTCTCGATGATCTGCCGCAAGCGCTTGATGCGCTCGGCGTGCTCTTTGACTAAACTCTTCCGATGACTCTCCAGCTGCGCGATAGACCGCGCCGCCCGATTCGCGAGGCGTAAAGCCTCAAGTTCTATTCTGTCCGCGTCTTGCTTCACTGTTCCTCCGTTTCGCGCCGCTGAGCTTAGCCGTCAGTCGCTGATGCTTAGCCCAGGCGTGCGCCGTTATGTTTTTGGGTTTCCTTGCCACTAAAGCCAATTTTAGCGCTTATGGTCGGACCTGCGTCAAGCAGAAACGGCCATTGCGTGCGTTTTCTGACTGTCCGATTGCCCGGTGAGGGTCTGGGTAACCATCTGGTGCCGATCGCCCTTTAAATCGCGTTCTTTGGCGAGGAGTTCCTCGACTTGCCTGAGGCGCTCGCGAATCTCATCCTGCCGCTCCTTGCAATGGCGGATCACGCGGGCGAGCGTGGCGTTTTCGGTGAGCAAGTGCATTGCGACGTTGTCTAATCGTTCGATCGTTTCGTTCATCTTGTTGCTGGGTTGAAGGTTGCGGTTGCCCGCGTAAAATAGAAGGACTGGGCGGCGGTGCCGTCGTCGCGGCCTTTGGCCTGGATGACGTTCGTGAAGAAGCGCGGCCGATCGGCCTCGAAATCCGTGTCGCGCTGCTGCTGGCCCGTGATCGCGTCCTCGTTCGGCCGGTGGATCAAAATCACCTTGTCCGCGTCCTCCTCGACGCTGCCCGAGTCCTTGAGATCGGTCACGTTCGGCTCGCGGTTGCCGTCCTTAGCGCTTTCGCGATTCAGTTGCCAAAGCATCACAACGAGGATGTCGAGGTCGCGGGCGATGCGCTTCAGCGTCTTTGTGACCATCCCGCAGGCGTTTACCTTCTCGCTGGAGCCCTTGGCCTCGTAGATCTCCTTCACGAGCCCGCCGTGATCGACGAAGAGGACGTCGAGGCCGCCGCCAGCGTGCAGCGCGCGGGCGCGTGCCTCGATGCGAGCGAGCGACGAGTCGCGGCTGGAGACGGTCACGTGCCGCCCGCGGAGCTCGACGAGCGCCTTGCGAATCTCGGCCTGCGAAGCTGGGTGCTCGGCGTAGACGCGCCGTAGCCCGACGCCAGCCAGCGAGGCCGCGATTTGGAGCGGGACTTTGTGCGGCGCGACTTCGAGCGTCACGTAGTAGCAACGGCGCCCTTGGTTCGCGAGGTGAGCTAGGATCGGCCGAGCGAGCGAGGACTTGCCCGAGGACGAGCGGCCGGCGATCACCACCAGCTGCTGACGTTCCATCTCGCCGAAGCGCTGGTTGCAGATCGGCCAAGGGAACGGCATCAACTCGCGCCGCTGCTCGCCCAGAATCTTCTGCTCCAGCTCTACCTTCGCCCGCTCAACGAGCTCGTCCCAAGATTCCTCGCCGTCAGCGTCTGAGCCTGCTGCGATGCTAAGGAGGTCGCGAGCCCCGCCGGCGATCAACTCGGCCAGCGGTTCGGTCGCCTCGGCCTCCTGCTCGACCCGCTCGGCGATGCGCTGGGCGATGCGAACGGCTTCACGCGCTACGGCAAGGCGCAGAACGCGCTCCAGGTAGTATTTCGCGTTAAGCGAGGTAGGCGCCGCGCTGGTGAGCCCCACGATGTAGGCGTGCCCGCCTGCGGCCTCGAAGCGGTGCTTGGCGATCAGCTCCGCGTAAAGCACGTCATCCGTGGTAGCCATCCCGGCCGCGACCATCTCGGAGAGCGTGTCGAAGACGATCTGGTTGCGGGAATCGTGGAAGCTGCGTCGCGTGATGCCGCCGCCGAGCATCGCCTGCATTGTCCGCCCGTCATCGAGCAGCGCGCAGGCGAGGAGCAGGCGCTCGTGGTCAAGGTTGGCGGTCATAGGTAGGCCTTGACCGGCGTGCTGTTCGCGCTGATTGGCCGCTCGCAGCGGAGGAGCCAGTTGACGAAGCGGCGACGGGTCGGCTGCTTGCGGTGCTGTTCCGCCCAGGCCCGCATCCGCGCAAACTCGCGGCCGCTGTCGACTCCAGCCCAAGCAGGATCGGCCTTGAGCCCTCCAAGCCATTCCGAATCGTTCGCCGGGGCGGACGCATCCGCCCTCCGTTTCTCCTTCTCATTCCCTTCTCCTTCTCCTTCTCCTTCTCCTTCCGCTTTCGCAGAAATAACCAACGTGGGTTCAGCCTCTAAAACCAACGTTGGTTTAGTTGTTGGCCTACCGCCCATACGGCCGTTGGTTCGCGCGCGTTCGCGCCGATGCTGCACCTCGGTTTCTTTCTCGCCGGGATAAGACCAAAGCAGAAGCGTGTCACCTTCCCAACGCCATAGCGCGGAGTCAGTTAGAACCTCCTCCTTGGTCACGCGCGCCAGTTGCTGCCACTTGCGGTCCGGCCAGCCTTTGCAGTCCTTTATTGCTCCTCCGTTCTCCTGCCCAGCGCAATAGCGGAGCAGGCAAAGCCAGGTTGCGCGCGCCACAGGATCGGACCCAACGAACTCCTCGGAGTCCAGCGTGGTCGTTTGAATGTTGAGCCAGTTCATAGCCAAAAGAAAACCCGACCAGCTCCGCGGGTGATAATTGGCGCAACGACTCGCCTCCGCAAAACTGGCCGGGCTAAATCTAAGGTTGTCATCGTAGTGGGCTTATCACGGCCCGTTGTTGGTCACTCCACGCCTGCGTTGCGCTCCCGCAAGCCCAAAATCTCGCGCAGCATCTCGAACGTGCCGAACGAAACCAGCTTGTCCGGCGTGACCCTAAGCAAGCGCCAGCCGAGGACGGCCGCGCGGTTGTATTTCTCGATGTCCTTGACGAAGCCCGCGCCCCGCGTGTGCCGGCCTCCGGTCCAGACGCCGCCTTCAACTTCCAGCGCGATCATCCTTTCCGGCCAGGCGTAGTCGAAGCGCCAGCGCCGCTTGGCGTCGAACTTCCATTCGCGCTCGGGCCGCGGCAGCCCGCGCACCTCAAGCGCGCGCAGGAAGACCTCGGCGCGATCGAACTCGCGCTTGATCTTCGGCTCAGGCGCAGGATCCGGCTCGCGAGAGATCGTCGTCGGCCGCTTGGCCTGTGCCAGCTGCCGCGCGATCTGGAGGCGGTAGCGCTCGGGGAGGTCGGCGATGGTCGGCTTGCTCACGGCTGTTCCTTTTGTGCGGCGTCGATGGCGGCGCGGGCGATGCGGAATAACTCACGAGCGGCACTTGGCGGAATGTCGCCCCCAGTGTCCTCCCACGCAAGCCAAGGAGTAAGCGCAGCCCGCAGCGCGGCGTTCTCGCGCTCCAGTTCCTGCGCCCACTCGGCGTTCACCACCAACGTCTTTCCTAGGCAATCGGCTGGGTAGGTGCGCTCGTTCGTTCGTGGTGTTTTGTTCACGGCTTGACCCCTCTCCGGCGCAGCAGGTGCGCGCGCTCCTCGTGCGTGATGTATTCGCGGCGGTAGCCCTTATTGTAGATGCGCTGCCGAACGGCCTGCTGCTGCATCTTGACCTCCGCGACGATCTCTTTGAATGGCGCGAAGCGGCTCACCATCTCGTCGATGGTTTCGCTCTTTGCATTTGGTCGGGCGCTCATCGTTTCTTAAACCTCCCGGCCTTGTCGCGCCGTTCCGCGTCGCGCTTGATCGAGCGAAAGAACGAGTCCATCCACTCGCGGTCGCGGCCGAGGCGCTCGCCGTTGCGAAGCCCCCAGAGGAAGCCGACCGAGATGCCGGCGCAGAGCATTATGGCGCCGAGCGCGAAGATCTCCAGCGCGTTCATTCGTCGCCTCCTTTCCCGTCCTGCGCGGTCAGCAGCGCGTAGGCGACGACGGCGATGAGGACGACCGTTGCCCAAGCAAGCGTGTTGAGCGTCATCGCGCACCTCCTTTGTACCACTCGGGCAAGTCGATCTCCTGCACTTCCTCCGGCATATTCGGCCAGCGGTTCGCCTCGATGCATTGCTTGAGCCGCGCGAGGTCGGAGAGCGTTTCCTCCTGGCCGCGTTGCAGCGCCGCGTTGCTCACCTTGTAGACCGCGACGCCGAACGGCTCGCACTTCTCGACGGCGACGAAGAAGAAGTCGGTGCAGGCGATGCCGCAGTCGTAGAGCAGCGGCAGGTAGAAGCCCGCCTGCCGGTGGTAGCCGAGATTAACGAACGCCTTCTCAAAGTTGCGGAAGGCGCCGTCGTCCAAGCTCTCGACCGTCTTAAGATCCACGACGTAGGGCCGCGGGCAAAGCGCGCAGCCGGCTTCGTTAAACCAGTCGGTCCGCGCCTGCACGTTCAGCGTCGCGAACTGCTTGCGCCAGACGAGCTCAGGCTCGCCGGCGCGGAAGAGCTCCGAGGCCGCAGGATGCGCCATCACGGCGTCGCGCATCTGCTCGACCAGCGCGAAGTCCTCGCCATCGAGGATGGTCTTGCCGGCGTTGGACTGGGCGAACTGTTCCCACGCCGCCTTGCCCTCCTTGGTCCGGCGGTCAATTCCGTCTGGCCGGCGAGCGTAGAGCGTGCCGTAGGTCTGCGGCTCAAGGACCGCGGCGTGAGTCGCTCGCCCGATAGCGAACGCGGAGGAGTCGGCGTCCGGCACGACCTTGAGCACGTACTTGCGATGATAAAGCGCGGGTCGGCGGCGAAACACCTCCAGCTTGCTGTGGCTGATGGCGTCCGTCGCGTGATAGACCTCGGACGGCTCGCCTCGAATCGCGGCGTTCATTCGGCACCTCCGATGTCGAGCTTGATCTGGAGCGGATCGACGACGGCCTCGCTCTCGTCCTTAAAGCGGACCGACCAGCCGACCTTAACGGTCACGGTGGGCGCCATCGCGAGCGCGTCCCATTCGATGGTGAAGGACGCCTTCGCCTTCGGCTCGGCCTGCGTCTCGTCATCGACGAAGGACTCTTCCGCGGCCTTACGCATCGCGTCGTAGTGGGTTTCGAGGAGCGAGCGAACTTGCTCCGCAGCTGCCGCGATGACCGCGGCCTTCTTGATCTCGTTGGTGGTTTCCATTGTGGGTAGTGCTTAGAGGTTGTCGCCGAGCCCGCGCGGCGTGACATTGACCGGCTCGGTCGGGATGTCCCTGGCCTCCTCGACCGTGCGGAGGCCCTTGAGGACGTCGCCGAACAAGTCTCGCAGCACGTAGCCGCGAGCGCGGAAACGCAGCATCCGCTTCGGGTAGTCGGTCCACGGACCGGCCTTGGCCCAGAGCTTCGCTCTCTTCGCGTCAGCGACCGTGAAGGTCTCGACGGTCGAGGCATCGCCGCGGACCGCGGTCACGCGGTAGCCGTGCGCGTCAGTGTTCGGCTCGCCGATCTCCTCCTCCTTGTAGCTCGTCAGCAGTCCAGAGGCGCGGACCAGCGCAAGCGCGGCATCGCCGTAGATGGCGGGCCGGCCGTTGATGACAGCGGTATTTTGCAAGGCAGCCATAGGGGTCAATCCGAGCTCGGCGCCCAGCTGGATCGCGACAAGCACGCTCTCGGGTTTCTCCATTCCCTTGGGCGCAAAGCCCGAGGCGACGATGGCGTTGGCGAATCGGTAGGCGTCCTCAAGGCTGGCAAGCTGAACGCCCTGGGCGCCGAAGGTGACGGGAGCCTTGCTGATCTTGGCCGCAGGACTGGCCGCGAGTTGGGTCTCTTCTTTGACGTTGTCGTTATTCATTGTTCGGTCTGTGTTGTGTTTTGCTTCTGGGTTGAGCCCGGTCGGGAATTCTCGGCCGGGCTTAATTCTTAGAACGGCACTTCCTCGGTCAGCGTCTCAGTAACGAGCGTGACCTTGCCTCCGGCGGCAAGCGTGCCGCGTTGCCCGTGCACCAGCTGACGCGCGGCGTTCCGTAAGCGAACGTCCTCAGCCCTAGGCGGGAATGGCTTGCCGTTCTTGCCGATGCGCGGCTCCGGCTCTTGCGCGTACCACTCAAGCGATTTCGCGCCGAGCGATCGGAGTGGAGTCCCTGCGTTCTTGCCGAAGTGCACCTCGACTGAGCCCGGATCCGGGACAAGTTCGGTTGGCTGTGGGATCTCTTTGTTTTGCGCCGCCGGCTGGGCGGCAGGAGTCGCGGCAGGCGCGCTCCGATTTGAGAGCGCCGAGCGGATTGCGCGGAGCTCGTTGAGGATCGCTGTCAGTATCTCTTCGTTCTGCATCTGGATTCGTGCTTCGTTTGCTGCTGTTGTCATTGATGCCAGCACTCGCGCGCTGGCGGTGAATTGCTGATGCCACTCGTCGCCGTAGCCGTCTTCGGCTCCGCGTCGAGCCATACGCTCAAGCTCTAACACGTTCACGCGGCCTCTTGTTTTTATCTCTGAGCCCTAGGATGTGGCGCATCTGCCAGTCGTTGAACGCCGCGCTAAACTGCTTGTGGATCTCAAGCCACGTGACCCAGCCTTCGCCGGGTATGAAGACCCAGTAGTGCGAGCGCTCCTTGTGCCCGTGCGTGCCCGTGTAGCGCGCCGCGGAGTGGCCGCCGCCAGTGACATTCTTGACCGGCTGCGAGCGGTTGAAGTTATTTTGCATAGCGCATCCAGCGGACTTCGCGGGAGTAGACGAGCGCCTGGTCGCGCATTGATTGGCGCATCAGCTGACGCTGAAGCCAACTATGTTGCCGCTTAGATTCGTCGCGATAGACGATCGCCTTTCCGAGCGCGTAGTGCGAGTAGGCGAGGCCCGAGGAGAAGAGCGCCTTTGTCGCGCGGTTCATCGCATCGCCCTCCGAACCTTTTCCGCGTAAGGCAGCGTGGCCGGCTTGCGCGCCCCGGCGGGTCCGCCGTTGTGCACGCGAGCGAGCGTCTCGACGTCGCCCTGCGCCCACGCCCGCGGCGCGTAGCGCTTGAGGTAGGCGGTCGCAACGCGGCGCGCGTAGGCAAGATCGGTCACCTGCTCGTAGCTGCCGGCGACGCGGGAGTCGGAGTGATACGCGCGGGAGATTTGGAGCGGGCCAAGCGACCGGCCGTTGTCGCCAAGGATCGCGCCGTGGCGGCCGCTGGTCTCGACTTGATGGAGCGCTCGCCAGAAGGACTCCGGCGGCGCGGCGTGGCTGGCTGAAGCCAGCGTGAGGAGGATTAGTGAGCGGATCATTGTCGTTGCGCTCACGACCAAGGAGACGCGCAACGCCCTAGTCAACTCTTTTTCTCAAAATTCTGTCCGGCGAAATCTGACAGTCAGACGTCGACGGCGTCCGTGAGCGCATCGCTGCCGAAGTCGCAGCTGATTGGCTCGGCCTTCGCGGCCACGTAAAGCTGCGCGAGGATGCCAGGACTCGTGAGCTCCGCGTTGCCCAAGTATTGGTCGAACTTGTCGCCGCGCAGCCATAGCTTGGCGATCCACGGCGTGAGCGGAGCCTTGCCTGACTGAGCCGCGGCCGCGTCCACGTAGAGCGCGAAGAAGGCCGAGGACTCTTTTGCGGCGCGGTCCCAGCGATGAGCCACGAGGCGGATGTAGTTGCCCGAGACGCCGCTCGGCAGGGTGAAGGTTTTCTGGAGAGCCATAGGTTAGGTGTATTCGGTGAACTCGACCGAGAAGCGCTGGTTGCCCGATGGCACGTTGGTCCCGTCGAGCGTGGTCACGCGCACCACGGCGTTGGTGCTTGAGTTGCCCGCGGCGTCGAAGTCGTAGGCCGCGACGAGGTTGGCGTCGGAGGCGCATTGCGCCGTGCCGATGTCAGGCTTTGCCCCGAAGCCCCGATTGGTCAGCGAGACGTTGAAGTTTTCTGTCGCAGCGCCGCCGGTCAAATTGGCGACCACCGAGTCGGAGAAGACGACGTTGATCTGTCGCGTGCTGCTGCCGCCTCCGGTCTTGATGCCGGTCGTGGTTACGTCGGTGTCATCGTAGCGCGAGATCGTCCCGGTTCCATAAACTGCCGTACCGTTCGCATTGCCGACACTGGTCCACGCCGATGCCGTCCCGGTGCGATTGACTGCCCGCACTCGCACGTAACCAGCCGAGAGCGTGGAGCTGTAGAGGAACGCATAGGTGTCCCGCGTGCGATACGGAAGATCCGGGCTGTCACCACCCCACGTGTAGTCAACTGCGGCATCGCTATTTGTTGCGGTCGCCTTGACCTCATAGTATGCAAAGTCGCTTTGCGTGTTGGTGTTCCAACTTACGCGCGTTCCGAATTGGAAAAGCGTAGTTCCAGGAACGTAACGAGGTTTAACGCCTGTCGTGCTTAGCGTTGCGCCAGTCGGGGCGGTCACGCTGCCCGAATAATTGGGCGCCGTGCGCGAGAGCGTAGCCGAGATCGCGCTCGGCGTATTCGAGAAGGAGATCGCGCGGGCTGCGAACTCATACGCGACGCCAGGAGCAAGGTCGTCGATAGATGCCGCAATCGAGCCAGACGACAGCACGTTCGCGACAACGTATTCGCTCGCGCCGCTGCGCCGGTAGAGGATTTGAAGCAGCGCCCCGCCGGTCGGCATTGCAGGCGCCGTGACCGTGATGCGGGCGAGAGCCGTGCCGTCCGTCGCAAGATACGTCGTCTCGCTTGCGTAGGTCGGAGCGTTCGGCGTAGACGGCGCGACGTTGGAGACGGCCCCGGCGGTGATCGCGACTGGAGTTGCCTGCACGCGGGTCGCGAAGCCGGACACGTTCTCAAGCGCGTCGTAGGCGTTGACCCAGTAGTAATACGTCGTGCCAACCGTCACGTCGACGTCGACAAAGCGGGAGGCGTCGACCTCCGCGATCTTGTTCGTGTTCGCGTTGGCCGGGGTCACGCCGGTCGTGTTGCGGTAGATGCCGTACTCGGAGAAGTCAGGCGCGGTCGAATCATCCCAGTCGAGGCCCACCGCAGAGCCCGTGCCGATGGTCGCGACGAGGTTCGTGGGGATGCTGGGCGCGACCGTGTCCTTCTGCACGTTGACCGTCGCGGTCACGTAGGACGTCGAGACCTTGAAGAAGCTCTCGCCGTAGATTCGGACGTTGTAGGTCAGCCCGATCTTAACGTCGCTGGAGATGTAATCCGTCGTCTGGTATCCGGGCACCGTGTTCCACGTGAGGTAGGTCGTCGACGTGCTCTCCTTGTATTCGATGCCGACGTTGCCGCCGGCCTGGATGAACTCCTCCGCAGGCGCGGACCACGAGACGAGGATCCGCGGCAGCGCGGTGCCGTCCGCTTGGATCTGCTGCGTCGTGCCGTCCGCGGTCAGCGTGAGGTTGCTCGGCGCGGAGAGCGTGAACGGATTCGGTAGCGTCGTGTTCGGCGCGTCATCGACGTAGATCTCGTCGTTGACGGTCCAGTCGTAAACGGTCGAGGCCGTCTCGCGCAGCGTCATCTCAATCGCCAGCTGCGGCGGACTGCCGTCGCTCGCGAAGTTCCACTCCATCACCTCGAAGACCTTCTGGGTCCAGCCCATCTTCGCGTTGGTGATCATCACCGTGTCGCCGGCGCGCACCTGCATCGCCTCCAGCCGGAAGCGCGCGGTCATCGTGATCTCCTCGCGAGCTCGGCGCAGCTCGATCACGGCCAGCCGCTGGGCGCACGAAGGCGAGGTCGTGAACGGCAGCGCCACGTCGCGCCAGTAGCGTATGCCGGCGTCCTTGGTGACGTAGGTCGTCGACGTGATCTGCGGGAAGTCGGACGGCTGCCAATCGTTTTGCGGCGAGACGTAGACGCCCTTAACCCCATTCACGCGGTCGCGCGCCGAGGTCTTCGTCTGCACCGTCATCTGACCGGCAAAGTGCTTCTCGCTCAGCGTAACGGTCGGGATGCGGTAGCCGGCCGCGTAGACAACCACCTTGCCGCCCGAGTAGGCGATGAGCCCGCCCATTGCGGTGATGAGCTTGCCGATGTTCTCGTCCGGCGAGGCGCTGGTGTAGAGCACGCCGTTGGCCTCATATCGGTTCTCGTAGGTGGCCGGCGAGGTGACCGGCTTGATCTCGACGTCCTCGTCGCAGATGTTCGCCGCGGCGTTGATTGCCGTGTCGTCGATCTCGGCCGAGTCCATCGCCATTCCGAGCGAACTGGTCAAGTAGTCCCGCAGGCAGAGCGCAGGGTTGGCCGAGTAAGCGGTGGTGGCCGTGCGCGGATCGTAGACCTTCTTGCCCTTGACCACCGCGGAGATGTTCGGGATTCCGCCGGTCCACACCTCTTGGTTCCAGACTAGGCGAACGTAGATGTAAGCGATGCCGCGCAGCCGGTGATTGCTCGTCCACTTGCCGTCGGTTAGGCCGGATGTCGCGGACTCAAGGTTCGTCTCGACGGTCTGCGTATCGCTGCCGTACTTCTTGTAAATCTCGGCGTAGCCCGTGAAGCGACCCTGGGCGGCGCTGCCCGCGCCAGTCAGCGCAAGCTCGTCGTTGAAGTAGACGTCGCCGATCTCCTCGACCTCGTGGCCGGCGAGCGCCACAACGAGATGCAGATACTCGTTTTTCGTTCCGGTCGTCGAGATGTAGACGATGACGCCGGAGGTCTTGGTCTGGCCGTACACGATCTGCCGCGCCGCGATCGGCGAGCGAATCATCTGCGAGCGGTCGGTCAGCGACGGGTCGGAGTAACTCGGAGCCTTCGGCGCAAGCAGCTTCGAGGCCGCCATCGAGGCAGCGGTCGTCGCGATGAACTTGAGCACGAACATCACCGCGTTTGCCACGGCGATGCTCAGTTTCAAATCCATTAAAGCGATCCAGACGACGACGGCGACTTGCGGCATAATTAGAGGCGCCAGCAGGCGGCGCCGTTGAGGTCGAGGAACTCCAGCCCATCGCGGCCCACGAAGGCGGCAGCGTTGCCCACGCAGACGCCAAGCGCGATGCCGTTGCCCACGTCGCGGGCGATCACGTCCCCGCGGCGAGCGAGGCCGATCTGCGTCGGCTCAAGCCCGAGCTCGCGCGCCAGCTCCAGAATCCCGCCGGCCTTGTCGATGATGCGCTGCGCTCCGATGCCGCTTGAGTAGGTGCCGCGATAGTGCGCCGCGGGATCTCGGCCCTTTGCCCGCGCCACCCAGTCGGCCGCAAAGAGGCAGCAGTCATTCGCGCCCCACGCGAACGGCTGGCTGCGCCGCTCCTCGATGAAGCGCGCAAGCTCCGCGGGAATGTCGGCAGCCTTCATTCGTAGCCTGTTTCTCCCGTCTTGTCGCCGCCGTTCCAGTTCGTTTGCTGAGTCTGGTTCGGGTTGCCCCAGTAAATCGCCTTCTCTTGGATCGCGGTCACGAACTCCAGCCCGAGGTCGCCGGGGAAAAGCGCAGTTTGCTCCTCGTGCGTGTATCGCACTTCGCGCGGCCGCTTGAAATCGACGAGCCGGTTCTCGGCGGTCATCGTGATGTCCGCGGATTGGCCGTCGTCGGAGATCTGCATCACGTCCATCCGGCCCTGGAACACCGTCACCGGCGACGAGATCAGCGTGCCGGCGGTAGGCGAGAGCGCGCCGAAGAGGACGGTGCAATCGCGGCCTTGGTAATCCTCGGTCAGCGCAAGCGCGATGTTCGCGGTCGGCACGCCCGAGAGACGCATCGAGATGCCGCGGGCTGCGAGGTCAGTCGTCTCCTCGATCGGCGAGATGCTGCCGAAGGTGCCGATGCCGAGGTAAGGCACGCCGGCGTAAGTCAGCGTTCCGTAGCCGGTCCAGAGGCGGGTGTACGCAGAAGGAAAACTAAGCGAGACGAGGATCACCGGCGCCAGCTGCACCGTCGTCACCTCGGTCACCATATCGGCCGAGAGCGTCCGGCCTGCAGTTGTGATGCTCATTGCGCGACGTCCTCCGCGATCGAGAAGGTGATGCCGTAAATGCTCGCGAGCTCGATCGACCACTCGGTGCGCGGCTCGGCCAGACGAAAGACGCCCTTGGCGTTCGAGTAGGTGATCGCGGTGCCGCCCGTGTAGCTGGAGCGCAGCACGGGGAATAGGTCGACGCTGCTTGAGGAGTTGACCTGGACGACCTTGTAAAGCGACGTTCCGATCTGAAGCCAGTCGCCGACCGCGAAGGTTCCGGTCGCACCGGAGATGCCGAGCGTCGACGTGTTGGCGGTCGCGCTGCTGACGGTCAGCGTGCCGGTGACGTTGCCCCGCGCTGAAGTGTTGGCGTAGTCCTGGAAGTAGAACGTGCCGCGCTGCGCTGCCAGCAGGAAGCCGATCACCTCCTCGGCTGCCGCTCGCGTCATCGGAGGGCACTCGACCGAGCCCATCCAAGCTTGCCCCGGCCAGTTGTATTGCTGCGTCTGAAACGTGAACGGCGATACGTTGCGCGAAGTCGCGCTCATCCCCGACAGCGTAAGCTTCGAGATGCGGAACGG
>JACCDU010965590.1_pt1 | contig 12829 bp, 11 predicted proteins | sample 7446081 | NCBI WGS metagenome assembly JACCDU01 (sample SAMN15323447, study PRJNA562643) | freshwater metagenome | isolation source: river surface water | place: USA:Blue River Watershed | collected 2017-08-17 | reverse complement strand
CGCGTCTGGATGATCTGATGATCAGTCTGGCGACAGTGGGCGGCGGTGTGGGGCCGCACTTTGACAGTTACGATGTCTTTTTGCTGCAGGCGCATGGTCATCGCCGCTGGCAGTTTGGTCAGCAAAAGGACTTAAGTCTTGTGCCTGGCTTGCCGCTCAAAATCCTGGAAAACTTTGTACCGGAGCAAGAGTTTGTTCTTGAACCCGGCGACATGCTGTATCTGCCTCCGCAGGCTGCACACGACGGTGTCGCGCTGGATGATTGCATGACGATTTCAATTGGCTTTCGTGCCCCCGATGAGGCGGCGCTCGCCCGCGGCATGCTGGAAGCCGCAGCGGATCAGATCTTTGCCCGCGCAGGCTTAGCCAGCGGTCCTTATGGCGAGCCCGCCCTGCCTGGTCCAAAACTGGATGCGTTGTATCGCGACCCCGGACAAGACGCGACGGCTCATCCGGCCGAAATACCCGACCGCATGATTGAGGCGGCAGTGAAAGCCGCTTCAAAAATTCAATTTAATGAAGCGCTGGCTAACCGTTTTCTTGGTTGCTGGCTAACCGAACCCAATCAAGCCGCCGTCTTCGATTCATTTGTTCTGGATGAAGATAATGCCGAAGAAACTGCGGAGCCTTACACGCACTGGGTACTCGATCGTCGCACACGTATGCTTTACCGTGGTCAACAATTATTTATCAATGGTGAAGTGGCTCCCGTGCGTTCCGAGCCTGCTTTGAAAATTCTGGCTGATGCACGCGAGCTGCGCGGTGACCATCCCTCCGCCCGCAAACTGACTGAAGAGGCTCAGCAGGCGATGGCCGACTGGCTTGATGACGGCTGGATCCATTTGGCGCGTAAATAACGCGACAAGATCCGCGTTTTTAGTTTCTATTTTGTAGGACCAAAGAGAAAGCCCCGCATGTCTCACATCATGCGGGGCTTTCTCTTTGTCTAAGCGACCGGATACAAAATCCGGTCGCTTAAGACGGTTACTTCAGTTTGCCTGCCAGCACGTCCAGCATACGCTGAGCAGTAGCGCTGGTGTCACGCTTACCTTCGGCGTCCTGAATCGTCACTTCGGTGCCATTGCCCTTCTGGGTCAAATGCACGCGATAGGTTGGAGCCTTGGCTGGATCTTTTGCTCCAAACAGGCGACCAAAGAAACCAGGCTCTTCGCGCTTGGCGCCCGTATCCGTATCAACGTAGCGAACATAGAAGTCACCAGCCGCACGATCACGATCATCCACAGCAAAGCCACCCGAATCGAGCGCCACGCCAACCCGGCGCCAGGCACGGTCAAACGGCTCAGACACAGTCAAAGACGTTTTGTCAGCTGTTGCCGTGATTTTGGTGCCATCAGTCGGAACTTGAGCCTGCGCCATTTTCTTGCGGGCACCATCGACATCTTCGCCAAAGAACACCATCATGCGTGCAAGCATCGCAGCATTCAAGCCCGGATCTTCTTTACCGTTGTACCAGCGGACGCTTTCCTGACCATTGGTGCTGTAATCCTTTTCTTCCATATGTTTATGGGAGATATAGACCTCGGTGCGTGTGGGGCTCACGCGTTCAACGCGCGTGCTGAACTTGTCGCGAGTGCCGCTATCCCACAGGCCCTCCAGCACTTTGCCCAGAGCCTGACGAATAAAGCTTTCAGGAATTTTCGCGCGGTTCTCGGCCCAGTTGGTCACGAGCAGACCCGCCTTGGCATCCGTCACGTCCAGCGTAAAGCCCGTCTCTGTCCAGAAGTCGGCCGCCATAGAAAACACTTTGTCTGCAGGCATATCGACAACCAGCCAACGCAAGTCGCCATCACGCATGACGCGCATGTCGTTGCGTGTCGGCAAAACGGAAGCCTGATTGGTGTTCTGGGGTGCGCCCTTGGCAGCAGCCTGCGCCTGCCCCTGCTGCTGGAACTGATTAAACGTTGTCGTGCCCGAAGCGGGTGCGCGATAACGCGGATCATTCGAAGCCTGGGTCAAATCAGGCGGAATGCTCAGCGGATCGGTGCGCACAACGCTTTTGTAATTCACAGCGTCATCACCACTTAAAGCATCGCGCAGTCCGTTACAACCTTGAAGCGACAATACTGCTGCCAAAAATCCGGCAAATAAAACGGTCTTACGACCAGCAAAACTTTTCATATCAGAGCAACCCCGCCTGAACCATTGCAGCACGCAGAGGTGCGTGAAACTGTGCACTCAACTCGACCAGAGGCAGACGGTAGCCCAAGGGCATGCGTCCCATCTGGGCGAGTGCCCACTTGACCGGCACCGGATTACCTTCAACAAACAGCAGTTTGTTGAGGGGACCGAGCAAGCCATTTAATTTTCTAACCTGCGCGACATCGCCCTTCAGGGCAGCCGCACACAAATCATGCATCGCACGCGGTGCGATGTTGGCCGTGACCGAAATATTGCCGCGTCCACCCAACAGGATTAAAGCGGCTGCAGTAGCATCATCGCCACTCAACACCTGAAAATGCTCAGGAACGTCACGAATCAGCAAAGCACCGCGACCGATATCACCTGTCGCATCCTTGATTCCGACGATGCCGGGTACCTGTGCCAGACGCAAGACGGTCTCGTGCGACAGGTCAGCGACGGTACGACCAGGAACGTTATACAAAATGGTCGGCAGATCAACGGCTTCTTGAATTGCCTTGAAGTGTTGGTACATGCCCTCTTGGGAAGGCTTGTTGTAGTAAGGCACAACCGACAGGCCTGCCTGGGCGCCGACTTTGCGCGCATGCTCGGCAAGGTGGATCGCCTCACTGGTGGAATTTGCGCCGACGCCGGCAATCACAGGCATACGACCAGCCGCATGAGCGACAGCCACGCGGATCAGTTCTGCGTGCTCGTCCACATCGACCGTGGGGGACTCACCAGAAGTACCGACGACGACAAGCGCATCGGTCCCTTCCTGTGCATGCCAATCGATCAGTTTTCGGAAACTGTCGTAATCCAGACTACCATCGGGATGCATTGGCGTGACGATTGCCACCATGCTTCCCTGGAAACGTGGGCCTTGCGAAGATGAGATCGATGACATAGATGGATCCAGAACGCTTGTAAAGGCGCAATTGCACCTAGAGTAATTAGAGTGGCTAAGTTTACTGGATTGCAGAAAATTTGCGTAACCCTGGAACGACTTGAAACTTTTTTACAAATCCAGCTTGCGTCTAAACAAAAAGTCGCACCATAAAAGGCGCCAGGCTCATGATGGGCTGCATCAGCACATCCAGGATTCCCGTTGCCAATAAGACAATCACAATCAGCATCCCATAGGGCTCAAGACGCCCAAATTGCCAGGCCAACTGGTTTGGCAACAGGCTAAAAAGCACACGCCCACCGTCCAGGGGCAGGATTGGCAGCAGGTTCAAGGCCATTAAGGACAAATTAATTTGGATGCCAACCAGGGAAACTTCAAAGAAAAAACCATCCCGTACCCCTTGGGATATCAGGGTGCCGCAAATCAACGACCAGAGCAACGCCATCACCAGGTTCGCGCCGGGACCGGCTAGCGCCACCCAGAGCATGTCCTGCTTGGGACGGTGCAGTCGACCAAAATCGACTGGCACCGGCTTGGCCCAGCCAAAAAGCAAGGGAGATCCGCCCAGAAACTTGGACATCAGCAAAATCCCGACTGGCACCAGAATCGTGCCGACGGGATCGATGTGGCGGACCGGGTTGAGACTCACGCGCCCCAAGAGTGTTGCCGTCGGATCACCAAAAAGTCGGGCCACATAGGCATGGGCAGCCTCGTGCAAGGTGATGGCAAAAATCACCGGCAAAGCGAGCACGCAGATTGTTTGAATGATTTCGTTCATAAATTTATTTTTAGGACTCAGTCAAGGAGTGAATGCAGAAGCTTAATCCAAGCCTAAGTCTGCCGGATCTCCGCGCCCCCGACGCACCACCACCGGGGTTGAACCCGTCAGATCAATGATCGTAGTGGGTTCAAGCGCGCAGCTGCCCGCATCAATCACGGCGGCCAGCTGATGCTGAAAACGCTCGCGAATCTCTTCCGGGTCGTTGAGGGGTTCCTCTTCGCCGGGAGCGATGAGTGTCGTGGACAACAAAGGAGTATCGGCGGCCTCTAGCAAAGCCAAGGCCACGGGGTGATCCGGTACGCGCACGCCGATGGTTTTGCGCGAAGGGTGCGACACCCGACGCGGCACCTCGCGTGAGGCTTCAAGAATGAACGTCCAGGGTCCGGGAGTCGCTTGTTTCAGCAACCGAAACTGTGCGTTGTCCACGTGAGCAAACTGGCTAATCCCTGCCATGTTCAGGCAAAGAACAGTCAGGTGATGACGCTCGTCGAGGCCGCGCAACTTGCGCAAACTGTCGGCGGCGGCCTTATCATCCAGACGGGCGACCACGGCGTAACTGGAATCGGTTGGAACGGCGACTAGCCCGCCTGCCTGCAAGAACTGGGCGGCTTGCTTAAGCAGGCGTGGCTGAGGGTTTTCTGGGTGAACGACAAATAGTTGTGACATAGCCGATACGATACAACGAAACACCCTGAAAACGCTGATTTTCACTCGGCGGTGATCAAGACTGTCCAGCTAAGGTTAGAATAGCGCCCGGATGTCTCCGTAGCTCAATTGGATAGAGCACCCGCCTTCTAAGCGGGTGGTTGTGAGTTCGATTCTCGCCGGAGGCACCATTTCAAATTCAGTGACGCTGGTATCGGGACGCTCTAATGCTCAGTGGGCGACTCAGCCAAGATACAGCGCTGACAACTCGCCGGCCTGACCGTCGGCCAACATTGTCTTAGCGTCTCCCGAAAATACAGTCTTGCCTTGCCTGAGCACGTGCACATCGGCTGCGACCTTCAAAGCAATGGCCGCCATTTGTTCGGTCAACAACACGCAGACATCGCCAGATTTTGAAAATGCCCTGATAAACTCGTAAATCTGAGTGGTAATCAGTGGAGAAAGCCCTAGGGAAGGCTCATCGAGCAAAAGCACCCGTGGCTCACGGATCGTTGCGCAAGAAAGAATCATCATTTGTTGCTGCCCACCGCTTAGCAACCCTGCCTGACTTTTAGACTTTTCGGCAAGAATCGGGAAGCGATCAAAGACATCATCAAGCGCATGCTTCAAAGATGTCTTACGCGCACCAAAACTCCAACCGAGACGCAAATTTTCTGCGACAGTCAGATGACGAAATAAACGCCTGCCTTCCATTGCATGTGCAATGCCGAGCTTTGCTCGCATGGATGCAGAGAGTTTTGTGATGTCACGGCCATCGAGCTTGATCGTTCCGCCCGTCGTTGAACTCAATCCTGAGATGGCTCTGAGCAAGGAGGACTTGCCTGCGCCATTTGCACCCAGAATCCCTGTGATGTGCCCCTTCAGCGCAGTGCCCGTGAATCCTTTCACTGCCTGAATCGCACCATAATTGACAGACAAATTAGAAATCTCAAGCATGTTCCGCTCCTTCCATGCCTAAATAAGCCTCAATCACACCTGGATCTTGTCGCATATCGAGCATAGAGCCATGAAAGATAATGGAACCACTATCCAGCACAACGACCTCGTCGACTAGATCGGCCAAAAATTCCATGTGATGCTCAATCAGCAAAATAGTGATGCCAAGCGACTTTATTTTTTTAAGAATTGAGTCAAGACGGCTCATTTCCAGATCTGATAGTCCAGCCGCAGGCTCATCGAGCAAGATGACTTTGGGAGCAGCCATCAGCGCGCGCCCAAGCTCCGCCATCCTACGATAACCATAGGGCAGACTCTCGACAGCCCGATCAGCAACATCCCCAATTTCAAGCAACTCGATAATACTTTGACACTGCTCAAGCGCAAGCACCTCCTGCTTGTACGCGCGAGGTGCGCCCAGCCCGGCCTCCAACCAGGAGTAAGACATCCTAGCGTGCGCGCCAAGCAGGATGTTTTCCCTGACGGTGAAATGAGGCACTAAACGCGGATCCTGAAATGTCCTGATGACGCCCAACTGTGCCATCTGCGCATCCGAGCGCCCCGTCACATCCATATCGCTCAGAAAAATCTGACCCCCAGTAGGAGGAAACACACCCGCAATCACGTTCACGAGCGTGCTTTTACCAGAGCCATTTGGACCGACTAAAGCAGTAATCTGATGCGCAGGAATATCCAGTGAGACATGATTAACGGCAACCAGTCCACCGAATTTCATCGTGATCTCTTTGACTGTAATATTTGTGTGTTGGTTCTGGATACGTAAAAAGTCTGAAGCGGTGTGCTTCCGATCCGAATCTGCGCGAGCTGATTGCCGGATGAATCTGGATGGGCTGAACAGAAACCCGCCAATTCCACGGCGAAACAAGATCAAGGTAAAGGTCAAAATCAATCCATAAACAATGAACTGATATTGCGTAAATACTTGAAGCTGCTCTGGCAAAAAGGTAAAAAAGAGCGCGCTGAGCACTTGGCCACCAATCGACCATAGTCCACCCACGATGGCCACGACCAGCACCTCAATAGACCGATTGATCGTAAAGCTATCAGGACCAAGATAACCGACCAGATGCGCATAAAACGCACCCGCAAAGCCAGCGAACAACCCACTCAAGGCGTAAGCGAGTTGTTTAGTTTGCCTGCGGACAATGCCAACACTTCCTGCGGCAAGATCACTGTAATGAACGAGAAACAAAGATCGTCCCAGCCGACTTTGTGAAAAATTATTCACAAAGATGATTGAGCAGACTGTGATTAAAAGTAACGCTCGAAAATAATCTACGGTTGAGAATTTGAAGCCGAAGATAACTAGCGAACCCAAACTTGCGGACTCTACCCCACTCAACCCCATCACCCCGCCCGTCAATCCAGTCCACTCTCGTGCAACTTCAAGAAAAATTTGCCCAAAACCCAGCGTCATCATTGCCAGATACACTTCCTTGACTCGGCCGGCCGGATAGGAAAGGATAAATGCAACCATACTGGACATCATGGCTGCCACCGGAACGGAAACCAACGGACTCAAGCCTAAAGTTTTAGACAGGATGGCTGTGCCATATGCCCCAACACCGAAAAACGCAGCGTGCCCAAGCGATATCTGCCCTGCCATCCCAGTCAGGATGTAAATGCTTTGAGTAAACAGGATAGAGATCAAAGCAAAACTCAAAATCTGCAATGTTCCACCTTTCATACCACCCGCACCAAAGAGCAGGACTGAAACGAGAAGAATTTGCGCGTATTTATTGGTCACGGCATAAGTGAGAAGTTCGCGAATCTTATTCATGCCTTATTCACCTCTGTACGACCAAAAAAACCCTGAGGGCGAATGGCCAGCATCAAAATCAGCAAGGCGAAAGCGATACTATGCTCGGCGGCCGTCGAAATATAGCCACCAACAAGCTTGCTGATGATGCCAAGAATAATGCCGCCCAGAAGCGCTCCCCCAGAGCTACCCATGCCCCCCAGAACGGCTGCAACAAAGCCAAACAGAACCAGTTCAAAGCCAAAGGCAGGATCGACAGTTCCGCTAATTTGTGCAACCAAAATACCTGCAACGCCTGCCAAGACGCTAGAAAGCACAAAGGATCCTGACACAATTAGATTGACAGGCAGCCCTTGAACAACAGCCAGTTCAATATCCTGTGCTGTTGCCTGGATGGCGGTCCCTAACACGGTATAACGCGTCAATGCCTCAAGAACAACGATCAGAAATAACGAGATGCACAACACCGCAAGGTATTGAAGTGAAATACTTTGACCTGCAACCGCTACCGCATCCTGAACCTGGAAAAGAACTTCCGGAAAGGCGACCGCCTGAGAACCGAAGTAGCGAGACATGAGGCCTTGAATTACGACACCAAAGCCAAGCGTTGCAATCACCCACCCCATACTTCCTGCTGTTTTCAGAGCAGGGCGAACCGCAATACGTTCCACCACAACGCCCATCAGAGCAACAATGGCTAGGCCGATGCAAATGCTAACGATATCGCTGAAACCATTTTGAACAAGCAACGCTGTCGACATGGCGGACAACATCATCACCGCACCTTGACCAAAATTCAATGTTTTGGTGGTCCAGAAGGTCATGTTCAAACCCACTGCAACGAGTGCATACACCGAACCTACACAAGCGCCGGCAATCACAAGAGAAATGAAAAAGTCCATTTCACATCCCGATTAAAAGTTAAAAAGAAATCGACATACTGACTCAAGACAAGGGTGTAGATACATGCGCTACATGAGATCAAGTAGCGCATGCATACAAACCCCTCATCCTTGGCACTGCGTTCAGCAGTCTTTACTCTTTAACGGGGACGAGGAACATTTTTCCATCTTTACCCTTGGTCATTTCAAATAGACCGAGATCACCCGAACCGAATGCGTCATGTTTATCAGGGGTAAAAGAAATGGAGTTGATGGTGACGCCTTTAAAATCCGTCAGCTTATTCAATGCTGCGATCACAGGGCCACGCTCGGTTGTGCCGGCATTCTTCATTGCCTCTAGAAGAATACGGGTGCAATCGTAAGCATGCGCAACGATTGTCCCGAGAGTCAACTGTGGATTGGCTTCATCCGGGCCGTACCAGCGATCCGTACCATGCGCCGCGCGATACAAATCAACAAAGTTCTGCGCAGTAGGTTGCAGAGGACGCATACCAAATGCGGTTGGACTCATGGTGCGCGTCCCTAAAGTCAGATTGCCCGCACCCTCAATATAAGGTGGCGTCACCGCACCGGTCGAACCGTAAATATCAACCTTCAAATTCAGACGACTGATGTTTTTACGAATCACAGCAAAGTCAGCACCCAGACCAATCACCAAAATAGCCTGTACTCCTGCACGCTGCATGCGAGCGACCTGTGAAGCCATATCCTGACTACGCTGGTTGTACGACTCCACTTCGATTTTGACCGCTGGATTCTTTGCAAGCATTGCTGCTTTGGTCATCTCCGCACCAGTCACGCCATAAGCAGTACTTTCGTGAAGAATGCCGACGGATTGGTATTTAGAACCCAAAGCTTGTCCGAGCGCGGTCGCTTCGGATTTGTTGGTAATGGCCATCGAAACAATATTCGCGCGTGGTGGCTTACCTTCACCATTTTTCAAAGTGACTTGAGGTGATTGGGCCAGAGGATTACAAACTGGGCGCCCATCGGCCTCAAGCAAATCCATCGTGGCAAGCGCGGGACCACTGCCAGCTGGCGCAATAATTCCAACGATCTCTTTATTATCCAGAATGCGTCGCATGTTTTGCAAGGCGCGATCCGGCACAAGCTGATCGTCGAGAGCCTCGGCCAATTCGACTTTCTTACCGTTTAAACCACCCTTTTTATTGAACTCTTCGATCGCGATAACGACACCACGTCGATTACCCTCACCGAACTCATTGAATGGCCCCGTCAATGCGGAGGTCATCCCAAGCTTGATTGTGTCCTGAGCTTGTGTGTGCGTTGAGAATGCTGCAAACAACAAGCCGGCCGCAACAAATATTTTTTGATTTAATTTATTTTTTTTCACGAATGTCTCCTGCCCTTTAATTTTTATAAAAATAAAGCTAAGAAATACAAACTCCCCTTCTCCTAAAAACCTGACACATAAAACAATTACGATCGCAAAAATCCAGCATATGAATCTTTAACGATTGCTTCACACTCCTTGCGGTAAAACGCCATACCTCCCGTATACGGCATAAAAACTCTGGGCTTTCCAGGCACATTCGCACCAAGATACCAAGAGTGCTTAGCAAGTGGCAACAACGTTTTATTCGCTGCAATGTTGACATGCTCGAGCCAGTTTGCCGTCGCCTCTTCTGACGCCTCAATTTTCTTAAACCCTTTTGCTTGCATATCAGCAATGCACTGGGTGATCCATTCAACATGCTGCTCAATCGCGACTGGCATGTTTGTCAGAACAGAGGGACTGCCTGGCCCCGTTATCGTGAACATATTTGGAAATCCAGGAACTTGCAATCCGAGATAGTTACGCGGCCCAGCCTTCCAGGCCTCGGCTAGTGGCAGTCCGTTCTCCCCTTCGATATTCAGTCTTAACAGAGGCCTGGTCATCGCGTCAAAACCGGTTGCAAAAACGATGATATCCAAATCATATTCAGCATCCGAAGTTTTGATCCCCCTCTCAGTGATCCGTTCTATCGGAGCATGACGTATATCAACTAGCGTCACATTATCCCGGTTATAAGTCTCGAAATAATTCGTGTCGATCGGAGGACGTTTTGCAGCAAAGGGATGATCAATGTCCGTGAGAATATCGGCTACTGCCGGATCCTTTATTTTCTGACGTATTTTATGAATAATGAATTGCGCGGCAGTGTCATTCGCCTCTTTATTGGAGAGCAGATCGTTGAAAGATGCTCGGAACTGAAAACCGCCTTTCTCCCATAATTCTTCATAAATCCTTTGACGAACATCAGGGGGCGTTTCAAGAGCGCTTCGGTCCTTGATATAAAAGGCCTGACCATTCGTATTACCACGCGTAATATCGCGAATTTCTTCGAAATGATCTTTTACGTATTTTTTAAACTCTTCAGTCAGGGGTGCGTTTTTAGCTGGGATGCTGTAATTGGCGGTACGTTGAAAAACAGTCAAGTGACCAGCAGTCTCTGCTATGACCGGTATCGCCTGAATCCCTGTCGAACCTGTGCCAATCACCCCCACCCGCTTACCTCTGAAATCAACACCTTCATGGGGCCATTGTCCGGTGTGATACCACTGCCCCTTGAAAGAGTCGAGACCTTCGATTTTAGGTACGTTTGCAGTCGATAAGCAGCCTACTGCAGTGATCAGATACTTTGCTTGATACGTGTCACCTTGGTCTGTTTTAGCTTGCCAAACGTCTTGTGTAGAGTCATATTTCGCCGAAACTATTTCTGTGTTGAAGCGAATATTAGGACGCAAATTAAACTTGTCTGCGACAAAATTCAAATAACGGCGAATCTCTGCATGATCGGGAAATCGCTCCGTCCACTGCCACTCTTTAGCCAAGTCCTCGGAAAAATAATACTGATAGGCATGGCTTTCGGAATCACAACGCGCACCAGGGTATCGATTCCAGTACCACGTTCCGCCAACTTCGGCACCGCGCTCTACAACCGCAACATTGAGGTTTAATTTGTCCCGCAGGCATAACAACTGATACATGCCAGAAAACCCTGCACCAATCACCAAAGCGTCTACTTGGATAACTGACATGCTTTTGTCTCCAACTCTTTGTTTGAAATTATTATTGCTTTAGTACGAGTTCGGTTAAGCAAACTAGAGTCGATCAACTTTCAATGAATTGTTATATTGCCTGATCGATTTTGGAAAGCAGTCCATTCCGCAAGCATCTGGAAGGTATGGTCTTTCAAAAAATGGCATGACTTGCCTCTCTATTTTTTTATTTTCCCCGTCAGAGATTAACTTACATCAATTTTTCTAGATGTGACACTATTTTTTTCAAACTTTTATTTCTAAGCTTATATTCATTTTGATCTAAACCTAATTGTCTGATGAACCTCACCTTGCGCTAGGGTTTTCCTTTATGTAAAGAATCCCCCGATTCTTTACAACTTCTCAAACCAAAATAAATAGCCCCGAAGCAAGCATGCTATCGGAGCTTTGATCTTAACGATCAAGTGATACGTGGACTGAGAGAATTGACTAATCCCTCAAGCCTTTATCCGCACTGCCGCCCGGACATCATTTGCTGGTGCTGCATGGGAAAAGTAATCCCCTTCTCCTTGGCGCGTTTTTCCATTTCAGCGTGATTCGCCGCTCTGAGCGTCTGACGCTCTTCAGGGGTTTTGGCCGCTCTCATTTTCTCGTGCATGGCTGTGCGCTCTTCATCGGTCATCAACTGACGCATTTCAGTCATATTTGCGGTTGGACCCTTCATTTGTCCGAGCATCTGACTACCTGACATCATGTCCGACCCAACGCTCGGCCCCATGCCAGATCGCATGCCGTGCCCCACGCCACGGCCCATGCACTGCGTCACGCCGGGATTAGCACCATCCCCCATACAATTCGCCCCCATCGGTCCTTGCTGTGCCTGTACACTCGCCAGCGCAGCAACTGCACCCAACAACACCACACCACTTAAAATTTTCTTGAAGGTTTTCATTTTTCGATCCTTATTCATAATTAAGTTAGTGGCAGCAACAACTGCCGCCCGACTTACAAGAGCCCGCAGCTGTTTTCGAAGCCACCTCTGGCTGCGAAGTCACTGTGGCTGGATAGCCCTCCGATTCAAGCGCGGCTAACACCGGTGCCACGCCCTGAGGAAACTCGGCGGTGATGGCCACCGCGCCAGAGGCCAGATCCACCTCTACCTGCTGAGCATCGACAACCCGCTTGATCGCGCCCTCAACATGCTTGACGCATCCACCGCAAGTCATGCCCGTGACTGACAATTTCACCTGTTGCATAAAACACCTCCTAATTAGATAACTCCATTGTTGGACAAGACGCGCTCAAAGCGTATGATTCAAGTCATATGGACCTCTATATTCCCGAGTCGCTTAGAGCCCTTCTGCCCGACACGCTGCTGGAGCAATGTCGGGCCAGGCCCTTTACCAAGGGTGACTTTCTGTTTCACCAACACGCGGTCCCCGAACTAATGTTTTTTATTGTGTCGGGCGAGGCGGTGCTGAGTCGTGCGAGCGCCTACGGCGGACTCACCGTGCTGCAGCGCTGTCAGAATGGTTTTTTAAGTGAAGCGAGTCTGTTGACCGATGTTTATCACTGCGATGCCATAGCAACCCAAAACGGGACCAGCGTCACGATACCCATTGATGCTTTCAAAAACGCACTCAACGATCCTGATTTTGCGCTGAAATGGATTCGACTCTTGAGTCGAGAAATCATGCGCCTCAGGACACAGTCTG
>JACCDU010287537.1_pt1 | contig 12834 bp, 12 predicted proteins | sample 7446081 | NCBI WGS metagenome assembly JACCDU01 (sample SAMN15323447, study PRJNA562643) | freshwater metagenome | isolation source: river surface water | place: USA:Blue River Watershed | collected 2017-08-17 | reverse complement strand
TTGAGATCTGGCGCGACACGCCCGCCAACGAGCGCAGCGCCATTCTGCGCAAAGCCGCAGCCCTGATGCGCGAGCGTGCCCCGCAAATTGCCGAGCTGCTCACGCAAGAGCAAGGCAAGCCGCTGGGCGAAGCCAAGGTCGAGGCCGTGTCGGCTGCCGACATCATCGAGTGGTTCGCCGAAGAAGGTCGTCGCGTGTACGGCCGCATCGTGCCGCCACGCAACATCCACGTGCAGCAAAACGTGCTCAAGCAGCCTGTGGGTCCCGTGGCCGCCTTCACGCCCTGGAACTTCCCGATCAACCAGGCCGTGCGCAAGATGTCGGCCGCGTTGGCCACCGGTTGCTCGATCATCGTCAAAGCGCCCGAAGAAACGCCTGCCGCACCTGCCGAGCTGATCCGCGCCTTCCACGACGCGGGCGTGCCCGCTGGCGTGATCGGCTTGGTCTATGGCACGCCAGCCGAAATCTCCAACTACCTGATCGCACACCCGCTGATCCGCAAGATCACCTTCACCGGCTCCACCCCTGTGGGCAAGCAACTGGCCGCCCTGGCAGGCCAGCACATGAAGCGCGTGACCATGGAGCTGGGCGGCCACGCCCCCGTCATCCTGGCCGAAGACGCGGACATCGCGCTGGCGCTCAAGACAGCTGGTGCGGCCAAGTTCCGCAATGCGGGCCAAGTCTGCATCTCGCCCACCCGCTTTCTGGTGCACCACAGCATTGCCGAGGAGTTTGCTCAACGCTTTGCCGCACAAGCGCAGGCGCTCAAGGTGGGCAACGGCCTGACTGATGGCACGCAAATGGGGCCGCTGGCCAATGACCGCCGCCTGAGCGCCATGCAAGCCATCACCCAAGACGCTTTGGCCAAAGGCGCCAAGTTGCTCACCGGCGGTGAGCGCATTGGCACCGAAGGCAACTTTTTTGCGCCCACCGTGTTGTCGCATGTGCCACTGGACGCCGATGTGGTCACCCACGAGCCCTTTGGCCCGATTGCCGCGATTCGTTCATTCGAGAAGATCGAAGACGCCATCGCCGAGGCCAACCGCCTGCCGTTTGGGCTGGCTGGTTATGCCTTCACCAACTCGATGAAAACCATGCACCAGTTGAGCCAGCGCCTGGACGTGGGCATGCTCTGGGTCAACCAGCCTGCCGCGCCCTGGCCCGAGCTGCCCTTTGGCGGCATGAAGGATTCGGGTTACGGTTCCGAAGGCGGCCCCGAGGCGCTGGAGGCCTACCTCAACACCAAGACGGTGTCGATTTTCAACGGCTGAACGCCAGCGTTTTGTAGGTCGGAGCTTCAGCTCCGACGTGGAGTGTGTGGCGCAGATCCATGTCGGGGCTAAAACCCCGACCTACCAAGGCCATCTCAGCATCAGCTTCCGATCACCCCGCCGTCGATCTTGCGTATCACCACGTTCGCCGAGCGCGGGCGGCCGTTGGGCTGGTAGTCCGGCCAGCTCGAATACTTTTGCGGTTGCTGGGGGTCGCTGCGGTCGGTAGGCGTTTCGCCCGGGTGCTGAACGCTGATGAACAAGTTGCGGCCATCGGGTGTGAAGCTCACGCCGGTGATTTCGCAGTTGGTGGGTCCGGTCAAAAAGCGGCGGATCTCGCCGGTGGCCGTGTCGCAGGCCAGCATCTGATTGTTCCCAATGCGCGCGAATTCGCCTTTGTACATCTGCGTGGCGTGGGCATCGGTCTGGATCCACAGCAAGCCATTGGGGCTGAAGCCCAAACCGTCCGGGCAGCCAAAAATATCGCCTTGGACATTGCCTTTGGCTTCTGCCCTTTCGTTGGCTGGGTCGCCTGCCAGCACCAAATGGTTCCATTCAAAGGTCAGGCCATCGAAGTCGCCCGCTTCGCGCCAGCGGATGATCTGTCCCATGGTGTTGTTGGCTCTCGGGTTGGCTGCGTCCACGCCGGGCTTGCCTGCTGCACCGCGCTGGCTGTTGTTGGTCAGCGTGCAATAGACCCAGCGTGAGGCCTTGTCTATGGCCAGCCATTCGGGGCGGTCCATCTTGGTGGCACCCAGCAAATCGCTGGCCTGGCGGGCTTTGATGAGCACCTCGCCCTGGTCGGCAAAACCATTGGCCGCAGTCAGCGGCCCTTGGCCATGCACCAGCGGCAGCCACTGGCCCTGGCCATTGGCGTCAAAGCGGGCCACGTGCAGCGTGCCCTCATCCAGCAGGTGGCGGTTGGCCTTGGCACCGCCGGGCTGCATGCGGCCAGTGCTCACGAATTTGTAGATGTATTCAAAGCGGGCGTCTTCGCCCGAATAGACCACGGCACGTTGGTCTTGTGTCAGGGCCACCCAGGCACCTTCGTGCGCGGCGCGGCCCAAGGCGGTGCGCTTGACGGGCGTGCTGCTCGGGTCCATCGGATCGACTTCGACCACCCAGCCATAGCGGTTGGGCTCGTTGGGGTTTTTTGTGGCATCAAAGCGCTCGTCAAAACGTTCCCAAGCGTAAAAGCTCTTTTCGTTCATGCCCCAGCGTTTGTGGTGGGCGCTGATGTTTTTGCCACCGCCGAAATAGAACATCCAGTTCTCTTCGCCCGACAAATAGGTGCCCCAGGGCGTGGCGCTGCTGGCGCAGTTGTTGAGCGTGCCTAAAGTGGTGCGGCCTTGCGGGTCGGCAGCGGTGCGCAGCAAGGGGTGGCCTGCGGCGGGACCTGACATTTCAAAAGGTGTGTCCATGGTGAAGCGGCGCGCATAGGCCGATGGGCGCACCATCTCCCATGCCTGGCCGTTGAACTTGACCTCATAGACCGACAGGCCGTGGGCGTTTTGCGACTTCTTGACCTTGGCCGGGTTCATGGGCTCACAGCCATCGGGGTGCAGCAGGTCGTCGTCGGTGTATTCGTGGTTGAGCGCGATCAGGCCATGGGTGGACGAGCCCTTGAGTGGGAAAAACGCCAGTCCGTCATGGTGCATGCCCAGTTGCGCGGCCTGGTCCTCGGCGCTGTTGCTGGCGTCCACACGAAAAGCGGGCATGTTGCCCGGTATGCCGATGGGCTCGCCCCAGCGTGCGATCACTTGCGCCACATAGCCCGGTGGCACCACCAGCGCGTCGGTCTGACCGGGCGGGATGGCCGTGAAGCCCAAGCGGGCCTTGTCCGTGGGCAGACTGGCACAGCCCGACAAGGGGTGCAGCATACCCAGCAAGCTGGTCAGTCCTGCGCCGCGCAGAACCGTGCGTCGGTCCAGCGGCAGGCGGGCGATCTGTTCATGGATCGACGGGTTGCCAGAGCGGTTGCTGTCTTCCATGGCTGAGAAATCTTTGGGCATGCACGTTCTCCACAGGTTCAGGTCAGCGGCCGGGGATTCAGCCTGCAAGGTGAACAAAGATAACCCGCTGCGATGACATGGGTGTGAAAGCCAGGTGCTTGACAGCCTGATGTGCGCCAGATCAAGAAAACGCAAGAAGGGCTTCGCTAGGATGGGCGCACGGTTTGGAATGTGAGGTCCCATGAAAAAAATGTTTGCTTTGCTGGCCCTGTCGGTCAGCCTTGGGCTGATCCCGGGGGCGTCATGGGCGCAGACCTCCATCGCTTTGGGGCGTGCAGACTACCGCGACAACTGTGCCAGCTGTCACGGCGTGGCGGGCAAAGGCGATGGGCCCATGCGTTCTTCGCTGGTCAAGCCGCCCGCTGATTTGACGACGATTGCCCAGCGCAACGGCGGTCAGTTTCCGCAAGAGTTGATCTGGGAGTTGATCGATGGCCGTTGGTCCGGGGACGGCGGCCCGCACGGCTCGCGCGAGATGCCCGTCTGGGGCCAGGAGTTCAAAAAACGCGCCATGAACAAACCGGGCGACTCCTCGCGCACGGCCGAATGGTCGGCACGCCTTCGCATCATCTCGTTGCTCAAGTACCTGGAAGACATCCAGATTCAATGAGCAGGCCAGTCCTCAGGGTGTGCTCAGCTGAATGCGTTGCAGGTCAAAGCCGTTGGCCGCCAGTTTGTCGAGCAGGCTTTGGTAAGTGGCCGCAGGCAACTCAGGCGTGCGTGACAGGATCCAGAGGTATTCCCGACGGGGTTCACTGATCACCACCCATTGGTACTGCGGGTCCAGATCAATGATCCAGTAATTGCCCCACACCATGGGCAAAAAAGACAGCCAGGCCGGTGCAAAGCGCACTTGCAGCCGGGGCGAGTTGGCACGGCCGATTTGTCGTGCCTGGCCCAGGGCCTCGCTCCATTCGCCGTTGGCGGTTTTACAGCGGTTGAGCACTTGCACCTGGCCATCGGCTTGCAGGTTGTAGGTGGCGCTGGTGCTGCTCGCGCATTTTTTCTGGAACCAGTTGGGGTACTTGGCGATTTCGTACCAGGTGCCCATGTAGCGCGGCACGTCCACGGAAGGCACGGTGTTCAGGGGGGCAGGTGTCTGGGCGGCCGCCGTCAGCGTGCCCAGACTCAGGCACAGCGCGGTCAGCCAGGTGCTGGCGCGCATCACACCACGATCGGGTTCAAGGCCCCGTCCATGCTCATGCAGATGCCGGTGATGTAACTGGCTTTGGCCGAGGCCAGAAAGACCACCGCGTTGGCGATTTCTTCGGGTTCGGCCATGCGCCCCAATGGAATGCGTCCAACGGCCTGGGCCATGGCTTGCTCGGTGCTGATGCCCTGGTTGCGGGCATCGGCCACCAGGCCTTCTTGCAGGCGCTCGGTGCGCGTCAGACCCGGGTTGACGGCGTTCACGCGGATGCCCTGCGGGCCATAGGCTGCAGCCAGCCCGGCGCTGGCGAGCATCAGCGCGGCGTTGGCCGCACCGCCGGGCAGGTGGATCGGGCTGGCCACTTTGCCGCCGTTGCCCACCACGTTGACCACATTGCCTGCGCCGCGAGCGGCCATGCGCTGGATGGCGGGGTTCATCGTGTGGATGTAGGTGAAGTACTTGGCCTGCATGGCGTCTTGCCAGGCCTCGGGCGTCAGCTCGGGGGCGGGCGTGCGCTTGGCGGCCCCGGCTGAATTGACCAGCACGTCCACGGGGCCGAAGGCGGCCTCGGCCGAGTCGAGCGCTGCCAAGGCCGCTTGCGCTTCGCGCAGATCAGCGGCCACGGTGTGGATGCGCTCGGTGGCAAATTGCGCTTGCAGGGTTTGACGTGCCCGCTCTAGGTTGGCTTGGTCGCGCGAGACCAGGCTCACGCGTGCGCCTTCTGCCAGAAAGGCTTGGGCACAGGCCAGGCCAATGCCTTTGCTGCCACCGGTGATCAGCACGTGTTGGTTGTGAAGCTGCAAATCCATGGGAAGCCTTGTGTTTTAAGGGTGGCGGCGCTTGACGCCTTTGACCAAGGGTTGTGCCAGCCGTTCGCCTTCTTGTTGCCAGAAGGCAGGGTCGGCGCTGCGGATGCGCACGATCGCGTTGCCCATGTGCGCGGTGGCGGCCTGCCGTGCGCGCACGGGGTCACCGGCTTGCACCGCTTTCAGGATGGCCAGGTGTTCGGCCTGCACTTCCCGGGCAAAGTCCACGCGCCGGGCTTCGTTGGCGCGGGTGACTTGGGTGACGCCGTGCAGAAACTGGCCCAGGTACTCCAGCGTCTGGATGAGGAAGGGGTTGCGCGCAGCGTCTGCAATGGCGCGGTGGAATTTCACATCTTCGGCCGCGCCGTTGTGCCCGGCCAGCACCGCATCGTCCAGGGCTTTGACGGCTTGCTGGATGGCGCGCACGTCTTCAGGGGTGCGCCGCTCCGCAGCCAGGGCGGCGACTTCGGCTTCCAGGGCGCGGCGCACTTCGACCATTTGGATCACGGCCTCTTGCGAGGCGGCCAGCTGCGCTTCAAAGTGCAGGGGCGCAAAAGGCAGTTGCGGGCTGACGAACACCCCGCTGCCTTGGCGTGAGTCCACCAGGCCCAGGGACTTGAGGCGGGACACGGCTTCGCGCACCACCGTGCGGCTGACTTCGAATTGCTCGACCAGCCGTGCCTCGGTGGGCAGTTTGTCGCCGGGTTGCAGCCGCCCTTGCTGGATTTCGGCGGCCAGCTGTTCGGCCACCTGATCGGACAGCCGCGCACCGCTGGAGACGGGGGTGAAGTGCTGACTCATGTACTTGTCATACAAAGAAACAAGTCGCAAGCATAGCTTGAGTGGCCTGTTGCTGCTGTACGTGGGCTGATCCATGCCCGCTGTCGGGTTGAAATGGCTTGATTTAAAATTACGAATAGGTAAACTGATTTATCTATAGTAAATTATGGGCTGGGCACCGAAGGGTGCTTTTTCACATTGCCGGAGACCACGCATGGGTGCTTACGTCAACCCGATTTATCCCTACAAATCATCCAAAGATTGGATGACCACACCGCCGCAGCGCAAGCCGTTGATCGTCATCGGGGCGGGGCCAGTGGGCTTGGCCGCTGCGATCGATGCCCGTTTGCAGGGCCTCGATGTGCTGGTGCTGGACGACGACAAGACCGTTTCGGTGGGCTCGCGTGCGGTCTGTTACGCCAAGCGCTCGCTTGAAATTCTGGACCGTTTGGGCATTGCCGACGAGGCCTGCAATTTGGGCGTGAGCTGGAACATTGGTCGCACCTTCCTCGAAGAAGACGAGGTCTACCAGTTCAATCTGGTGCCCGATGCGGGCCACAAGCGCCCGGGCATGATCAACCTGCAGCAGTACCACATCGAGGAAATGCTGATCGCCCGTGCGCTCGAACTCGGTGCCGACATCCGCTGGCAGCACAAGGTCACGGCGGTAAAACGCCATGATGATGGCCACGACGACCACGCCACCCTCACGGTGGAAACACCCGATGGCAGCTTTGACATCGAAGCCGACTGGCTGGTGGTGGCTGACGGCGCACGCAGCCCTGTTCGCCGCCACCTGGGTCTGGACATCGAAGGCCGCGTGTTCCAGGATCGCTTTTTGATCGCCGACGTGATCATGAAGGCCGACTATCCCGCAGAGCGCTGGTTCTGGTTCGACCCGCCCTTCCACCCCAACCAGAGCGTGCTGCTGCACAAGCAAAGCAACAACGTCTGGCGCATCGACTTCCAGCTCGGCTGGGACGCCGACCCCGAAGAAGAAAAGAAGCCCGAAAAAGTCATCCCGCGCCTGCAAGCCATGCTGGGCGACGAGCGGCCGTTTGAGCTGGAGTGGGTCAGCATCTACACCTTCCAGTGCCGCCGCATGACCGACTTCCGTCATGGCCGTGTGTTGTTCGTGGGCGATGCGGCGCACCAGGTCTCGCCCTTTGGCGCACGCGGTGCCAACTCGGGTTTTCAGGATGTGGACGATTTGATGTGGAAGCTGGCGCTGGTCATGAAGGGGCAGGCTCCCGACAAGCTGCTCGACACCTATGCGCACGACCGTCAATTTGCGGCTGACGAGAACATCATGAATTCGACGCGCTCGACCGACTTCATCACGCCCAAGAGCCGCACCAGCAAGACCTTTCGCAATTCGGTGCTGGCGCTGGCCAAGCACCACCCGTTTGCGCGCAAGCTGGTCAATTCGGGCCGTTTGTCGGTGCCCTCTTTCCTGACCGAATCGGTGCTCAACACCTCTGATGCCGATGCATTTGCCGGACAGATGGTGCCCGGCGCACCCATGGACGACGCGCCAGTGCAGGTCGATGGGCGTGAGGCCTGGCTGCTCGACCAGGTGGGCAAAGGCTTTCAGTGTCTGCTGTTCACGGATGCCGTGCCCGATGCGCAGACGCTGGCGACCTTGCAAAGCCTGCGTCAGGCGCAGGTGCCTGTGAACACCTTGATCGTTTCGTCGCATGCCTTGTCCGTGCCAGGCTGGCCTGTGCTGGTCGATGCGCAAGGCTGGATGGCCAAACGCTACGACGCCCAAGCGGGCACGGTGTATGTGCTGAGGCCTGATCAACATGTGCTGGCGCGCTGGCGTCAGCTCAATCTCGCCGCTGTGCAATCCGCAGTGGCCCGTGCCATTTGCAAGGCTTGAGGAAGATGGACATGAACACGTCTGCACTGAAAACAGATCCGAACTTTCACGAAGCGGGCCGCCGTTTCTTTCGGGACTTTTCTCCCGGTGATGAGTTTTACGAGCACCTGATCGAAGCCCACAATGGCTTGAGTGACGAACAAAGCGAGGCACTCAATGCCCGCCTGATTTTGCTGTTGGCCAATCACATTGGCGATTTGAAAGTGTTGCGCGAGGCCTTGCACCAAGCCCGCGTGGCCAGCTGAACCCCGGACCCGAGGAGACTCCCATGAAACTCAACAAAATTCACCATGTGGCCTACCGCTGCAAAGATGCCAAGACCACGGTGGACTGGTACGTCAAGAACCTGAACATGAACTTCGTGCTGGCGATTGCCGAAGACCTGGTGCCCTCGACCAAGGCGCCCGATCCGTACATGCACATTTTTCTGGATGCAGGCGGCGGCAATGTGCTGGCGTTTTTCGAGCTGCCCAACTCGCCCGAGATGGGCCGCGACACCAACACACCCGAATGGGTGCAACACATCGCCTTTCAGGTCGACAGCGTGCAGGCCCTCGAAGAAGCCAAGGCCCGTTTGCAGGCCAACGGCGTGGACGTGATTGGCCCGACCAACCACACGATTTTCAAGAGCATTTACTTCTTTGACCCCAATGGCCACCGCCTGGAGCTGGCCGCCGATGTGGGCACGCCCGAGATGTACCAAAAGCTCGACGAGTGCAAGTGGGACATGCTGGAAGAGTGGACGAAAACCAAACGCGCGCCCAAGCACGCGGCCTGGATGCACGATCAGGAGTTCACGGCTTGAGTTTTGCAGCGGGCGCGGTTGTCGCCCGTTGGCACTTCAGCTGCGCTGCAGCTTGAACACCGCCGTGCCCGCCATGAGGTTGGGCAAGACGCGCACTTCCTGGCCGTGCTGCAGCCCGAATGCATCGAGCACTTGCAGCTGGTTTTTGCGCGCCAGGTCGGCAAAGTCGGCAAAGGTGCCCACACGGATGTTGGGCGTGTCGTACCACTGGTAAGGCAGGCGTTTGGTCACGGGCATGCGGCCACGCAAAACGCTCAGGCGGTTGAACCAGTGCGCAAAGTTGGGGAAGGCCACAATGCCGATCTTGCCCACGCGTGCGGTCTCGCGCAGCATGACTTCGGCATTGCGCAGGTGTTGCAGCGTGTCGATTTGCAGCACCACATCAAAAGACTGGTCGGCAAAGACCTTGAGCCCCTGGTCCAGGTTCAGTTGCAGCACGTTCACGCCGCGCTGGGCACAGGCCAGCACATTGGCATCGTCGAGTTCCACGCCGTAGCCAGTGCAGCCATTGTGTTCTTGCAGGTAGGCCAGTAAAGACCCGTCGCCACAGCCCAGGTCGAGCACACGTGCGCCGTGCGGCACCAAACGGGCAATGGCCTGCATGATCAGCGGATCGCTCATGCGGCACCTCCAAGGCGGTTGGCGATCTGGTCAAAGTACGCACGCACCACGTTCATGTAGCGCTCGTCGTCGAGCAAGAAGGCGTCATGGCCGTGCGGTGCGTCGATCTCGGCGTAACTCACGTCGCGCTGGTTGTCGATCAGGCCTTTGACGATCTCGCGGCTGCGTGCGGGCGAGAAGCGCCAGTCGGTGGTGAAGCTGACCAGCAAGAATTTGCAGATGGCCCGCTCCAGCGCCTTGGACAAGTCGCCGCCAAAAGCGCGGGCCGGGTCGAAGTAGTCCAGCGCCCGGGTGATCAGCAAATAGGTGTTGGCGTCAAAGTATTCGCTGAACTTGTCGCCCTGGTAGCGCAAGTAGCTCTCGATCTGGAACTCCACTTCTTGTGTGGAGTACTTGTAGCCGGTTGCACTGTCAGTCACGGCATCACGCAATTCCCGGCCGAACTTTTCGTTCATCACGTCGTCGCTCAGGTAGGTGATGTGGCCAATCATGCGGGCGATGCGCAGGCCCCGCTTGGGCACCACGCCGTGCGCGTAAAAATGGCCGTTGTGAAAGTCAGGGTCGGTCACGATGGCGCGACGCGCTACCTCGTTGAAAGCGATGTTCTCGGCGTTCAGATTGGGTGCGCTGGCCACCACCACCGCGTGCTTCATGCGCTCGGGGTACTGCAGCGTCCAGCTCAGGGCCTGCATGCCGCCCAGGCTGCCGCCCATCACGGCGGCCAGTTGCTCGATGCCCAGGGCGTCAAGCAATCGAGCCTGGGCATTGACCCAGTCCTCCACCGTGACCACCGGAAAATCGGCACCGTAGACGCGGCCCGTGTCGGGGTTGGTGTGCATGGGGCCGGTTGAGCCAAAGCACGAGCCGAGGTTGTTCACGCCGATGACAAAAAAGCGGTCGGTGTCCAGCGGCTTGCCGGGGCCAATCATGTTGTCCCACCAGCCCACGTTGTTGGGTTGATTGGCGTAGACCCCGGCCACGTGGTGCGAGGCGTTGAGCGCGTGGCAGATCAGCACCGCGTTGGACTTGTCGGCGTTGAGTGTGCCGTAGGTTTCGTAGCTGAGCGAATAGCCACGGAAGGACGCGCCGCTTTGCAAGGGCAAAGCGGCTTCAAAGCTCATCGACTGTGGTGTGGCAATCAAGCGCATGGCGAAAATGAAAAAACCCGATAACGCTGAAGAAGCGATACCGGGTTGGGCTCTACCTCTTTAGCTGCATTTTGGAATCTTCTGGATTCCTGCGCCCGCAAGCTGGAGCAAATCGGCGCAGCGCAAGTATAAATCAGCCCCAGCCCAGCAGAGCCAGCGTGCCCAGAATGGCAAAAATCACGGCCGACACGATGTGCACCAGGCGCAGCGGTACGCGCTTCGTGATGGCGTCGCCCAGCCAGACCACCGGGGCGTTGGCCAGCATCATGCCCAGGGTGGTGCCTGCCACGACCGTGAACCAGGCCTGGTACTGGGCGGCCAGCATCACGGTGGCGATCTGGGTCTTGTCGCCCATCTCGGCCAAAAAGAACGCCACCACGGTGGTCAGGAACACACCCATGCGGGGAGCTTTGTCGGTGTCTGCGTCGTCCAGCTTGTCGGGGATCAGCATCCACACCGCCATGGTGATGAAGGATGCGCCCAGCACCCAGCGCAGCACGTTGGGGCCCAACACCGTGGTGACCCAGCTGCCCACGGCACCGGCCAGACCATGGTTGGCCAGCGTGGCCACCAGGATGCCCAGCACGATGGGCCATGGCTTGCGAAAACGCGCGGCCAGCACCAGCGAGAGCAGTTGGGTTTTGTCACCCATTTCGGCCAATGCCACGATGCCGGTAGAGACGAGGAATGCTTCCATGAGAGGTTCGGGCGAAGGGTTCGCAAATCAGACTGAAGCCAGGATCTTACGAGACGCTCGCAGGGCCATTTTTGGTGTGCGTGCCGCATCTGTGCACTAAAGAAGGCTTCAAGATGCGCGTTTGCATCAAATTGGGCATGAATCCTGCTTTGTCTTGGTGCGAAAAGTCAAAACCGGCTTTTTTTGCACCAAGTTAAATCAAAAAACAAAGAGGACAGTGATGGATGCACTGAAACAGGGCGCGGATGCGCTCTTTATTTTGTTGGGCGGGATCATGGTCTTGGCCATGCACGCGGGTTTTGCGTTCCTGGAGCTGGGCACGGTCCGCAAAAAGAACCAGGTCAACGCGCTGGTGAAGATTCTGGTGGACTTCTCCGTCTCGACCGTGGTCTATTTCGTGGTGGGTTACGGTGTGGCTTATGGCACCAGCTTCTTTGTGGGCGCAGAGCAATTGGCCGCCAAGAACGGTTACGAGCTGGTCAAATTCTTCTTTTTGCTGACCTTCGCGGCAGCCATTCCCGCCATCATCTCGGGCGGCATTGCCGAGCGGGCCAAGTTCTGGCCCCAGCTGATCGCCACAGCGGTCATCGTGGGTTTTGTGTATCCCTTCTTTGAAGGCATTGCCTGGAACCAGCATTTCGGCGTGCAGGCCTGGATCAAAGCCTTCACGGGCGATGAGTTTCACGACTTTGCCGGCTCTGTCGTGGTGCATGCCATGGGCGGCTGGATTGCCTTGCCTGCTGTGCTGTTGCTGGGCGCGCGTTACAACCGTTACCGCAAGGACGGTCAGGTTTCGGCTCACCCCCCGTCGAGCATTCCATTCCTCGCTTTGGGTGCCTGGATTCTGATCGTGGGCTGGTTTGGCTTCAACGTGATGAGTGCACAAACCCTGGACAAAATCTCCGGTCTGGTGGCGGTGAATTCGCTCATGGCCATGGTGGGCGGCACTTTGACTGCCCTGCTGTTGGGAAAAAACGACCCCGGTTTCGTCCACAACGGACCTTTGGCCGGTTTGGTGGCTGTTTGTGCGGGCTCTGACCTCATGCACCCCTTTGGTGCTTTGGCCGTCGGTGCGGTGGCCGGTGCCCTGTTTGTGATCATGTTCACCCTGACCCAGAACAAATGGAAAATCGACGATGTGTTGGGCGTCTGGCCCTTGCACGGTCTGTGCGGTGCCTGGGGCGGCATTGCAGCCGGCATTTTCGGCCTGCAAAGCTTCGGTGGCCTGGGCGGTGTCAACTTCACGGCGCAGCTGATCGGCACGGCCATGGGCGTGGCCTGGGCATTGCTCGGTGGTTTTGTGGTCTATGGCCTGCTCAAGATCACTTTGGGTCTGAAGCTGAGCCAGGAAGAAGAATACGAGGGTGCTGACCTCACGGTGCACAAAATCAGTGCCACCCCCGATCGCGAAGTGAGCTGGTAAAGCGGCTCCTTTGTGTGTGAAAGCCCACCATGGCGCGCCTTGCAGGGATAGCCCTTGCAACATTTTTTGTTTTATGGCGCATAATGGTTGAGCGCTGCTGTCTGAAAACGGCAGCGCAATGTTTGCGGTGACCAGATCAGTTTCGCTTCCCTTCCGATGTTTTCAGGTTTGTTGAATGCGCTTTCGGAGCTCCATCGCTTTTATCTCTGTGTTTTGAGGAGTCCCTTTCATGGGCAACA
>JACCDU011367734.1_pt1 | contig 12842 bp, 9 predicted proteins | sample 7446081 | NCBI WGS metagenome assembly JACCDU01 (sample SAMN15323447, study PRJNA562643) | freshwater metagenome | isolation source: river surface water | place: USA:Blue River Watershed | collected 2017-08-17 | reverse complement strand
GCACTTTGAAAGTCAGTAACGTACAACTCAATCAATACTCGGGCGCGATCTATGAAACTTTCGGATTCCGTGCCACATAGGAAACAAGCCTGTGAAGTAAAATATATAGTTCTACAAATATTAATGCAAATGCGTAAGACATGACATCAGACACCTCTTTATAGAAGAAAAATAGCAGCAGAAGAGAATAAATTAATGAACCTGCTATCAATGATCTATTGACGACAAACAAGCGACTAAGAGCCGCATAGAGAGGATATCCAATGACAGTACCAAATGAGTTTAACCAGAAAATAATAATAAAAAACCCCAAGAGCGCACTTAGAACCTGTGATTCCGGAAAATCAATAATGCTCAAGACTAGATCTTTTACAAAGTATAAAAGAAAGGAAAATAACGATAAAATCAGCATTAAAATAAGCGCAATCTTGATTACCAATTTTACATCTTTGTTCCTAGATGTGTAAGCATATAGAGGAGTTGTCAACGATCCTACGCAAGTCTGCAGCACTCGGTAAATTTGATCAACCAACGAATAAAGCCCTACATTCGCGGGCCCTCCAACCATTCCAAGAACTAAAGCTCCGCCACTGGTATTAACGGACAGGGCTAACCTAGAAAAAATAAAATCTTTTGTAAAATACACTGCATAAACAGTAAAATTTAAATCCAATCTTACATATGGTAATATTTTTTCTTGATATAAAAAAAAAGCAAAGTAGATCAATACGATAATTTGCCCAATTAAACTAAAAATCGGAAAATAATAGTATTCATCATTAGACGTAATGAAAAAATAGACTAGGACAGCAAAGAAGATTTTCCCCAAAATGAGGCACAGTGAATAATAAAATAAACGTTCAATTCCGTAAAAAAACCAAACCGGAGTGATGGCTAAGGCAAAGATGGCCGGCAACGATAGAAAAATAATTTTCTCATAAACATCGTATGAGTCACTTAATATAAAAAATAATACCACTGACGCTGACATCAAACAAAATAGTACTAGTTTTATAAAAATAATGGAGGACACCAACTTAGCTACATATTTTTTTCTGTGCCGATGTTTTGAAATTTTATTTGTAGCAGAAACAGAAAAACCGAAATCAAGTAACATTAACGCTACAGCCATAAAGGCTTGCGAGAACGCAATCAACCCATAGACTTCCAAATCCAAAACCGCCAAAAGTCTAACCACGATCAAAAATTGAATAGTATAAATTAAGAATTGTGACGCCAATAGAATTAATGAATTATTTGCAAGTGATTTTGACATTATATTTTAAACCAAAGAACTTTTAAAAAGATTGCTTCTAACCTGCTTATATGATTTTTCAACCCTAAGGATAGCTGTAACAAGCGCGAATTGGATAGCAAAATAGGGGTGAGTAATAAGTTCTAGATTTACACCAGCCAAACTGGCTACCAAAAGCGCACAAAATTTGATTTTTCTGCTTTCTATTCTAATTATACTTATGATAAGATAAACATATAAAATGCTCCCTATAATCGGTGTCAGCGTGAAAAAGTAGTTCAAAAATATATTATGGACCGAGGGAAGAGATAACCTTTCAACGTCACGAGTAAAAGAATAGTTATTAAATAAATTTTCAAATGATATTATATTCACGTAATCTGCCCAGATAGCACCTCGTCCATTCAATATTAACTCAGATTCACTTTTATCAATATTTAAAACACTCATCATCACTCCAACAAAAAATGGGGTAATTACCGGAATAATTGATATTATTAATACTAGAGCAACCCTCAAACTTTTCCCGAGTTCAAAAAATTCTAAAAAAATACTGAAAAATAATATGATGACTATCAAAGCTACAGCCGTTGAGTTCTCAGAGTGAATTGCACCCAAAATAGCGATTAAGGCAAAGCCCATTGTATGAAATTTATTCTTTGAAATCTCTATTTGAATAGCAAGTCCGAGGGCCATTGAGATCGCGAAATATTGAGCGTAGTTATAAACCACGATAGCATCATTTAATAAACTTCCATACCCTAGGTCAAATATCAGGCTGCTGACCAAGACAGAAACTTGTACAATTGCCAAAGTCTTTACGATATTCGCCATTATCTTAATCTGGAACTCTCTCGGCTCACTTGCAAAAATCGAGCAGAATGTAAAATAAGCCAAAAAGTATATCCATATGCTCAAGCCAAGATAATTTAATCCAGCAACATTGATAATACTTGCATGAATTAATATAATAAACAATAACAACTGAATTTTTCGATCGAGGATTTTCGCTAACATTAATATGCAAAAAAATACTAGTGATACCGGGAAAACTATACCAAGTGGATTATTCTCTTGTCCAATTAACGATATGTCAAAATCTATTCCTGATATTATAAATATGGGCAGACTGATTATGACTGGAGTTATTTTTTTTATTATGGTTTTTAACATTATATGCAATTATTAAACGAGTTAGGTTTTTATGCCCGCTTCGAGCCGCGGCGGGATAAATTCCGTCGATTTATATTTAATCGCTAATTTTGACATTTCTAAGCTTGATTGTCCAGCATATAGGACTTGATTTTCTGAGGATGACGCCTTTCTTGCGGTTGATTAACGGAGCTGGCATGTACTGCTTAGTGGAGCTTTACCCTAAGGGATTGGGCTCGGTCCGCATGAGATTGTGCTGCACCGCTGACGCATTATTGCTGAAGCTTTGGGTCAGTACAGTCTTTTGCATAAGCAGTTTGGATTCGTTAGGTGAGCCTGAACATTGGTGTGGCTGGCTACCCCAGCACAACTGCCTCCAACTGTCGAGCGACGGTCGTATTTCTTAACATCCAAATGACTTCTTGGCTAATCTTCTTGCTGGAAGCAGCTCAACCGCCTCGGCACGAATACCGTTGAGCCGACAATCCGCCGGTTGAAGAGGTAGAGAGCACCTAACTCAGTATGTAACCAACCTGAACTATTCCCGCTAAACCCCAATATCGGGCTTGTTCTCTACCCTACCCCGCTCAGGCCTTGCCCAGCGCGCGGCGCCAGGACGTTTTGAGCAAAGCGAGCTTGCCCGCCGTTTCCTCGTCTTTGGCGCCATTGCGCAGGGCCTGACGGACGAACACGAAGAGCAGCAGTGCAAAGCCGGTGGCGAGCGTGGCGATGATGGCGATCAGGGCTTTTTTGGGTTTGCTCTTGCGCTCGGGGGGCTGGGCCACGTCGAGCACCTGAATCACGGCGCCTTCGCGGGCCTCGTCCACGCGGGCGATTTCGTATTGCTTGGCGAAAAGTTCGAACAGGGTTTCGTGGTACTTGAAGTCGCGGTAACGGCTGATGTAGTCGCCCTGTCCTGCGGCGCCGCTGCCCGCCTCGGCTTTGTCTTGCTTGGCCAGTTGTGCCCGCAGGTTGGCCAGCTCGGTCAGGGCCTGTTTGAAGTCGGGCGCGGTTTCGGCCAGATAGCCGCGCATGGCGCCGACCTTGACTTCCTGTGCGGTGATCTGCGCCTTGAGCGCGGCCACACCGGCCACGGCGCTGGCAGGGTTGCTCTTTAAGACGCTGTCAGAAATGCCGGTGGCCTTGAGGGCCTGCTCGGCCTTGATGAGGTTGTCCTTGGCCTGGACGAGCTGCTTTTCAAAGAACAGACGGCGCTGCTGGGCTTCGGTGACGGCCAGACGGCTGAGTACCGTACGCAGCTCTTCCACATAGGCGTTGGCCACGTCGGCAGCGAATTTCGGGTCCTTGTCGTCAAACTCGACACTGATCAGGCCGTCTTTGCCGCTGGCGATGCGGACATTGCCTTCCAGAGCCTTGCGAGCATCGGTGCGCAGTTCGGCTTTGTACCGCTCTTGCAGCTTGAAGCGCTCGATCAGCGCGTCTTCCACCGCATTGCTCTTCATGTAGGCCACGTACTGGTCGGCCGGGTTTTTGAGGCCGGCCGCGGCACCGGCCAGCCCCCCCAGGCTACCCAAGCTGGCGAGCATGCTGGCGGCGGCGCTTTGCTGTTGCTGCGGGGGCAAAAACTGGGTTTTGGCGGTGAAGGTGGGGGGGATGGCAAAGCTGATGCCCAAAGCGGCCAGGCCCACGGCCAGGGGACCGAGAACGAGCAGGCGCAGGTTGTCGACGATGGTTTGCAGCAGATCGAGCAGGCTGATTTCGTCGTCTTCGGGAATTTGAACGGTGTCGGTCATTTAGAGGGGGGATCGCGGTCGGAGACCGCTCCTACGGGGGAGGTGTTCAGTTGCGGAGGGTGCGGATGGCGGCGGCGCCGATGCCGAGGTTGCTGAAGATCTGGGTCCAGTCGCGCAGGCCGCGGACAAGGAAGTTGTAGTTGCTCTCGCGGTCGACCTTGGGCGGGACGATGACCGTGTCGCCGGGCATGACTTTGCTGGACTCGAAGCTGCTGAGCCAGCCGGCGCTGCGGCGGCTGAAGACGCTGCCGTCGGCGCGCAGCACAAAGGCTTGGCTGGGCTCGGCGTCTTCGGTGAGGCCGGCGGCGCGGATGATCTCGCCCACGGTTTTGCCGGGCTTGTAAATCATGACGTTTTCGTTGTTGACGCTGCCCAGGGCCGAGACAAAGGCAGGTTGGCTGGGAATGAGGATGGCGTCACCGTCTTCGAGGGCCAGAGGCGGCAGAGCGTCGGCTTTTTTCACGTCAGCGCCCAGCTCGAGCGCCACGCGACCCTTGCTGCGCAGGGTTTTGAGCCGATTGATTTGAGACTGCATTTGCAGCTGTTGTTGCTGCTGCAGGTTTTGGGCTTGCAGGGCGCGTTCGCCGGTCTGGTTCGCGGCCAGCGTGGCGCCAGCGCTCGAGAGTTGGCTCTCGAGCCTGCGGATGACCTGGTCAAGGTTTTGCTGCTGCTGTTTGCGCACGCTCTCGCGGGTGAATTCGGTGCCATACAGATAAGCCTGCGGTGTGAGGCCCCCGGCGCGAGCGATCAGCTGGGCGATGGTTTCGCCGGGTTGGGCCTGATAGACGCCGGGCGAGGCGACCTCGCCCTCGATGCGCACCAAGCGGGTTTGCTTGGCCACCGGCAGGCGCAGGTCGGCGCTGTTCATGATGGTGACGACATCGTCGGGCTGCAGCACCAGGTTATGGGCGGGGTCTTTGTCGATGACGGCCTTGGCCAGGTTGAAGGGGATGAGCTCGGTGCGCAGGTCGGCCTTGTTCAGGCGCTGGATGACGGCATATTCCCAGTTGATCTGCTCGGCAAAGCCACGCACGCGGTCAACGGGGTTGCGGGCTTCCTGAGCGCGGCGTTCACGCAGTTGCTGAAGTTCCTGCTCGGTCAGGTTGTTGTTGGCTTGAAGTGTAGTTTGAGGTGTAGTTTGAGGTGTAGTTTGAGGTGTAGTTTGAGGTGTAGTTTGAGGTGTAGTTTGAGGTGTAGTTTGAGGGGTTTGGCCGAAGAAGGGGTTGCGGCCAATAAGTTCGGTGCTCAAGGCGATGTCTTCGGGCAATTGCTCGGCGCGTTGCAGGGCCTGGATCTGCTCGGCGGTAAAGCCCTGGGCGCGCAGGGTGGCGATGCGGTTTTGTACCAGCTGGTTGCGGCGCTTGTAAAAGTCGGGGCTGATCAAGGCTTCGCGGTCAGGAATCAGATCGGCCACCCGCATGCCGGCATACCAGCCGTGGCGCAGCGGCTGGGCCACGGCGCCTTGCAGGGTGACAGCATTGCCAAAAGCGGGACTGATCGGAAGTAGGGTGAGCACATCGCCGTCGCGCAATTTTTGGCTCAGGCCTTGGGCGTTGAGCACCAGGTTTTGCACCTGGCGCGGGGCACCGGCTTGCTGTGGGTCAATCCGCTCGATCAGGGCTTTTTGCTGGCTAGCCAGGGTGGGCACGCCGCCGCCCATGGCCAGCAGATCTTGGACAGTGGTACCGTCTTTGAGCTCGTAGATGGCACCCAGGTCGGTGGCGCCAGTCAGGGCCACACGGGGGCCTGCGGGCGGGATGGTGATGACATCCCCCGGCTGCAGCAGCGCGTCGCGGCTTTTATCGCCTTTGGCCATGAAGTCGTAGAGATCGAGGGTGGTGACGGTTTTGCCACCCCGGCGCAGCGTGATCTGGCGCAGGCTGCCGTTGGCACCCGGGCCGCCACTGGCGAACACCGCGTTCACCAGGGTCGACAAGCTGGTCAGGGTGTAGGTGCCGGGCTGGCGGGCCTGGCCCACCACATAGACCGTGATGCCACGCAGCCGCCCCAGGCTGGCGTTGACGGTGACGTTGGTGAAGACGGTGGCCACCTGCTTGCGCACCGTGGCCTCCAGGTCCTTGACCTGCACCCCGGCCAGGTTGAGCGTGCCGATCTTGGGCAGGCTGATTTGGCCATTGCGGTCGACCGTCTGGCTGCCAGCGTAGTCAAAGGCGCCCGAGAGGGTGATGCGCACTTCGTCGCCGGTGCCCAGCAGGTATTCGCCGGGCGCGGCAGTGGCGCTGTCGGCGGCGTAGGCCAGGGGGTTGTCAAACAGATTGGCGCCAAAAATGGGCAACAACTTGCCCGTGCTCTCTTGCACAAAGCGCTGGAACTGGCTGGGGGCTTGGGGTTGAGGCACGCGCAAAGGGCTGAGCGCGCTGCGGTTGGCGGCGTCTTGCGCCCCCAGGTCCGGTCGCTGGGGCAACTGTGGCACCAGATTGGTGCCCGGCAACTGCAAACCAGGCACTTGCAAGCCAGGCACAGCGCCCGATGTGCCCAGATTGATCTGCCCTGCGGCGGCAGCACCCGGCAGCATATTGGCCAGATTGGCAGGCACCTGGGCCTGCAGGCCAGCGCAACTCAGGCCAAGGCACAGAATCCAAGCAGTGGCGCGGGGAGACAAGCACTGGAGCAGGGGCTTTGAGAGCATGGGGTGTTCAGGCAGAAGGAAAGCAAGGGTTAGCGAGGAAAGCCGGGCAGGCTACCGCAGTGCCATGCGCTTGAGTTGCGCGGCACTGCACGAGAACACTGTAGGGCCTCTGCACAACAGGCGACTGACAACGCGTGCATCGCCCTTGATTCAGAAGAGCCTACATCCAGGACAGCCTTTGATTCTATGTAGTTTTTGTCACGATCTAAGCACAATAAGGTATTCATATTCTTTATTCTTACAGTCGCCATCGCCCCCTTGACAGGGGGAGTCGAACTGTGCGTTGGAACGAACATTGCGCCAGTCCCTGGAGTGGTCAGCCCTAAAATCGAGAAACAGTTTTGGAGTAACACCTTGCGCATCCTCTTGACCACCTTGGGCCTGCTGGCCGGACTGAGCGGCGCCAGCGCCTGGGCCGACCGGGTCGGCAATTGGGACACCGCCTCGACCGTGATGGCCGCTGGCCTGCCCGCATTGGCAGGTCTGGCGACGCTCGGTGGCAACGATGCGCAGGGCACGCGGCAACTCGTGCTGAGCACCGGCTCGACCTTGGCGGCCACCGAGTTGCTCAAGCACACGGTGCACGCGAGACGCCCGGATGGGTCGGACAACAAGAGCTTCCCCTCCGGCCACACGGCGGTGGCGTTTTCTGCGGTGGGCTTCATGGACCGCCGCTACGGTGAGCAGTGGGGCCAGCGCTATGGTCAATGGGCCGTGCCGGCGCTGTATGGCGTGGCAGCGCTCACAGGCGTAGCTCGGGTCGAGGCCAACAAGCACCACTGGGGCGATGTGCTGGCCGGTGCCGCCATTGGCTACGGCGCCGCCCGCTTCTGGAGCGAGCCCGTTCGTGGCGGTCAGCTGAGCGTGGTGCCCGCGCCCCGCGGCTTGGCCGTGGGCTGGGCTGCGGCGTTCTGAGGCATGTCCCCATCGCGGTCAGAGACCGTTCCTGCCCCACTGGCCTGATGTCTTCTTCCTCCGAACGCCCTGCCCGCGCCGCCTCTCGGCTGGCCTCTTTTGGCCATGCCTTGCGGGGCTTGCGCGTGTGGGTGACGCAGCCCAATGCACGCATCCATTGCGCGGCGGCGGCGACGGTGATCGCTTTGGGCCTCTGGCTGGAGGTGTCGCGCCTGGAATGGGTGGCACTGGTGCTGGCCATCGCGCTGGTGATGGGGGCCGAGGCGCTCAACACCGCACTCGAATACGTGGTCGACCTGGCCAGCCCCGAGTGGCACCCCCTGGCGCGCGACGCCAAAGACGTGGCTGCAGCGGCCGTGCTGCTCTGCAGCCTCGGGGCGGCGGTGGTGGGGCTGCTGGTGTTTGCGCCTTACCTGATACCTTAACCCGTAGGAGCGGTCTCCGACCGCGACCCCCCTCCGCTGAACCCCCACCGCCCAGCCTGTAAGGCTTACTTGCGCACCCCAATGCCAAAGCCCACGCCCTTGAGCACCTCTTTGGCGATCTCTCGGTTGGGCGTTTCGGGGCCGCCGCAGTAGACGGAGATGTCGGAGGCCTCGAGGTGGTCGACGGTGTCCAGACCCGCATTGACCGCAAGCACCGGCACAAACAGCGTGCCCCCACTGAGCAGCAGGGCCAGCGGACTGGCCAGCACACGCGCTTGCTTGATGCTGTCTTGCAGCTGGGCATTGCCCAGCGCCATCTGGCATTCGCGGCTGGCATAGCGGGGGTGGCTCATGTCGAGGTTGGACGCGGTCCGGCGCGACTGGCTGGAACAGGCGCCAAGCGCCAGGACCAAACAGAGCCCCAGCAGCAGGCGATGGGGCCCTTTGGCAAAGAGGCGACGGGCTTGGGGCATGGCGGAACTAGAGCGTCAGCTCGCTCACCTCGCCCGGCCGTGCCGAAAACTGCACGTGCGCGGTTTGTGCTTCGAGCAGCACCCGGGCACTGCGGCCGTTGTAGGCGTGCGCCTTGAGCCACTCGGCTTCTTGCTGCAGGGCGTCTTGGCCCATGAGGCTGGTCCACCAGACGCGGCCTTCGTTGTCCCAGCGGTAGCCGCGGGCCTTGAGGGCGTCCTTGGCGTCAAACGGGGCGCCGGTGGCGCGCAGTTTGTAGCGGGTGGCGCTGGCCCCCTGCAGCAACTGATGCAGGCCACTGCGGCCGTCCTTGAGGGGCGCGGCCAGCACCTGCAGCAGGGCGTGGCAATCGACCAGGGCGCGGTGGGCGTCGTAGAACCAGCCGCGTTCATGCGCCAGGAATTCGAGTTTGGCCGAGCCGCTGCCCTGGGCTTTCCAGTCGATGCCGGCAAACGAGCAGTTCCAGGCGCGGCTGGCGAACACGGGCAGGCGGGCTTCCACAAAAGGCCGGTCAAAACCGGCGTTGTGCGCCACGATGAGGTCGGCCTCTTGCACCAGCTCGGCCACGCGTGCGTCGTCGATGCGCTGGCCACGCACCATGCCGTCGTCAATCCCGGTGATCTCGGTGATCGCGGCGGGGATGGGCTTGCCCGGGTCTTCGAACGATTCGTAGGTGGTGACGGGCCCCACCGGCTGGCCGGTGGCGGTGTCAACCAGGACGCTGAGCATGGCCAGCTCGATGATGCGTTCGTTTTTCGCGTCCAGGCCGGTGGTTTCGGTGTCGAGCACGATCACGCGCTGCGTGCCACAGGCGGGGGCCAGGCCCCAATCCTCGCGCGGCACCAGGCGGCGCAAGACCTTGTAGTCCGGGTGCGCATCGAGCGCCTGGGCCATGGCCTCGTTCGACAGGGTCTGGGCTGGGGTGGCCACCGCGCGGGCCGCGGCCGGCACCTTGGGTCGGGCTGCGGCTTTGGCAGGCGTGGACGCAGCGTCTGGCGGCGCGGCATCAAAGCCGAAGCTCATTTGCTCTTTGCTCATGCGGCATTGTAGAAGCCCGATCGCCGAGGCCACGGGGGGGACCCAGAACAACCCGCCAGAGCGCCTTCGGGGACAATAGCGCTTTTGCCGCGCCCCGCCGGGGTGCCATGCCTGCACCCTGCCCGACCCATGTATGCCATTCCCTTTCTGGACCTGCCCCCGCTCACCGGCGCTTCCGGCGCCGTCACCCTGCCCGGCTCCAAAAGCATTTCCAACCGCGTGCTGCTGCTCTCGGCGCTGTGCGAAGGCACGACGGTCGTGCACGACCTGCTCGACTCGGACGACACGCGGGTGATGCTGGCCGCGCTGCGCCAGCTCGGCTGCGGCGTCGACGTGCAGGGGACCACGGTGACCATCACCGGCCTGGGCGGGCAGGCCTGGCCGAGCGAAGCGATCGAGTTTTTCATGGGCAATGCGGGCACCGCCATGCGGCCACTGACGGCGGCGCTGGCGGTGCACGGCGGTGACTTCACGCTGAAGGGCGTGCCGCGCATGCACGAGCGCCCCATCGGGGATCTGGTTCATGCCCTGCGCGCGCTGGGCTGCGCCATCGACTACCTGGGTAATGAGGGCTACCCGCCCCTGCGCGTGCGCCAGCCGGCGCTGCGCCTGGACAAGCCCATCCCGGTGCGCGGCGATGTGTCCAGCCAGTTCCTCACGGCCCTGCTGATGGCGCTGCCGCTGGCCGCGCAGGACCGGGCCATCACCATCGAGGTGGTGGGCGAGCTGATTTCCAAGCCCTACATCGAGATCACGCTCAAGCTGCTCGCGCGCTACGGCATTGCCGTGGAGCGCCAAGGCTGGGCGCGCTTTGTGATCCCGGCGGGCAGTCGCTACCGCTCGCCCGGCCACATCCATGTCGAGGCCGATGCGTCTTCGGCCAGCTATTTCATTGCGCTGGGCGCCATGGCGCAGGGCTCGGGCATCCGCATCCACGGCGTGGGCGCCGACTCGATCCAGGGCGACATCCGATTTGTGGAGGCCGCACAAAGCATGGGCGCGCGGGTCAGCAGTGGCCCCAACTGGCTGGAGATCCAGCGTGGCGCCTGGCCACTCAAGGGCATCACGCTCGACTGCAACCACATTCCGGACGCCGCCATGACGCTGGCGGTGATGGCGCTCTACGCCGATGGCCCAACCACGCTGCGAAACATCGCCAGCTGGCGCGTCAAAGAGACCGACCGCATCGCGGCCATGGCCAACGAGTGCCGCAAGCTCGGCGCCACGGTCGAAGAAGGGCCCGACTGGATCACCGTGCACCCGCTGCCGGCGGGCCAATGGCAGCGCGCCAGCATCCACACCTACGACGACCACCGCGTGGCCATGTGCTTCTCGCTGGCCGCCTTCAATCCTGACCAGCTGCCGGTGCGGATCGAAGACCCGAAGTGCGTGGCCAAGACCTTTCCGGACTACTTCGAGACCCTGTTTGCCGTGGCCAGCGCCGACAGCGCGCGCATTCCGGTCATCTGCATCGACGGCCCCACCGCCTCGGGCAAAGGCACGCTGGCCAGCCGGGTGGCGGCGCAGCTGGGCTACCACTACCTGGATTCGGGCGCGCTCTACCGGGTGACGGCCCATGCCGCCTTGCAGGCCGGACTGACGCTCGAAACCGCCGACGAGGCCAGAATCGCCGAACTCGCCCGCCGCCTGCCGGTGCGCTTTGAAGGCGAACAGGTGCTGCTCGGCGGCGTGGACGTGACCGACGCCATCCGCAGCGAGCAAGGCGGCATGAACGCGTCCAAAGTCTCGGTGCTGCCTGCCGTGCGCGAGGCGCTGGTCGATCTGCAGCTCTCGTTTCGCCGCCTGCCGGGCCTCTTGGCCGACGGGCGCGACATGGGCACCGTGATCTTTCCGGGCGCCCCTTTGAAGGTGTTTTTGACCGCAAGCGCGGCACAAAGGGCCGAAAGACGCCACAAGCAATTGATTTCAAAGGGTTTTTCGGCTAATATCGACAGTCTTCGTGCCGATTTGGAGGCGCGTGACGCCCGGGACATGTCCCGCGCCGTTGCCCCCCTCAAGCCTGCGCAAGATGCCCTGCAACTGGACAACTCGCAACTGTCCATCGAAGCTTCGGTGGAACAGGTGCTGCTCTGGTGGCAAGGCAGGAACTGAAGTCTGGTTCCACCCCCGGTCCACACCGCTCCCTCCGTGCAGCTTGCACATTGGCGGTGTGGGTGGTTCAACCCAACCGCGGCCTTTGCCGCAAACCGCCACAGCCAGCTTTGACAAACGGCGCATGTTGCGTCCGTACCCCCTGAACTGTGGACAAGGAAAAACATGTCCGAATCTTTTGCCGCCCTCTTTGAAGAATCCCTGCAACGCACCGAAATGCGTCCTGGCGAAGTCATCACCGCCGAAGTCGTGCGCATCGAGCACAACTTCGTGGTCGTGAACGCAGGCCTCAAGTCCGAGTCCTACGTCGCCATCGACGAATTCAAGAACGATCAGGGGGGCATCGAAGTCCAGGTCGGCGACTTTGTCTCCGTGGCCATCGGCTCCATCGAAAACGGCTACGGCGACACCATCCTCAGCCGTGACACTGCCAAGCGCCTGGCCTCCTGGCTGTCGCTCGAGAAAGCCCTGGAATCCGGCGAATTCGTCACCGGCACCACCAGCGGCAAGGTCAAGGGCGGCCTGACCGTGCTGGTCAACGGCATCCGCGCCTTCCTGCCGGGTTCGCTGGTCGACACCCGCCCGGTCAAGGACACCACCCCCTACGAAGGCAAGGCCTTCGAGTTCAAGGTCATCAAGCTCGACCGCAAGCGCAACAACGTGGTCGTGAGCCGCCGTGCCGTGCTCGAGCAGAGCATGGGTGCCGACCGCGCCCAGCTGCTGGAGACGCTGAAGGAAGGCGCAGTGGTCAAGGGCATCGTCAAGAACCTGACCGACTACGGCGCGTTCGTGGACCTGGGCGGCATCGACGGCCTGCTGCACATCACCGACATGGCATGGCGCCGTGTGCGTCACCCCAGCGAAGTGGTCACGGCCGGTCAGGAAATCACCGCCAAGATCCTCAAGTTCGACACCGAAAAGAACCGCGTGTCCCTGGGCCTCAAGCAGATGGGCGACGATCCCTGGATGGGCGTTGGCCGCCGCTACCCCACCAGCACCCGCATGTTCGGCAAGATCACCAACATCGCCGACTACGGCGCGTTTGTGGAACTCGAGCCCGGCATCGAAGG
>JACCDU011035924.1_pt1 | contig 12849 bp, 14 predicted proteins | sample 7446081 | NCBI WGS metagenome assembly JACCDU01 (sample SAMN15323447, study PRJNA562643) | freshwater metagenome | isolation source: river surface water | place: USA:Blue River Watershed | collected 2017-08-17 | reverse complement strand
TGAAAAAAGCACTTTGTACCGAGATACAAAGTGCTTTTAAATTTGGTGGGACCAGCGGGGGTCGAACCCACGACAAACGGATTAAAAGTCCGCTGCTCTACCAACTGAGCTATGGTCCCTATGCTGCTATGCGTTGCACTGCAGCAAGACTTAAATTATAGCCATATTTTTAGGGCTTCAAATCTTGCTGGGCCAAAAAATTCAAAATTTCTGAAGCCGCACAAAGCCCAAAGGTTGCGGTCACGCTGACCACAGAACCGTACCCATGGCAATTGAGTGAACCATCCCCCTCCAGGGCACATGAAGCGTCTGGCGGTGCAACGGACTCACGGCTGAAAACACCGCGAATGCCGATGCGTTTGTCCCCTCTGGCTGCCCCGTGGTGCTTGCGCAAGCGGTAACGCACTTGGGCCAGCAAGGGGTCATGCGTGATTCGCGAGAGATCATCAACATCCACCTTGTGCGCCAGTCGCTTACCGCCTGCCGCCCCTACCGTGATGAAGCCACTACGGTGTTGCATGGCCCAATGGGCCATGGCCACTTTGGCTTTCACCTGATCGCAGGCATCGATCACGGCGTCGGGCATAGCGGGCAACAAGCCAGGCCAATTGGCCGGCTCCACAAAATCGTCCACTGCATCAACCTGACATGCCGGATGGATCAAGGCAATGCGCTCACGCATGGCCTCAACCTTGGCTTGCCCTGTGGTGCTGGTCAAGGCGTGGATCTGGCGATTGATATTCGACTCTGCGATGTGGTCCATGTCGATCAGGGTCAGTCGAGCCACACCGCTGCGGGCCAGCGCCTCAGCGGCCCAGGAACCCACGCCACCAATGCCCACCACCACCACATGCGCCCGTCGAATCCGCTGCGCACCCGTCACGCCATACAGGCGTTGCAAACCACCAAAACGGCGCTGTTCTTCCTCGACCATTCTCGATTCACTCATGCTCGTCGCAGTTGCCACTGCAAAGTCAACACGGCTCCGAGAACAATGCCCATGACCGTCACAAAGCTGCCACCGCTGAGGGTGGACAAGCCGGACAGCCCCTGCCCCACGCTGCAACCCATGCCCATCACACCGCCCATGCCCATCAAGGCCCCCCCGGCAATGTGCCGAGCCAGGTCCGATGTCTGACTGAAGCCTTCCCAACGAAATGAACCCTGCTGCCATGCGCTGGCCCCGGCACCAGCCAGCAATCCGAGCATCAATGCCATGCCCAAATTCATGCGTTTGCTGCCATCGCTGAAGTAGAGGAAAGCATCCAGGGCGTAGGCTACGGGCGCGGTCAAACTCAAGGACTCCATGCGCCCGCTGGCGGTGGCCAGAAAAACAGGCTCCAGTGTTTCCGGGTGCTCAGGAACGAAACCCAACACACCGCTGATCCACCACACCACCAACACCACCAAACCGGTCACTGCACCCGGGCCAAATTGCGACGCACGGCGAAAGGATGGCTCCTTGAACACCCAGAACAACAGGCTCAAAGCCACCACAGCTGATGCCGCCAGTGTGGCCTGCGGCAAAGACCAGGCTGTAAGAGCTTGCAACCATTGCCCAGCAAACGGACCGGCAGGCCATGCGATGGAGAAGGCATCCAACACCTGGACACGCAAAACAGCCAGCCAACCACGCATGGTGGCCAAAGCCACCACGCCCATCACCAGCAGCACCACAAGTGACTTCAAATTCCCTGCACCCAAGCGAATCAGGTTTTTGCTGGTGCAACCAGAACCCAGCACCATACCGACACCAAACAGGGTGCCACCAAGACCGAGTGTCAAGACATTCAAAGGCTGGCCGGCATAGATGGTGTTCATTGGCTGGATCCAGCCAACAGCGCTCATCCAGCCAAAGCCGAAAATCGCCACGGCCAGGGCCAAGGCCCATTGCCGCAAGCGACGCGCATCGCCCATCAACAAAACATCGCTGATGGCCCCCATGGTGCAAAAGTGACTGCGATGAACCAACACGCCCCAGAAGAAAGCCACACCAAAACAAAGGCCCAAAACCAAAAGGCTTTGGGCCTGAAGCTGGGCCAATGTCATCTCAGCCATGCCAGTGAATCAACGCAAACGCGCCAAACGGTCGCGAGCAGTGCTGGCGGCCTCTGATTGAGGATAAGTCTTCACCAGATCATCCAACGTTTTGCGCGCGGCCTTGAGGTCTTTGAGCTCGATCTGTACATTCGAGATCGCCAACAAAGCTTCAGGCGCACGGGCGTGGGTGGGGGCCACATTCAACATTTGCTGAAAATTGGCCATCGCGTCTTTGTAGGACTTGTTGGCGTACTGGGCATTGCCCAGCCAGAACAGGGCCGACGAGGCATAACCGCTTTTGCCGTTGCGCTGCAAAAACTGCACCAAGGCCGTCTGTGCAGCCACAAAGTCGCCTTTGCGGAAAATGTCCATGGCCGCTTCGTAGTCGCGTTTCTCAGCCGGTTCAGCCACAAACTCGCGTCCGTCAAGATTGACCTTGATGGGTTCAAATTTCCGCAATCGCTCATCCACACCTGCGGCCACATCTTTTTGGTTGCGCTGGACTTCGGACAAGTCACGGGCGAGGTTTTCCTGCGCGCCGCGACTTTGCGAGACATCGTTGCGCAAGTTCTCGATCTGCGATTGCAAGTCAAGCAAGGAGCGGCGCAGTTGCGCGTTTTCCTCGGTCAGGTTTTTGTTGGTTTGTTCCAGACGCTGGCGCAAATCCAAAATAGCCCGGCGTGCCTCATCGTCTTCGAACAACGCCGCCTGAGCCGCCCCCGCCAAGCCCCCCAAACTCAGGACCAGGGCCAAACGGGTCCATGCCCCGCGAAAGTTGAGCAGCATGTTCATGGCGATCAGTAACGGATTTCAACGCGACGATTTTTCGCGTAGTCAGCATCCGACGAACCTGTGGAGGCGGGTTTTTCCTTGCCGTAGCTCACGGCTTCGATTTGCGCATCCGACACGCCCAGCAAGGTCAGCGCCTGACGAACGGCTTCGGCACGCTTTTGACCCAAGGCCAGGTTGTACTCACGGCCGCCACGCTCGTCGGTGTGACCTTCGAGGTTGGCCTTGCGTTGCTTGTTGGCTTGCAAAAAGCGAGCGTGATTCTCGATCACAGGACGAGCCTCTGCGCGCACGACATAGCTGTCGTAATCGAAATACACCACGTGGGCTACACCGGCTGGGCCGATGCCTGAGCCGGACTTGTCGGTCAAGACACCGGTCACGCCGTTTTGGCCACTGCCCATGCCGACGCCTTGGGCATTGGCCCCCGATGACGTAGCGCTTTTGTCTTCCACAGGCACATCGTCAAGTTTGACGCCCGAGGCGCAACCGGACAACAAGGCCACCATCAACACACCAGCCCAAAAACTCTTTTTCATCATCCACCTCTTCAATTAAAAAAACAAAACTTATTTGCGCAAAGGGCCCCAATGGGGTTCACGGATGTCACCGCCCTGGCCCGACAAACGCGCCTTGACGCGACCGTCCAGCGTGCTCGTCATCAAGGCTTCCTGGCCTTGGTGAACCGTACCGTACACCAACAGACGGCTGTTGGGCGCGAAACTGGGACGCTCATCGGCCGACGTATCGGTCACAGGCGTGACTTGCCCGGAATTCAAATCCATCAAATGCACTCGAAATGTCCCCCCATTGCGTGCGACATAGGCCATCCAGCGACCATCAGGACTCAACGCTGGCGAGATGTTGTAGCCGCCAGCAAAGGTCACGCGGTCAGCAGCGCCGCCCTGTGCGGACATCCGGTACACCTGAGGACTGCCACCACGGTCGCTGACAAAGTACAAAGTGTTGCCATCGGGGCTGAAAACAGGCTCGGTGTTGATCGAACCCGCTTGAGTCAACTTGCGCGGCTCGCCACCCTGGAGATCGATGCGGTACAGCTGTGAACCACCGTCACGGCTGAGCGTGGCCACCAAGGATCGGGCATCTGGAGCCCAGGTTGGTGCGCTGTTGGAACCTTTGAAGTTGGCCACAGCACGGCGCTGCCCCGTGAGCAATTCGTGCACATACACCACGGGTTTGCGCGATTCGAAAGACACATAGGCCAGCTGTGCGCCATTGGGAGCCCAGGATGGCGAAATGATAGGCTCCGGACTGCTCAAGGCGGCTTTGGCACCCTCTCCATCCGAATCAGCGACCCACAAGGTGTATCGCCCTGAGGACTTGGTGACGTAAGCGATGCGGGTGGCAAACGCACCGGGCACCCCGGTCAGTTGCTGATAAACCCAGTCGGCGATGCGGTGGGCAGACAAACGCAAATCCGCGGCCACCACGGTGTCCCGGAAATCTGCCTTCTCCTGACCTTTGACCGCATCCCACAAGCGGGCGCGGACGTCAAAACGGCCATCGGCCAAGCGGGTCACCGAGCCTGCCAACAAGGCTTCGGCCGACAGCTGACGCCACACCGACCAGTCGGGGCGGCTGAGTTCGTCGAGCTGCGCGCTGCCTGAGGCTAAACCTTTGAACTGACCACTGCGCTCCAGATCGGCTTGTACGATGCTGGCCATTTTCTGGGGCGACTGCGCTTCCCCTTTGAAAGGAGCCACCACCACAGGCAACTGGGTCATGCCCACACCGGTCACTTCAACGCGAAATTGCGCCCAGGCAGGCAGCCCCCAAAGCAGCAAGGCCGACAGCGCCAACAGCCAACGCAAGCCATTTGTTCGGATCAACAACAGTTTCATGTGCAGCACAGTGCAATGACCTCCAAAGACAGGCCCTGATCGTACACCGTCCCGGCCTCGTTTCCCGCCAGCCAGGACGTGTTGAAACACACAAGAATCTGCCTGACCAGCCACGGTGGGGAGCTGCTTACAATCAAAGTACCCATGAACGATCCTCAAGTCCCCGTGCCACAGGTCAGCATTCGTGCCCGGATGCTCAAATTGGCCCCCTATTTCGCCAAGCAACGCGGCGTTTGGGCTTTGGCCATCGGCGCCACCTTGGTGGCGGCCTTGACGGAGCCCTTGATTCCTGCGCTTTTCCAGCCATTGCTCGACAAGGGTTTTGCAGAAAACAGCCTGCCTTTGTGGTCGATTCCCTTGGTGGTGATTGGCCTGTTCACTCTGCGCGGGCTGGCCCATTTCACCGGGCAGTACGCCATGGCCAAAGTCACCAACGACGGCATGGAGAAACTGCGGGCGGATTTGTTCCGCCAATTGGTCCATGCCGATTTGTCACTGTTTGGCCGCCAATCTGCCAGTGCCTTGTCCAACACCGTGGTGTACGAAGTGCAAAACGGTGCCGCTCAACTGGTGTCCGCCGTGATTGGCTTGACACGCGACGGCTTGACTTTGTTGGCCCTTGTGGGCTATCTGATGTGGCTCAACTGGCAACTCACCCTGGTGGTCTTCACCGTTGCCCCGGGTCTGAGCTTCATCATGAAGGTCTTGTCCAAACGCCTTTACCGACTCACACGCGAAAGCCAACAGGCCACCGATGATCTGGCCTATGTGGTTGAAGAAAACGTGTTGGCTCACCGCATGGTCCGCCTGCATGGGGCACAAACACAGCAAATGGGCCGTTTTACCCAACTGGCCCAACGTCTGCGCCAGCTGGCCCTCAAATCCACGGCGGCTTCTGCAGCCATGACCCCTTTGACACAGATCATGGCGGCCATCGCTTTGTCCCTGGTCTTGATGATTGCCCTCATGCAAAGCCGAGGCGCCGACTCCGGGGCGACCGTGGGTGGTTTTGTGGCCTTCATCACCGCCATGCTGATGCTGGTGGCCCCCATCAAACGCCTGGCCGATGTGGCCAACCCCATCACCCGTGGGCTGGCCGCGCTGGAACGTGGCCTGTCACTCTTGCAAGACGCCCCCGAGGAAACACAAGGCACACACCAATGCACCCGCGCAAAGGGCTTGATTGAATGGCGGGGTGTGCAATTGCAGTTCCAGCCAGACAGCGCACCAGCGCTTGCCGGTATCGATTTGTGCGTGGAGCCTGGCGAAACCGTGGCTTTGGTGGGTACTTCAGGCGCGGGTAAAACCACCCTCATCCAGCTGCTGCCACGCTTCTTGAGGCCCTCATCAGGCCAAGTACGATTGGATGACATCCCCGTCGAGGAATGGCAACTGGCCAGCTTGCGTCAACAAATCGCCATGGTCAGCCAGGACGTGATCATGCTCAATGAGAGCCTGGCTGAAAACGTCTGTCTGGGACAGCCCTCCGACCGTCAGCGCATACAGGCATGCCTGGAAGCGGCCAACCTGTGGTCACACGTGAGCCAGCTGCCCCAAGGCATGGACACCCTGCTGGGCCACAACGCCAGCCAGCTGTCGGGTGGACAGCGGCAGCGGCTGGCAATCGCACGCGCCCTCTACAAAGATGCGCCCATTTTGATTCTGGACGAAGCAACCTCGGCTTTGGACAACGAATCGGAACGTCTGGTGCAAGACGCGCTGCAAAAGCTCATGCAAGGACGCACCACCTTGATCGTGGCACACCGCCTGTCCACCATCGAGCATGCAGACCGCGTGGTGGTCATGGACAAAGGCCGCATCGTGGAGCAAGGAGCCCCCGCACAACTGTTGGCCGCTGGTGGCGCGTATGCCCGCTTGCACCACCGCGGCGAATGGACTGCCCCTGAGGCCTGAGCCCCGCAAAGCTCAGAGCAACACGATGTCGTACTGCTCCGGACCCATTGAAGACTCCACCTGCAAGGAAATCGGCTTGGCGATGAAATCCGACAAACCTGCCAGGTGCTGGCTTTCTTCATCGAGCAGCAAATCAATCACCGCAGCACCCGCCACCACACGGAATTCACGCGGGTTGAACTGACGGGCCTCGCGCAGGATCTCGCGCAAGATGTCATAAGCCACCGAACGGGCCGTTTTGACAATGCCCTTGCCCTGGCAGCTGGGGCAAGGCTCACACAGCATATGCGCCAGCGACTCACGGGTGCGCTTGCGCGTCATCTCCAGCAAACCCAGTGACGAAAAGCCGCCGGCCATGGTCTTGACCCGGTCACGCGAGAGCTGTTTGCGGAATTCGGCGAGCACCGCGTCCTGATGGTCAGCACGCGACATGTCGATGAAGTCCGCAATGATGATCCCGCCCAGATTGCGCAGGCGCAGCTGTCGCGCAATGGCCTGAGCAGCCTCCAGATTGGTCTTGAAGATGGTGTCTTCAAAGTTACGGGCACCAACATAACCACCGGTGTTCACATCCACCGTGGTCAGGGCCTCAGTCTGGTCGATGATCAGGTAGCCGCCCGATTTGAGATCCACACGACGGCCCAAGGCACGGGCAATTTCTTCATCGATGGCGTACAGGTCAAAGATCGGCCGTTCACCCTTGTAGAGCTGCAAACGCTCGGCCGCCTTGGGCATGAACTCCCGGCCAAACTCAACCAACTGGGCATATTGTTCTTGCGAATCGATGCGGATGCTTTGGGTGGCTTCACCCACGAGGTCGCGCAGCACCCGCTGCAAGAGCGTCAGGTCCTGATGCAACATGGACGTGGGCGGCAAGCGCATGGACGCGTCCTTGATGCCGGCCCAGGTTTTGCGCAGGTAAGCGATGTCCTCTTGCAACTCTTCGTCACTGGAGTCCTCGGCGTTGGTGCGCAAAATGAAACCACCACCAGCGGGCCCCACCAAGCCCTGCAGACGTTGACGCAAGGCATCGCGCTGATCCGAAGGGATTTTTTGAGACACACCAATGTGGTCGTCTTGAGGCAAAAACACCAAATGGCGGCCTGCAATGCTGATCTGTGTCGACAGGCGAGCACCTTTGGTGCCCATCGGGTCCTTGATGACCTGGACCATGATGGCGCGGCCCTCGAACACCTGCTTTTCAATCGGCACCAAGGGCTGGCCCGTACGTGCAGCGGCATCACCGTCTGTATGCTTTTGCCACACATCGGCCACATGCAAGAAGGCGGCTTTGTCCAGGCCAATGTCAATGAAAGCTGACTGCATGCCAGGCAACACACGGGCAACCTTGCCCAGATAAATATTGCCCACCAAGCCGCGCTCCAGGGTGCGCTCGACGTGCAGCTCCTGAACGGCGCCAAACTCGACCACCGCCACGCGCGTCTCCTGAGGAGACCAATTGACCAAAATATCTTGTTGCATGGATCGCTTCAGGTGAATGTGGAAAAACAGCCCCAAGGGCTGTCAGCAGGAAATGCCCACCGAGCGCAACAAGGATGCGGTCTCGAACAAAGGCAGACCCATGATGCCCGAATAACTGCCGCGAATCTGTTCAATGTGCGACGCGGCCTTGCCCTGCACCCCGTAAGCACCGGCTTTGCCCATGGGCTCGCCGCCGGCCACATAGGCCTTGATTTGCGCGGCCGTCATGGGCGCAAAACGCACCCAGGATTCGGACACCGCCTGCACCCGCTTGCGGCCCGACTGCACGGCCACCGCAGTCAACACGCGGTGCGTCTGACCGGACAATTGCTGCAAGATGCGTCGTGCATCGGCTTCATCGGCTGGTTTGCCCAAAATCTCGCGGCCCAAAGCCACGGTGGTGTCAGCGCACAGCACAGGCGCTGCAGGCAAACCCAGGCGCTTGAGACGGGCCACGGCTGCATCCAGCTTCAAAGCCGTCACACGGGCCACATAGCGGCCAGGCGCTTCTCTGCCGCGAATGAATTCGAGCGACTCGGCGTCCTCGCTCGGGTCAGGCAACAAAAGTTCATGGGCCACGCCGATTTGGGTGAGCAACTGGCTGCGTCGCGGACTTTGCGACGCCAAGTAAATGAATGGACTCATTCGCGATGGTAGGGGTGATTGGCGTTGATCGACCAGGCGCGGTACAGCTGCTCAATCAACAGCACCCGGGCCATGGCATGGGGCAAAGTCATGTCGGACAAGCGGATGCGCTCGTGAGCTGCCTGGCGAAACTCAGGCTCCAGACCGTCAGGCCCACCGATCACCAAAGCCACATCGTCCCCCCCCAACTGCCAAGAGGTCAGCCGTGCGGCCAGCGCTTGGGTCGTGAGGTTGGTGCCGCGCTCATCGAGCACCACAATGCGGGTGCCACGGGGAATGGCCGCCTCAATACGCTGGCGCTCGGCCGCATACAAGGTGGCCAGGGTTTTGGAGCCGCGTGGCTCGGTCTTCACCGCCTTGAGCTCAACTTTGAGCTCGGGCGGAAAACGCTTGGCATAGTCGTCCCATGCGGTCTGCGCCCAGTCAGGCACACGCTGGCCGACCGCAACGATCAGCAGCTTCATGAGCGATCAATCGGCTTTGCGACGCGTGGGGGCTTTGACGGCCTTGCGGGCTGGCGTTTTGGCTGCAGCGGTTTTGGCGGCCGCTTTGGGCGATGGCTTGCCCACGGTTTTCACAGTCGGCTTGGACGTGTTTTTGGCGGGTGCTGACTTGGCAGCTGTTTTGGCTGCAGTTTTGCCAGCGGGCTTGGCCGACTTGGCCGGGGCTTTCAAGGCGACTTTGGCTTTGGCCGCAGGCTTGGATGCGCTGGTTTTGACAGGTGCTTTGGCTGGCGATTTAGCGGTGGCGGTCTTCTTGGCGGCTGCTTTGCGCGCTGGTGTCTTGGACTCTGGTGCAGCAGGCTTGGGCGCGCCGAACTTCAGTCGCACGGGCTTGTCGCCCCAGATTTCTTCGAGGTTGTAATACGAGCGGATGGTGGGCTGCATGATGTGCGCCACGGCCGAGCCGCAGTCCACAATGATCCATTCGCCGTTGTCTTCGCCTTCAATGCGGGGCTTGCCGAAACCAGCCTCGCGCACCTTGTCGCGCACGCTGGCGGCCAAGGCCTTGGTTTGGCGGTTGGATGTACCCGAGGCGATGATCACGCGCTCGAACAAGGGCGACAGGTGCTCGGTGTCAAACACCTGCAGGTCTTGTGCTTTCACATCTTCCAGGGCGTCCACAATGGCACGCTGGAGTTTCTGAATGTCTTTTTTGGCAGCGGTATCGGTCATCAATGGGGCCTGTAGAGGTGGTGTTCGTGAATATAGCGCTCAACAGCGGGGGGCACCAGACCTTGGATGTTGCGGTCTATGGCCACCAACGCACGGATGTCCGTGGCGCTGTGAGGCATGAGCGGCATCGTCAAAGTCTGGATGCGCGCATCAAATGAATGGGGAACTGCGCCCACAGCGTCGGCACTGGAATCACTCCAGGCCTGAACGGCTGCATCGCGGCCTGCGGCGCAAATTATAGCGAGCCGGGTAATTTCATCGATCTGGTGCCACGCGGACAAGGACCGGCGCTGGTCATCGCCGATCAATAAAAACAACTGGGCTTGCGGAAATTCTGACTTCAACTCACGCAAAGTGTCCACCGTGTAACTGGGGCCTTGGCGCAGCATTTCACGCGCATCCACGACCGCTTCGGGCACCGCTTCAAACGCCAGGCGGGCCATGGCCAGGCGATGCGGCGCTTCGCTCAGGCTGCGCGGTTTGTGCCAAGCCTGCCCGGTCGGCAAAATCCGCACCTCGTCGAGCCCCAACTGCCCAACAGCGGCTTGTACCAAGGCCACATGAGCAGCATGCGGCGGGTCAAACGCACCGCCAAACACACCCAGTCGCAAAGGTCGCTGCTCAGCGTTCAAACCCAGTCCTTGGGCACCAGATAGTGGCTCAGCAAACGGGCCTCGGGCGAACCCGCCGCGTCCTGCCGCTGATACGACCACCGCACTTCAGGCGGCATCGACAAAAGAATCGACTCGGTGCGGCCACCCGACTGCAAACCGAAATGCGTGCCCCGATCCCAGACGAGGTTGAATTCCACATATCGGCCTCGGCGGTAGAGCTGGAAATCGCGCTCACGCTCACCCCAGGGCATGTCTTTGCGGCGGAGGGCAATGGGCAAATAGGCTTTCAAAAAGGCATCGCCCACGCTTTGCAGCATGGCAAAGCTTTGGCCCATGCCCAGCTCGGAGAAGTCATCAAAAAAGACACCGCCAATGCCCCGTTGTTCGTGGCGGTGCTTGTTGCAAAAGTAATCGTCGCACCAGGTTTTGAAGCGGGGGTACAGACCCTCGCCAAATGGACTGAGGGCATCCTTGCAAGTCTGGTGGAAATGCACCGCGTCTTCGTCAAAACCGTAATACGGCGTCAGGTCCATGCCGCCGCCAAACCAGGCCACAGGTGCCCCGCCCTCGGGTTTGGCCGCGATCATGCGCACATTCATGTGCACGGTGGGCACATAAGGATTGCGCGGATGGAAAACCAGCGAAACGCCCATGGCCTCAAAAGCCGAGCCGGCCAGCTCGGGACGGTGCTGCGTGGCCGAAGGCGGCAACTGCGGTCCGCTCACATGTGAAAAGCCGCAGCCTGCACGTTCAAAGATCGGGCCACCCTCCAGGATCTGGGTGATGCCGTTGCCTTGCAGTTTTTCGCCCGGCTCTTTGGTCCAGTGGTCGACCAGAAAAGGCGTGCCATCGATGTCGGTCAATGCTTGGGTGATGCGCGACTGCAAACCCACCAGGTACGGCCGCACGGCGTTCAGATCAAAAGAAGTAGTCATGAATGAAGGCTTATTTGGATCCACCGGTTTGCGTGGTGGATTTGGGTACTGGGCTCCAGGGCAGTACAGGCGAAGCTTGCTCTGCGTTGTAGCCCCTCACGCCGTGAAAGACCTGGGTCAAGTGGGCGTAATCGGCATCGACATCACCCGTCAAGTTGTAAAAATCGACCAAGGACAAGGTGCGTGTGCCCCAATCGAGCTTGACCAGTGCCAAAGGCACCTCGGCACCTTTGGCCACTTGGTAAAAACCGCTGCGCCAGCCAGGGGTCAGACTGCGCGTGCCTTCGGGGGCCAAAGCCAGCCAAAGCAGACGCCCCTGGCGCTTGTGCTGTTCAAACACCTGCACCATCTCACCAACCACGCCTTTGGGCGAGCTGCGGTCAATTGGCACCCCGCCCACCCAGCGCATCCAGGCACCCATGATGGGGAATTTGAACAAGGAATCCTTGCCCCAGAAATTGGCCGGGATGCCCAGCGCCCATTTGGCCAGGATGCCCACCGGAAAATCCCAATTGCTGGTGTGCGGGTACACAATCGCTACCCCCTGCAAGGTGGGGAAGCCCTCAAAGTTCAAGCTCCAGCCAAAGGCTTTCAAAATCCACCTCGCTAGGCGCGAGCCTTTGAAGGTCACAGGGTATGTCATGGACAGGGGCCTTTCAATGGCGCTTCAGTTTTTGATGGCGCGGTAGCCAATGTCTTTGCGCATTTGCATGCCGTCAAACTGGATGCTGCTGGCGGTCTGATAAGCCTTTTGCTGCGCCTGACGCACCGAGTCGGCCAAGGCCGTCACGCACAGGACGCGTCCACCCGAGGTCAGGATATGACTGTCTTTCTCGGTAGTGCCTGCATGAAACACCATGGCGTCTTCTGCGTCCGCTGGCAAACCGCTGATGGCATCGCCTTTGCGCGGATTCAGGGGGTAACCGGCTGCTGCCATCACCACCCCCAAGGCCACGCGGCGATCCCACTCCAGCTCAATCTTGTCCAGGCTTTCAGAGGTCGCAGCCAACATGACTTCGACCAGATCGGACTTCAAGCGCATCAGAATCGGCTGCGTCTCGGGATCACCCATGCGGCAATTGAACTCCAGTGTCTTGGGTTTGCCCTGTTCATCGATCATCAAACCGGCATACAAAAAGCCGGTGTAGGGAATGCCGTCTTTTTCCATGCCCTTGATGGTGGGCATGATCACCTCGCGCATGGCGCGGGCATGCACATCGGCCGTGACCACCGGTGCTGGCGAATAAGCACCCATGCCGCCCGTGTTGGGGCCCTGGTCTGCGTCCAGCAGGCGTTTGTGGTCCTGGCTGGTGGCCAAAGCGCTCACATTCTTGCCGTCGCACAGCACGATGAAGCTGGCCTCTTCGCCCTGCAAAAACTCTTCAATCACCAC